>ENA-UEPJ01000540-UEPJ01000540.1-human-gut-metagenome-genome-assembly--contig:-NODE-540-length-50850-cov-39.317236_pt1 | contig 50850 bp, 47 predicted proteins | sample MGYA00242890_ERZ507896 | MGnify/ENA primary metagenome ERZ507896 (study PRJEB26167, sample SAMN06115508) | human gut metagenome | host: Homo sapiens | place: China:Qinghai | collected 2015-08-20...
CAATTATACCTGTAATTAAAGTAGAAGAAGATGCAACAGAACAAACAAGATTAAATAATAAAACAGTAAAAAAAGAATTAAAAAAAGAAGAAAAAGCTAGAAAAGACACTAATAAAAAACGAGAAAAAGTTGGAATGACTCCTGATGAACCTCAAATATTTATGGAAGCAACCATAGAATTTAAGCCAAATGGAAATTATTATCTTATAAAGTACCAAAGAGGAGCTATTAAAGCCTGGGGGGTCTTCAAGGGATGAGAACTCTGTTAACATTTCTTAAAATATCCTAAAGTTTAGCAATTTTTACACCGATATATACTTTATTAATGTATGTGCAATCCAATATTTTTATAATTAGTATTAAGAAAAGGAGTATAAAGTATTTTTTGATTTAGATTTTCAGGCTATATTTATTAATATTTTTTAATAAAAGCGCAAATTAATTTATTTTCATACTTTAATTTAGTTAATTAAACTTGATAATATAATTATATGTGATAAAAAACAACTTATAAAAAATAAGGAGTATACTATGAACAAAAAGCAATTCTTAATTGCAACCGTAGCAGCACTGTTATCAGTGTCAAGTGTGAGTGCAACAGATATTACCGGAGTTACAGGTAATAATGGAATTTTCAACATTGATCCATCGCATGTTAATGGAGACGTTGGCTATAGACAATATGACAATTTTAATTTGAGTCAAGGTGATATAGCAAACTTAATTTTTAAATATGGAAACTCTAGAGACATTGAAACATTTATTAACCTAGTAAACAATGGAGTAAAAATTGATGGTATCTTAAATACAATGAGAGACGGCAATTTTTACAATGGTCACGCTGTATTTATCACTCCTGGAGGAATGGCCATTGGTGCTAGCGGCGTATTAAATGTTGGAACTTTATCAGTTATTACTCCTACAGAAGAAAAATATAACACCTTAAAAGGTGAATATGATGCAAGAAACTATACTAACATAAATAATATATCTAATTTATTAAACAACGAAGCTAACGTTGGAAATATTACAGTTGAAGGTAAAATTCTTGCAAGAAATGGCATCCAACTAAGAGGTGGCGATATTGCAGTTGCAGAAGGTGGAGCTTTAATTAACGGAATTAAATCAAATCAAGCTTTCACAGATAAATCAACAGCTTTAAACGATGCAAATACTTTATTTAATTCTCTTGTAAATACAGACGGTATTAAAACAGCTTCTGCATTTACAACAAATGGTACAAATATTCAAATTAAATCATCTGGTAGCACAGACATTGCAGGTACAGTAGTAAATGGAGCTGCAAAAGCAGGACAAGCAAATAATGGTTTGTATATTACAAGTAACGGCGGTACAAATATTTCAGGACTTGTCCAATCCACAAATGAGTTAAATGTATACAATAAAGCTGGAGCTCTTGATATTACAGGTACCGTAAAAAATGAAGGTGCTAATTTAAATATTTCAAACAAAGGTACAGATCTTACAGTTAATGGAAAACTTTCAACTGATAAAGATCTTGCAATTACAAATAACGGCACAGGGGCATTAACCCTTGGAGGTTCAGCAGTAGCTCAAGGTGCAAACAATATTGTTAACGAAGGCGCTGGCGGAATGAATATTACCGGAGCAGTTAACGGAGGTTCTATAAGAATCGTTAACAGAGGCGGTAAAATGGTAATTTCTAATACAGCAGATAAAGTTGCATCAGCAGGAACAGTTAGATTAGAAAACTCTGGTTCTGGAATGGAAGTTGGAGGAGTAAAATCTGACAGTCTTGTATCAATTGAAAACAAAGCTGGCGACTTAACAGTAAATGGCAAAGTATCAGTTGATGACGGAGCTATAAATATTTTAAATAGCGGTTCAGGTAAATTAGCAATATCATCAAAAGGAAATGTCGCAGGAAATGGAACAGTTTCAATTAAAAACCGCGGAACTAACGGAATGACAATTGACGGAACTGTTACTAATAACGGCATAGATGCAGAAACTGCAATTAATAATGAAGCTGGAGCAATGCTTGTGAATGGAAAAATTCAAAACATGGGTAACATGGCCATAGAAAACAGAGGCAATGGTACCGGCTTAACATTTACAAAAAATGCAACAGTTACTAATGAAGGTCAATTAAAAATTAAAAACTATGGCAATGACGGAATGACTATCGTTGGAGATATTGATAATACTGGAAGATTAACAATCTACAATGATGCAGGCGAACTTGCTCTAAAAAATGATAGCGAAAACTCAAGAGGCGGTTCTATTACAAATAGAGATGGTGCTTTAACTATATGGTCAAGAAATAATTCAACTGGTATTTCTACAAGCACATTAAGCAACATCACTAACGAAGGAGCTGGATATAACTTAGCTATAAAACATGATGGTAAAACCGCAGAAGGTTCCAAAGGCATGGATCTACAAGGCACAATTAATAGCGAAGGCGAAACTGCTATTAATAACTATAGTGGAGATATGTATGTATCAGGAGATATCACATCTGAAGGTAACTTAGGAATCATCAACAGAGCTGGTGGAGGCTCAATGACACTTGCAAGTGATGGAACAATCACAAATGATACTGCAAATACAAATATCAAAAATTACGGTTCAGGTGATATGACTGTAAATAACGAAATCACAAGTGGTGGCAGATTAAACATCTTAGCAAACACTGGCAAATTAAACCTTGGCGGAAAAGTTCACAACAACAGCAACGGTAATCTTGATGCTAATAATGGATTCTATGCAGCAGCAAGAGAAGACGGAACTGGAGTAAATGTTACAAGTGGCTTTAGCGTTGATGGACAAGGCCAAAACCTAATCAAAAATATCTCAGGCTCTGAAGGCTTAAGATTTGAAGGAAATGTCAATACATCATCTTCTCAAACTGAATTATATAATATGAAAGGAGATATGACAGTTGGTGGTAACATCAACACAACAAATGGCAATGCTGTTATCCTAAATAAAGGCGATAAATTAACAGCAAACGGAACTATCTCTAGTGAAAAAGACGTAAAAGTTGTAAATAAAGGTTCCGTTGAAGCAGATGTTGAAAATGCCCAAGTTACAACTCCAAATGAAGGTAACTGGTTCTGGGAACAACTCAAAAAAATATTCAACTAAATCATAAATAAAAAGGGTATCAATAAAAATGATACCCTTTTTTATTAAAAAAGACTTGCAATTTAAAATTTAGCGTTACATAATGGGATGTAAAATAAAATATCGCGGAGTGGAGCAGTCTGGTAGCTCGTCGGGCTCATAACCCGAAGGTCATAGGTTCAAATCCTGTCTCCGCAACCATTTAGAAAAACTCTTAGAATATATCTAAGAGTTTTTAAATATCTATACAAAATTAAAAATATGCAAATTCTATACAACTTTTTAGCTATAATTATTAGAATTCTTACAAACTCAATGAGCAATGTCTTTCAAAAAAAATTATCTTTGGAAGACGAAAATCCTGTAGTAGTTAATTTTATTAATTATTTTATACTTTGTATATTTTCTATTCCATTAATATTCTTAGCAAATATTCCAATAACAAACATTAATTTTATAATTTCCGCACTTTTAGGCGGATTGACAGGAGCTATTTGCAATTGCTTTATGGTACTAGCTTTAAAAAGAGGGGAATTATCTGTATTAGGCCCGATAAATTCATACAAAGCTATAATAGGCTTAATTTTTGGAATGATTATCTTGCACGAATTTCCTAATATTTTTGGGTTAATCGGTATTGCACTTATTATTATTGGCTCATATTTTATTCTTGAAACACCTAAAGCTTTTCTCAAAAAAGATATTCAATATCGAATTTATGCACTTATTTTTTCTGCAATTGAAGCTGTTTTCATAAAAAAAGTAATAATTTTATCATCTATTACAACTTCATTTATTACCTCCAGTTTTTTAGGTGCAATATTTTCATTTATTATAATGAGTATTTTCTCTGGGAAAAACTTTAAAATTCCATCTAGAAAACATACCATTATATATATTTTAACTGCTATATGTTTTGGACTTATGACATTTACAACTGCATATGTATTTAGATATATGAATGTAGGATACGCTCTATCTTTATTTCAACTCTCAATTATTATTAATGTAATTTTAGGATATAAACTATTTAACGAAAAAAATCTATTAAAAAAACTTATAGGTTCCTTAATAATTCTTATAGGTTCAGCAACAATTATGATTTACGGACATTAATATGATAGAATTATTCTGAAAGGGATATAAAAGATGCTTGCACCCATTACAGGGCAAAAAGTTGAATATGATATAAGAACATACAAAAGTTATAGAACTCACCAAGTTGAAAAAACTGATGCTAATACAAAAACAAAAATTGCAGCAGGTTCAATAGTTGGAACAATAATTCCAATGGCACTATTGGCAAAAAGTCAAAAATGTAAGCTTTATAACATTAAGTATGGTGTAAAAGAAATGATTCTAGTTAGTGCTGGCAGTATAGCCGGAGGACTTGCATCCGGTGTTTTATTTGACAAAAAAGAACACAAAAAACAAAAAATTAATGAAAGCGTTTTCCAATTCATGAATGCTTCAGTCCCTCCACTATTAACAAGTGCATTATATTCTTTTAGCAAAAATATTAAATATAGAATAGCGAGTACAATTGTAGGACTTTTTGGTGGAATGCATATCGCAGCTAAATTATCAAATATTATAAACGATCCACATGACAAAGTACCTGATAGAAAACTTACATTCAAAGATTCTATTGCAAATATCGATGATGCTTTAGGCGTATTAATTCTTGCAAAAGTACCTATTGCAGAAAAATTACATGTAGATAAAACTTTACCTGCAATATACAGCTGGTGCGGGTATAGAGCAGGTATAAGTAACTAATAATTTAATAATTAATTTTCATCATTTTCTATTTTAATTTGCCCGTTTTCTTCTACAAATTTTTTCTTATGAAATAATTTTTTTACCAAAGGTTCAGAATTAGCTTCATTTCTCTTCTGATACCTAGCCTTTTCAGTATCAACGTCATTATAATCGTTAATTTCTTCTATTCTAAACCTCTGTTGATTAATCATCTGCATATCATGAACTTGAATTATAGAGGCATCTGGAGGAAGTACAGCAAATACTGGCATTATTGAAAAAGATAATAATGAAACTAAAATTAAATTTTTCATAATTATAACTCCATAATTTATTTTATACGGAATACTACATTTGCAACTGCTGTAACTTTTTTCTCAATAGTGGTAGTATCATTAATACCCATATCTGATACATTTGTAGAATCGACAGGAGTAATTTGGAATACACCCATATTTACTGATTGTATTTTTCCAGGTCTGTTATGAGTAGCTTTTAACATAGCTGTTGCTCTATCTTTTGCATCTGTAGTAGCATCTTTTAACAATTTTACTTTTAAATCAGCTAATCCTGAATAATAATACTCTGGATTTGTAACATCAATATCTATACCTTTTTCGTATAAGTTTTGAATATCCAAAGCTGTTTCTTTTATTTTATCAACATCATTTGATTTAACTTCTATTGCTTGAGATGCATTGTAATATGCTATTTCATTTGTAGAAGTACCATTTGGATTATATTTATACACATAATAAGAATTAACAGGTCTTACCTCTATATCATTAAGCCCTTTAGCTTTTAAATATTCAGTAACAACAGGCAATTGTTTTTTTATCACACTATAAGCCTCGGATTTAGATGGTTTTCTTGATTTAATATCAACAACCAATCTTGCAGAATCTGATTTTACAACTTGATAAGCAGAACCCGTAACAGAAATATTATCTTTTGATAATGTAACTGTTCCAGACTTTACTGCAATAATTAACCCGAAAGCTAAAATTAAAGCTAACCATACCAATTGCAATTTTTCAAATTTTTCAAACATATACAACACTCCTATACAAAATAATATATCACATTATAACCGATATTAAAAAAAAATCAATTGCGAATATAAAAAAAATATGTTACAATCTCTTTGCAAAAACACACAACATACGGGGGCTATATGAATAAATACTTAAATAAAGTTCTAACAGAAGTAAAAGAAAAAAATGAATATGAAAAAGAATATATTCAAGCAGTGGAAGAAGTATTATCAACTATTGAACCGGTAATTGATAAACACCCTGAGTATGAAAAAATAGCCCTTTTAGAACGAATGATTGAACCAGAAAGAATAATCACTTTCAGAGTTCCATACGTAAATGATAACGGTCAAACAATCGTACACAAAGGTTATCGTGTACAATTTAGCAGTCTAATCGGACCGTACAAAGGTGGACTAAGATTTCACCCAAGTGTTAACCAAAGTATTATGAAATTTTTAGGGTTTGAACAAATTTTCAAAAATGCTCTTACAAGTTTACCTATAGGCGGAGGTAAAGGCGGTAGTGACTTTGACCCTAAAGGGAAATCTGATGAAGAAATAATGAGATTTTGCCAAAGTTTTATGACAGAACTTCAAAGACATATTGGTCAAGATGTTGATGTTCCAGCTGGAGATATAGGAGTTGGAGCAAGAGAAATAGGCTATCTTTTCGGACAATATAAAAGAATTAAAGACATATATGAAGGCGGAGTTCTAACAGGCAAAGGCCTATCCTATGGTGGCTCTTTAGCTAGAAAAGAAGCAACAGGATACGGTTTGATATATTTCATGAGAGAAATGCTCAAAAATAATGGCAATAATTCTCTTGAAGGTAAAACTGTAACAATATCAGGTGCAGGGAATGTTGCTATATACGCTTGTGAAAAAGCTCAACAATATGGAGCTAAAGTTGTTGCGATGAGCGACTCAAAAGGCTGTATTTATGACAAAGACGGCATTAATTTAGATATTATCAAACAAATTAAAGAACAAAATAGAGGTAGAATTTCGGAATATAAAAATTATAAACCGAATGCGGAATATATAGAAAGAGAAAATGAAGATTCCCCTATTTGGGACATAAAAACAGATATTGCACTACCTTGTGCTACACAAAATGAATTAACACTTAATTCTGCAAAGAAATTAGTCGCAAATGGCGTAATTGCAATTGGAGAAGGAGCAAATATGCCTTGTACTAAAGAAGCAACAGAATACTTTTTATCTAACAATATTTTAGTAGCTCCCGCAAAAGCTGCAAATGCTGGTGGTGTTGCAACATCTGCAATAGAGATGAGCCAAAATAGTATGAGATATTATCTAACTTTTGATGAAGTAGATAGTAAATTAAATCAAATTATGATTAACATATTTAATTCGTGTAAAAACTCTGCAGAAGAATATAATTTACAAAATAACTACGTTGCAGGTGCAAATATTGCAGCATTCACTAAACTTGCAAATGCAATGATAGCACAGGGTATTGTCTAGTTAGCAAATATCGCATTTATTCTTTGAGAAGAACAAACTTGAGGATCCTTCTTTGTAAATTTATATTTGTTATACTTACAATACTCATTTATTATGAGTCTATAATTCTCAGTTTCCCTACTATTCATTTGAATTGCAAATCTTGATTGCAATATAGGATACTGATCTTTATACCAATCTTCTCCACTGTTTGTAATAGGGAAAATTACACTCATATACCTTTGTCTATCAGATTCAAATAACATACATCTATTACGAAGATAATTTGCGAAACGATTATCATATCTAAAGTTTTTTGCAGCATTATTGCACATATCATTAAACTTCTCATTATTTGCAGTCATAGATTTGTACGCTTCCCTTTTCTCATTTGAATCTGCTGCAAATGCTGTTCCTACTGATAATAAAATAATCGCTAATAATAAAACTAAATTTCTCATAAAAATATTATATTATAATTAATTTGATATGGATGAAAATTTACATTCATTAATATATGGAAGTTCAATATTATAACTATTATAATTAGATTTTTGACTTTCTACATTTATAATTCCATGATGAGCATTAATTATTTGTTTTGCTAAATATAAATTTAAACTACTACCAACTTTATCCATTTTTTCTGCAGATGTTGTATATTTACAAAACATATTTTTTATATTTTCAGGAGTTTTATAAGGGCTTTCAAAGCCCAATGAAATATTTATACTATTTTCAATAGCATTTTTTGATATTTCACAATTAATTTCAGTGTTTTCATAAGCACTTGAAATACAATAATTTATTAAATTTTCAAAAGCCTTTTTCATTTGAATTTTATCTGCATACAAAGAAACGAATTTATCTTTTGCAGAAAGTTTAATTTTAATATTTTTATGTTTTATTTCTCTCAAATATTTAGAAAATGACTCATCAAGAACTTTTAACATTTGAATTTTTTCATAATTCAGAACAATATCATTATTTTCAAATTTGTATGTAGTTAATAATGTAGATAACATATCATACATACAATAACAAGAATCCAATGTTAAATTGAGCAACTCTCTTTGTTGATCATTAATTTTACCCATTTTTTCGTTAACAAGAAGTTCCAAAGCTCTGATTTGAGCAAGAGTTGGGATCTTAAGATCGTGACTAAGAGTTGATATATAAGTTTCTCTTTGTTTTTGAGCAGCACGTTCAGTATTAATACTTCGACCAAAAACAACTAAACTATCGACATTATCTTTTTTATCCAAAATTGGAACTTTTCTTATTCTTAACCATTGTTGTTTTCCATCTTTTAACCTTACTTCTCTGTCAGTAACGAAGGTCTTTTTGTTTTTCTTGATAAGATCATTTTCTTCTTTAATTAATTCCATTGTTTTCCTCTCAAATACATCTAAAGACAACTTCCTGAACTGCTCTTGTTTTGTAACATTGAAAAATTTTAGAGCTTCAATATTACCGGTCACAAATTTATAATTTTTATCAATTATAAATGCAATCAGGGGTAAATTATTTATAATCGTAGTTAAATGAGATGATTTAGACTCTATTTTAGTTATTTTCAAATCATCTGCTTCTACATTTTTAAATTCTATCTTACTTTTTAATAATAAAATTACTGATAAAATAGAAATAAAATTACAAAAAATAATAAAAAGAAATAAGTTTTTAGAAAGCTCTAAAAAAAGTGCACTAAATATTATCAAACAACAATAAAAGACTAAAAATAATGTATATGATAAGTTTGAAATTACAGCTCTTTTGACCATACTTTCCTCTATTTCTAATTACATGAACATACTAAATTAAGATGTAAAAAAAAACATTACCCACCTGATTAATAATTATCAAAGTGGGTAATAAAATATTCAAAAATTTTCTTATTTACAATGACATTTTTTCTTACTAACAGGACTTCCAAAAATTAATCGCAATCCACCAAAAGGCTTTTCCATAGTATTATTTAACCCTGCGGTCATCTCATCAATATTGCATAAAATTCGATTCATTTCGTTAATCGTACAGCCGATTTGAGGAATAGTTTTATTAAATTCATTTGTCATATTTTTGACATTTCTTGAAATTAACTGAGCATTTTTAGCGGTAGCTTCCATTCTTTCTTTGGACAAAGCACTATCTACATTACCTGTCATATTACTTACATTTTCAGATACCCTAACAATATTCCCAGAACTTTTACTCATATCAGAAGATACTTTAACTACATTCGGACTTACCTCCTGAGCCATTGTATTTAAAGTTCCAAATAGTTCTCCAAGAGTCTGAATTGTAACATTTAAGTTTTTAACCGCCTCTGCTGCATCTCCTTTTATTGCTTCAAGTGATTCAGGATCCATATTTGCAAAATAAGATTCAAATTCAACAGTCGTTTTTCCTGAAACTCTATCACCATTTTTTAAATAAAAGCTAGAAGGTTCTTCTGGATAGATTACATCTATATAATCAAATTTCCGATTCCATTTATTCCTTTCTTTTCGCAAATTTACAGAAATGTTTATCGGCAATTTCAAATCATCTGGATGCAACTCCATTGTAACTATTGTAGCCGTATAATTTTTATTAGGCTTTACTTTTACAACACGACCTATTTTAAAACCGTTATAATAGATTGGAGCTCTATCATGGAATGGTCGTAAATTTTTAAATTCTGCTGTCACATAAGTATTGGTTCTATAGTTATAATAAGCAACACCAATAGTTAATAAAATTAAAAGTAATATAATTGATTTATACAAATTGTTCATATTAGAAATTCTATTTTATGTCAAATTAAAACACATTCCCGAACAGATTAATTTTATAGTACAATATGCTTATGGAAGAAAATAAATATTCTAAAAAAGCAGGAGAATTATTCAGACAGGGTTACAATTGTGCTCAATCTGTTTTTTGTGCATTTGCAGAAGATATCGGAATGGATATTGACACAGCCTTAAAACTATCATCATCATTCGGTGGAGGAATGGGAAGATTAAGAGAAGTATGTGGAGCTGTAAGCGCAATGTTTATGATTGCAGGACTAAAATACGGTTACACAAGCCCTAACGATGATATTACTAAAGCAGAGCATTATGAAAGAATTCAAAAACTTGCAGAAGAATTCAAGAAAAATAATAAAACAATAATATGCAGAGAATTATTAGGACTTGATGTAAAACAAGATTCTCCTATCCCTGAAAAAAGGACCGAACAATATTACAAATCCCGTCCATGTGAAAAATTGATAATGGAAGCAGCAGAGATAATAAGTAATTATATATCTTCAAAAAAAGAATCATAACCACTTTGTAACAAAAATACAAAGAAATCAAAATTAGCTTACCGGATATGACTTTTATAATATAATTATTTTGTCACATTAGCTGATATGATAATTGTATACAATTACTCTAATGCTAAAATAAAGAAATTGAACTAAACGGGAGATTTTTTATGAGAAAGCTAATAGCAGGATTACTGGCGTCAGTTCTAATACTTAATAGCACTGCAACTGTATCTTATGCAGTTATTGAAAACTTAAACACAAAACAAGAAATCCAAGCACAAGAAAACGCAATTATTCCTCTTAAACTTGAAAAAGAAATAAAAGCATCTCTCGCAAAAGTATACGGCACAGAAAATGTAGAAGTAATCTACTCAAACATATTATCAATAGCAAAAAAAGCAAAAGAAGAACGCTCATCTGCACTAATTGAAGAAGACCTAAACCGTCCTACCGATTGGTACAAAGATGAAGTAATTTACATGTTTTATGCAAATCACTTTGGAGTAAAAAATCCAGATAAATCAAACACTTTCAAAGATGATATTCAAATGCTAGACTATTTAAAAACTTTAGGCGTAACAACAATCTACATCTTACCATTTGTGGATTCTCCAATGGAAGATGCAGGATTTGATATAAGAAACCCTAGAGGAATAAGACAAGATTTAGGCGGAATGTTTGAATTCCAGAAATTCATCTCCGCAGCAAGGCAAAAAGGATTTAAAATCAAAGCAGATTTAGTCCTAAATCACTTCTCAGACCAACATGAATGGTTCCAACAAGCTCTAAAAGGAGATATCTCAAAACTTGATTACTTTGTAGTACGTGACCAGATGCCTGAATATACAAAATACAAAGATCCAAAACTCGGCTGGGTTGCAGAATATAAAGAGCCAAGCGGAAAAACTTCAAAAAGAAGAATTATTTTCCCTGAAATTACAGAAAACAACTACAGAAAAGTCACTATAAACAACAAAGACTACTATTTCTATCATACTTTCTACCCATTCCAGCTTGATATAAACTGGAAAAACCCAAAAGTTTTATACTATAACTTGGAAACAATTGCATTTTGGGCAAATCAAGGTGTTGATATTTTCAGAATGGACGCAATCCCATATTTGATTAAAGAAGATGGCACAAATGCAGAAAACTTAGAAGAAACTCATAGAATTATAAAAATATTAAGTGCATTTATACAAGCAATTGCTCCACGTTCAGTAATCCAAGCAGAAGCTTGTCAAATGCCAAATAAAATTCTTCCATATTTTGGAACAGAACAAAAATACAAAGAAATAGTAAAAGGCCAAGAAAAAGAAATAACAAGAACTGATGAAGTTCAAATTGCATACCATTTCCCATACATGCCTGCGATTTGGGCATCTTTGGTAACCGCTGACAACAGCTATTTTTGGAAAGCTTACAAACAAACTCCACAAATACCAGATTCAGCATCTTGGGCAATATTTTTAAGAGTGCACGATGAGCTTACTCTTGAAATGGTAAACGAAAAAACAAGAGAAATTCTATTTGAAGACTTGGCACCAAAAGGGGCTGCATTTAGAAAAGGCTTCGGGGTTTCAGGCAGAATGGCTAATTTCTTAGATAACAACCCAGACAGAATTGGTATGGCTTTTTCTATACTTATGTCATTACCTGGAATTCCAATTATTTACTATGGCGATGAAATAGGAATCCAAAACAATTTTGCTAACGCAAATAAAAGTGCAAAAATGCGTGAAGCTAAACAGAAAAAAGATAAAGATGTAAAAAATAAAGTTAAAATGCTAAGCTATTTTGACAGCCGTGATATAAACAGAGGACCTATTACACAAAAAACATTTGAAGATGCCGTAAACCACAAAGGCACATACAATAACAGAGTATATGAAAGAGTAAAACAATTAATAAAAGTAAGAAAACAATACCCTGTAATCACAAGAGGTTCATTTGTAGAACTAAAAACTAAATCACCGGAAGTTTTTGCCTATGTTCGTGCAACAGATACAGACAGAGTTGTTGTTATAAACAACCTATCTAACAAAAAAATCAAAGCCACAGTAGTATTCACTGATGACAATTTCGGCAAAAAAGAAAAAGACATATACTTGAAAAATCTACTAACGGATAAAATGGTTAGAGCAAGAGTTGAAAACAAAGAATTAACCGTAAGATTGAACGCATACGATGCTATGTGGCTAAAAATGTAAGCGTGCCGCTTAAACCACCAATCAGGCTACACAAAAAATTTTTATTGTCATAGCAAAATGTCAACGTGCCGTTTAAGCCAGCATATATATATTAATCAAATTTCAACAACTCTATAAGTGATAACCTAATCCATCAAAAACTTTTTCTTTTACATCACTTATCATTTTTAAACATCATCTTATGTAATTTCTTTAATCCTACACCTATATAGGTTGTCACAACCATAGTTACAACAAAATATAAGTAAGTTGTCTGCACAGGATTATATATCCAATAAATATCATGATTTGCACGCTCAGCAATCGGAATACCGTGCATCCACATAAAAATTGCTGTCATTATATACATAACAAGCAAATGATTTGCCATAATATGATATGTTACATTCCCCATATCTTGAACAAACTTTATATCTTTAACATACGGATAAAGAATTTTTACAGTAAATAAAGATGCCCAAATCCCTGTTAATGCAGTTAATATTGGTACAAAAAGCTGATCATCAAATCGCGACCAGACAAGCACATAACTTAACCCAATTCCATGCTCAGGGTCATAATCTCTGTTAAACATCCAAAGTATAGATTGCAATACAAATACAGTACCAAACCACTTTGGCGTAAAAATATTATAATTATCTTTTATATAATGAGTATAAAAATATCCCAAATATACAAAAAATAGTGAAAACATTGTTCTAATTACGATTAACATTAAAGGAGTTACCGCAAACCATTTATCAAAAGGAATTGCAAGTAATCCTAAAACAGTAAAAAATCCCAAGTGTATAAATTTATTTTTTGTCACAGCATTCAAAGCTCTAAACAAAAATAAAAAAGTAATCATTGTCATAAACAACTGAGTTACAAACCACAAAGGACAAGACAGGTCAAATTGATGTCCGTTTAAAAACGGAGTAATAAAAAAATTCTTGAAACTCAAAGGCATACCCCAAAATTTGCCAGTAAGTTTTGCAATTAAAATTGTAACGAGCATATAAAACAAGTTATACCAAAAATAAGGAACCAAAAGAGTTTTAATCCTTCTTTCCACAAATGTAGCAACATCAGTCAAATATTTATCTTTAAACAGACAACCTGATATAAAGAAAAATAAAGCTAATTGGAAAGAATAAGGAGGAAAAATTCCTAATAGTGAAAACTCTAAATGTCCTGATACAACAAGCAGAATAGCCAGAGCTTTTAAAACATTCATCTCATTTGAAAAAATTTTATCCATACAACAAATGATAACATAAACTAAAAATGTGGTATATAATAAGAAGATTATAAGGAGATACTAATATGACAATTTTAGTTTTAGGCGGTGCAGGTTATATCGGCTCACACACTGTATATGAGCTAATCGATAATGGTGAAGATGTTGTTATCATTGATAACTTATTAACAGGACACAAAGAAGCAATTCACCCTAAAGCAAGATTTTATAAAGGCGACATTAGAGATAGAGAATTTTTAGACGATGTATTTAAAAAAGAAAAAATTGATGCCGTAATCCATTTTGCAGCTTGCTCATTAGTAGGCGAAAGCATGGAAAAGCCTCTAAAATATTATGACAACAACTTATGCGGTACAAAAATTCTTTTAGATTCTATGGTCGCAAATGGTATTGATAAAATAGTATTTTCTTCAACTGCTGCTACATATGGAGAACCTGAAAAAGTTCCTATTTTAGAAACAGACAGAACAGAACCTACAAACACATACGGCGAAACAAAATTGTCAATGGAAAAAATGTTTAAATGGGTTGGAAAAGCTCATGGACTTCGCTATGTATCACTAAGATATTTTAATGCTTGCGGGGCTCATATTTCAGGACAGATAGGAGAAGACCATAACCCGGAATCTCATCTTATCCCTCTAATTCTACAAGTCCCAAACGGCAAACGTGAATACATCTCAATATTTGGCGATGACTATGATACAAAAGACGGAACTTGTGTAAGAGATTACATTCACGTAACAGATTTAGCTCAAGCCCATATCCTTGCGGTTAAATATTTGCAAGCAGGCAATGAAAGCAATATATTTAATTTAGGAAACGGTGTCGGATTTACAGTAAAAGAAGTAATAGATACTGCAAGAAAAGTAACATCACACCCTATTCCAGCAAAAATCACACCACGCAGAGCTGGTGATCCTGCACAACTTATTGCATCAAGTGAAAAAGCAAAAGAAATTCTAGGCTGGACACCTGAACATAATTCTTTGGAAGAAATAATTTCAACTGCTTGGAATTGGCATAAAAATCATCCAAACGGTTTTAACTAAAAATCAATAGCAAAAAAAATCTTGTTTGAATTTTTAATTTGAATATGAAAATTCAAAACTACCAAAATCAAACATCTTTTCAAGCAAAATTTTTACACAGTGATTCATTGCAACAACTTGTCCAATATTCTGTCGAAAATGGAAAATTCGACAAACTTAATGCTGCAAGAAAAAATATTGACTCTGCATACCTTACAACACGCTTAAAAGTTGATATTTTTGAAAAAGACGGCAAACCGATAATAAATTTCACAAGATTTGTACCTAAAAAAAATGTTTTGGTTGCAAAATATCAAGATGATTTTGAACAAGCAAAAGTTGTAACTTTCAAATCAGACAAAAAATGTAATCCTCTAAAATTTGCATTTGAAAAAATCATAAAACTAAGCAATAATGCACCCCATAACAATATGTATAAAAATGTAGTTATTACAAAATAAAATTATTTTAAAAAGATAATTCTACATATACAGGCAAATGATCGCTTCCAAAATTTTTACCAATTTTAAAAGAATTCATTAATATTTTTGGAGATATTAAAACATGTTCCAATGAAATTCTAAAAATTGGAATATATCGAGCGTTCCAAGTTCCATTAACATTTTTAGCCAAAATTTGACAATCTTTCAAAACTGAAGATTTAATATATTTTTTATAAGAATTTGAATAAATAGTTGTATTAAAATCTCCTGCAAACACAAGATTTTTGAAATTTTCTTGAGATGAAATTGTATTTATTTTCTTAAGCATTTCATTTCTTACTCTAAAATAATCTTTGCTCGTTGGAGGAAGTGTATGAATTCCGTATATCCTTAAATCTTGAGAAAACATTTTAAAGTTTGCAACGACAACAGGAACTTCAAAATCAGTCCACAACTCTATATCAGTATTTGTAAAAGGAATTTTAGAATACATAGAAATACCAAAATTATCTAACCTTGAATGTTCTATGTAATATGGATAAAATTTTTTCAAATCTTTTATATGCTCAAGCCAAATATCATCTGTTTCTTGCAAAATTATAATATCAGGATTTTCTTGATAAACACTGACAAGAAAACCATCATAATTTTTGTTTGATGTCAAAACATTATATAGTGCAAGTTTTATTATATTACCTTGATTAAAAGATTCATATCTTCCGATATATGGAAATATCTCAAACAAATTCAAAAAAATAAAAACAATGCAGACAAAACAATAAACTATATATTTTTTGTTTAAACAAAATAAATATATAAATAAAACTAAAAATAAAAAACTAAATATCAAATATTGCAATCTGAAATGAGAAAATATATCAACTATAATATTATTAGCAGGTAAAACTGCAATAATATTTACGCAAATAAAAATTACAAAAAATAATAACCCTCTAGTCTTTAAATAATTATCTATCTTTTCTTTCATAATTTTTTAAATATCTCACTATTTATGCTATAAATCAAATGTTTCATGTTTTTACCACGAACATTTTTCACAAATTCTCCAGTAACTACTGCTCCACATTTTTCTACGACTTTTCTTGATTGAAAATTTTCAGGACGAATTTCAAATATTATATTATCTAATTTTAAATTATTAAAAGCAAACTCTATCATAGTTTTTGCACCTTCAAGAGCATATCCTTTATGCCAAAACTTTTCTTTTAGAATATACCCTATTTCATAATATTCTCTACCATCTATAAAATCAGGCATCAATGCAATTTGTCCTACAACTTGTCCACTTTGCTTATCTACAGATAAAAAATAGCCTAATCCATATTTTTTATAATATTCTCTATTCTTTTTTATCCACTGCAAAACATCAATATCATCAAAGACATATTCCCATGCATACATAACATTAGGATTTTTAAGCATTTCAGCAATATCAGAAAAATCAGCTTCTGACATTTTTCTAAATATCAATCTTTTAGACTCTGCAAAATATTGTTCCACAAAACAATTATACTGAATTTTAAGATTTTTTCAAATTTACTTTCAACAAAAATCCTAAAGGAATCATGAAAAATGACACAAGTGCAAACAAAGCAAAGACATCAGAATAAGCAAATATTTTAGCTTGAACAATCAATTGCTTGTAATACACAGCACCAGCTTTATGCATTGCCGCAAATTCTGGCAAACTGCTCATAAATTTATGGGTCATCAAAGATAATCTATGATAATATACAGGATTTGTCAAAGCTAAATTACCTACAAGATAAGTTTGGTGCACTTGAGACAATCTTGCAACCATAGTCGATGACAAGGATATGCTTAATACTGTTGCAACACATTTTGCCAAGCTATGTAATCCGGCACCATTAGACAACTCAGACTTTGGCAAAGTACCTAATACAAGACCGGAAATCGGAATAAATGTTAAAATTACCCCTACCCCTAAAAGAATATTTGGTAAAATAATAAATCCAAATGACGTCATTAAAGTCAAATTTGTATAATAAAAAGTCGACACTCCAATAAATACAAATCCAACAGCTATTAAAATTCTATTATCAATCTTAGCAACCAACTTATCAATTATACATAACATGATAAGACAAGATATAACACGAGGAGCCAAAGATAAACCGCCTAAATAAGCTGTATACCCCATAATACTTTGCAAATACTTAGGTAAAAGAACTATTGTTACATAAATAATCATATTTACAAACGCACCTAAATATGTGCCTATAGCAAAATTCTTATCTTTTAAAATCCTTAAATTTACCATTGGATCTTTATTTTCAATTTCCCAAACAACAAAGAATATAAATGAGAAAAATGAAATACCGCTTAACCAACACACCCAAGTTGTATCAAACCAGTTATATTGTTCACCATTATCCAATACAACCTGCATTGTAAATAACCATACAGCAAGTAAAATAAATCCGATAACATCAACTTTTTTCGGTTTAACTCGATTAGGATTTTCGGGAATAAACATATGAATTAAAAAACAAGAAATTATTCCAACCGGAATATTCATTAAATAAATCCATTGCCAACTTGAATTATCAACAATAAAACCACCTACAGTTGGACCCATAATTGAAGATACCATAACAGCTAAAGCAAACAATGCCATAGCTCGCCCTCTTTGTTCAAATGGAAAACTTGAAATTAATATAGCTTGAGAAATAGGCATCAAAGGACCGCCTCCAATACCTTGAATTACTCGACCAAGTACCATCATATTTAAGCTTGGAGCAAATGCACAAATTATTGAACCTAAAGTAAAAATAGCAATAAATACTTTTAAAAAGTTTACCCTTCCCATTAAATTTTCAAACCAAGCAGTCAAAGGTAAAAGAATTGCATTTGCAACCATATAACTTGTAATAACCTAGTTAGCTTCATCAAGAGTTGCGCCAAAATAACCAGCAATATGAGGAATAGCAACGTTTGTCTCAGATGTAGCCAACATTGCAAAAGCTGTCGGGAATAAAATTGTTACAGCCACTAGCCAAACAGGAATTTTTTTATTTTGTTCAATTGTCAAAGACTGCGTACTCATATCATAATTCCCTAATTTGAAAATAAAAAATCAGAGAGGAAGGGATTCGAACCCTCGGTGGAATTGCTCCCACACAACCTTTCCAAGATTGCACCTTAAACCGCTCGGACACCTCTCTATTTAAAAATAACTTAATATCTTGTTTTATATTATCATAAACATTTATTTCATGCTAAAATCAACTTATGCAAAAAATTATATACAAATCAGAAAAAGGACTAAAAGGAACTGTTACAATCCCTTCAGATAAATCAATTTCTCATAGAGCAATTATGTTTACATCACTAGCAAACGGGAAATCTATAATTAAAAATTTTTCAAAAGGGCAAGATCCTCTATCATCTTTAAAAGTTTGCAAAGCTTTAGGAATTGACGCAGAATTCTCAAACGAAGAATTAATTGTAAAATCAAAAGGCATATTATCATCTCCGCAAACACAACTTGATTGCGGGAATTCAGGCACTACAATGCGCCTTATGTCTGGAATTCTTGCAGGACAAAATTTTAACTCTACATTAATCGGTGATGAAAGCCTTTCAAAACGACCAATGAAAAGAGTAATTGAACCATTATCAATTATGGGAGCTAAAATCGAATCAAATGAATATAAAGCTCCATTAAAGATTTACGGCCAAAGTTTAAAACCTATTAACTATATTTCAAAACTAGCTTCCGCTCAGGTTAAATCTTGCATATTACTTGCAGGTCTAAATATTGATGGGCAAACATCATTTACAGAACCTTATGTATCAAGAAACCATACAGAAATAATGCTTAAATACATGGGAGCAAATATCTCTGTTAATAACACAACCGTTACAATAGAAAAATCTGAACTTGAACCAAAAACTATTGAAATATGCGGCGACATATCATCTGCAGCATACTTTATTGTTGCAGGATTAATCGTTCCTAGCTCTAAAATAATATTAAAAAATGTAGGCCTAAACCCGACAAGAACAGGCATTATTGAAGTCGCTGAAAAAATGGGCGGGAATATAGAAATTTTAGATAAAAGAAATATTTCAGGAGAAGATGTCGGAGATATCCAAATTTCTTATTCTAATCTCAATTCCTGCACTATTGAAGGAGAAATAATTCCAAGACTAATTGACGAACTTCCTGTAATAGCAGTTTTAGCTACTCAAGCTAAAGGCACTACAATAATTAAAGATGCACAGGATTTAAGAAACAAAGAATCCGACAGGATTAAAGCAGTAGTGACTGAACTCAAAAAAATCGGGGCAGATATTGAAGAAACTCCTGACGGGTTTATTATTAACGGCAAAACAAATCTCAAAGGCGATACAGAAGTCGAAACATACCATGATCACAGACTCGCAATGAGTTTGTACGTAGCAGGTTTAATTTGCGAAAAGCCTATCGCAATTAACGGCTTTGAATGGGTGGACATATCTTTCCCTGAATTTGATAGATTGTTTAACTCTTTGTCTTTGTAAAGAAATATTAAGCCATAAAATTTCAATTTGGCAATTTTACCTGACAAAAATTTTTTATATATACAAGGTTAGGGAAATTAATATTGAAAGGTTAAGGTTTAAGGTTATGACAGGGGAAATTTCAAACTTATATGGAATAAATGCGTACAACAATCCATATTTAAACAACAATGATGATTTTTTAGCACAACAATATTTTGCTCAACAAGCAGGACAAATACAAGGTCAAGGTCAAACTCAAAATCAACCTGCATTCCAAGGTTACCAACAACCTCAAGCTGATACTTTCCAAAAATCAGGTTCTGGATTAACTACAGGATTAACTCTAGGTACTATTGCAGGAGCTGGCACAGGTGCAGGCATTTATTATTTTGGAACAAATCCTATCAAAGATGGAAAAGTTGATGAAACGCTACTTAAAATGACCAACAAAGAAGGACTAAATTCTTTAAAAGCAGAAGCAATAAAAGAATTATATGAACAAAAAGCAAAAACAACTTTTGATACTCTAGGAGTAAAAGATTTAGAGCAATATAATGCAATAGAAAAATTATCTAAGGCAACAAAACTTGAAGATCTTCCTGAAGATACAAGAAAATTATTACCAGATAGCATTAAAACTCCAAAAGATGCAAAAGCTCTTGTTGATTTAGCAAAACCTGAATTAGACAAAATCGACAAAACAAAACTTGCAAATCAAGCAGAAAAAACCTTAAAGACTTTTTCTTTAGAGCATAACGAAGAACAATTGAAAAAATTAGAAGGTATCAAAGCAAAAATTGACAAATTACCAAAAGATGCAAAAGTAGCTGATTTAGAAAAATTCTTCATCGATAACGCTGAAACTTTTAAACTTAAAGGAACTGAAGCAGAAATCGCAGAAAAAGCTAAAAAAATAGCTGCAAAACATGGAACAAAAGAACATCTTCTAAACTTATATCAAGGTCGTATTGATGCTAAAAAAGAATATATAAAAGAATTTAAAGCAGAACTTACTGATGGAGTAAAAAAATACTGGGATGATACAGCTAAAGCATTCAAAAAAGATGCACCAGAAACATTAACAAAAGCCTATAAATCATTCAAATGGAATAAAACTTTAAAAGGTGGCGGAATTGTTGCAGCAGCAGGACTTGTTCTAGGTTGCCTATTCGGGAATAACGCATAATAAATTAAACAAACATACTAAATAAAAATCCCATAGATAATAATGGGATTTTTTATTTGTCTAACAAATTTTTAGCTTCTTTTATTGATATTTTTTGAGGTTTATTAGGCATAAATTTTTCAACATTATGTCGTAAATCAAAAAATATAACTTTTTTAGTTAAATCAATAAATTTATCAAAATCTTTTCCTGAAAATAGATATAATATTCTTTTATTATCATCTTTTTTTACACTCAAAGTTAAAAACTTATTATCTTTTTCAAAAAAATTATTTCTTAGTCTTTTTATATCATGGTGATTGCCTTTTACTTTATAGAATTTCCCAAAAGCTATATTATTAGTATGATGTTGATTTATCTGCATAATTTCTCCAAATTTGTATAAATTGCTTTATTTAAAGTAAAAAACAAAAATAAAATTTTTTGCTATAAAACACATACTAAGATAAAATAGAGGATAAATATAAAACAAAAATTTGTACTAATATTACTTTTATGTAAAATTACATGAGAGGTGACAAATGAAAAAGAAATATATAATATTTTTACTTATTATTCTCTGCTTAAATTTTTTAATAGCACAAGCAAATACAATTAAGGTAAATTTAGGAAAAGACTATATCCCAGAAAGAGATCCTTCAAAAGCAAATGCAATGTGTAATATATATCCTAATGGAGCATACAAATGTTTTTGCAAAAATGGACATTATAACGGCCCAGCAAGAAATTATGTATGGAGTTCAAGTAATCCAAAACCAGATGATAATATGTTAAATACATTTCCTTTGTATGTTAGAACTCCAATGTAAAAGAACACATGGTTTGATTATTTTGTACACATGGTTTGATTTTTTCGGCAATTTAGCTTTAAAAATTTAAAAAGATAAGCTGATTTTTTTCACAAAATCGTCAGTCGCTTTTTGTAAACTTGTTGTCAATTTATATTTTTGATACTAAATGTCTCTTTCTTTTGGAGGGAAAAGTCTATTAAACTTTTTACAATCTTGTTCTGTCGGTTGATAATTTTTTATGCTTTCATGATAAGTTTTAAGCCATATGTATTTAGGTTGTATTTTTTCATTGTTTTCATACTCTTTTATCTTGTCATCTATAAAGTTTTCAAGTGGAGTTCTACAATACATATCCACAAACTTTTCTCTTATTAAATAATTAATATAATATTTTGAATCTTGTTGGTCCTCTTTAACTAAGATATTGAATGGCTCTTGAATTTCATCAGCAACAATTTTATCTATTTCTATTCTTGGGTATTTTGTATTCCTTTCACCAGCAACAGCTCTTTGATATGCTTCGCCAACAATTAAGTTTTTCTTTTGGTCGTGAACGAAACACCCTTTTGTTAAGTATCCTCTTGTAACAATTCTTGCATTTGCCGCATCGTTATAAATCATATTACTTTGGTAATAATAAAGAAATATTAATAATGGAGCAAGCGTTTTAGATGATACGATTATGCAGTCAGATATAGTCGTGATTTCTAATTGGGACTCATTTTCGTATATCATTTCTACTAAAACTTTATGATAATAGTTATTGACAACATGGAATGCATCTTTTCCTGTACCATTAAATTTAAAATCATAATATTTATTAAATCTAAAGTTATTTACCATATCAGAAAAACCAAGCACATCAACGAAAGCAATGTATTTTTCTTTCAAGTATTCCTCTCTATCAATTATCATTTTTTTAATACCTTTCTGCTTAATGGTTATAGGTCAATTTTAAAATAGTGTTGATTTAATACATTGATGATATTTGAAGCATCTGTTATATTACTACTTTTGACAAGGTCAGAAAAATTCTTACCGTTCATATAAAAAATATCATATTTTGTTGTTTTATTTTTGTAATTTTCTAGTAATTCTCTTGCATCATCGTTAAAATCACTTGTAGTTATATAACCAAATTTGAATCTTGGCTGTTCAGTTGGTTTTAACGCTTTATACCAATCTCTTATAAAAGAAATCTTATCTAGGAATTTTTTAACTTCAGCTTGGTCTACCAAATGTGAACGCCCATAACCTTTGCACTCAATGTAATAATGTTCATTTCTGTTCGTCCTTAAGATAACATCAAATTCTTTTTCCTGACCATCGTATTTTATAACCCTACCTATATCTAAAGAACCACCTTCAATTTTTTTGTAACAATGCCCAACAACAAATTCAAATAAATCTCCTGCAAGATTTAATGAAGCCCCTTTTATTGCATCTAATTTATTAAAAAGTTCCATAAACTGTGCAAAATTTTCAGCCGCAATAGTTCCTGCATTAATCAGAACTTTAAATAAGTTTTCAAATAAGTTGGCAGTAGATAAACCAAACAAATTTGCGGGAGTTGTTGCAATTATTCCTTGTTGTTTTGCCAATTTCAAAGCTTCGGGAGTGAAATATTTGCCAAGAAGTATAGGTATAGCCTTTGGAACATTCTTAAGATTTTTAGTAATATTAATTTTATTTATAAAATATCTAATGGTATTCTCATCAATAGTATTATAAATTACATCAACAACAATGAATCCCGGTTTTTCATTTTTTCGTATAAAATATAAATAACTAGGTGCAGTTATATCCCACTTAAAACTGGCATATTCATCATTTTTCATTAACACACCTGAACTGGAAAAAGAATTCTTTACAATCCAGTCTTTTATCATTTCAATCAAGTGTTCTTCTATCTTTTCTTGAGCAAGGGCCGCAGTTCGATTGGTATTTATGGAGTAGTGAAGATATGGATTTTCATTGAAGATAACTTCTGAACATAAATTCAAATTCTTTAGATTTTCAATAATAGTATTGTAGCCAATATGTCCTTTTATTTTGGAGGGAGAACCTGATAAAATACAGGCTTTATTATATTTAATTACTCCGTTCGTACAATCAAATGCATTAAGAATATATGAATATACCGACCTTGTTTTATTTGCAGCATTTTTTAAATTGGTAAAAAATTCTTCATTAAACCCTTGAGATTTTAAATATATAAAATTTTCTTTATGAGGAAACTTTAAGTTTAAATGACCAAGTAAGGAGTCTTTTTTAGTACATTCACGTGAAATTTTTCGCCTTATAGTTGCATGATTTTCACCAGTTATTTTCGAAACTTCTTCTGCAATATCTGACGAAAGCATAGCTCCATTATTTTCTATTACTTTAATTATATTTTTCATGTCTCACTGCTCTATTTATAATAATACTTAATTTATTCTCAAGTATTAAAAAATTTTTAACCTGCCTTTTATTGATATAACTATCTTACCATAAAAAGGTTTGTTAATTATATCTGTCTCGAAGGTATAAACTGTGTTTATTTACTCTCATAAGTTTACCTCTTGTTTCTTAAACTGCATATCATAAAGAGCTTTGTATTGGCCATTTTCAATAGACATAAGCTCATCATGATTTCCGAGTTCTACAAGCTGCCCTTCGTTTATAACAGCAATTTTATCTGCATTTCTTACTGTAGATAATCTGTGTGCGATTACAAATACCGTTTTATCCTGCATCAAGTTATCAATTGCTTTTTGAACGATAGCTTCCGCTTTATTATCCAGTGCGGAAGTTGCCTCATCTAAGATAATAATCGGTGCATCTTTTAAGAATGCTCTTGCGATTGCTACACGCTGTTTTTGACCTCCGGATAAGAGAATTCCTCTTTCTCCGATTTGGGTATTCAAACCTTCTTGCAAGGATGCAATAAATTCATCAAGATAAGCCATTTTTACAGCTTGATTAATCTGTTCTTCTGTTGCATTCTCATTGCCAAGCAAAATGTTATCTCTTATTGTTCCTGAAAATAAGAAGTTATCTTGAAAAACAACTGCAATATTTTGCCTTAATGATTCCAAGGTATAATCTCTTATATCAATTCCATCAATACTAATTGAGCCGGATTTGATATCGTAAAATCTTGGCAAAAGGTTAACTATTGTTGTTTTACCTCCGCCGGAGTTTCCGACCAGTGCAATTGTTTCTCCTTGTTTTATTTGCAGGTTTATATTTTTTAGTACCGGAACATTTTCAACATATTCAAACCAAACATCTTTAAACTCAATATTTGTATGTTCTCTACCCATTACTACTGCATTTTCTTTATCTCTTATCTCAGGCACTGAGTCTAATACTTCAAAAATTCTCTCTATAGAGAAAAATGAGAATTGAACGGCGTTTAAATTATTTCCGAGATTTTTCACAGGCGTATAAAGCAGGATTAATGCTGTAATAAATGAAACAAAATTACCGCTTGTAATTTGTCCTGACATAATCAAATGCGAACCATAACCGATTGCAGCCGCAATACCCACAGATACAATAACGTGCATCATTGGAGAAAGCCACTGGGTTTTTTGAACCATTTTTATTCTTAAAGTAAAGATATTTTGTAAGATTGTAAAAAATTTGTTTGTTTCGTTTCTTTGCAGGTTATATGAAGTAATCGTTTTGTTACCGTTAAACACTTCATTGTATTCTGTAATAATCGAGGCATCCGCAAAAACTGTTTTTTCCATAACACCTTTTATTCTTTTCTGTAATTTTGCAACAGGAGCAAATGCACATCCAAGAACAACAACAGCGATTAATGCTAATTGCCAGGAATTATAGAAAAGTACACACACAAGAGAGATTGATGAGAAAATTCTCTGTGTAAAAACGCTTAGATTATCCAATAAACCATTACAGGCTAAATCTGCTTGATTATTGAATTGAAAGACAATATCTCCGGAGTTTTGCTTATCAAAGAATGAAGTCGGCAAAGTCAAAAGTTTTTTGAACATATCAAACTTAAGCCCGTTTGTAATTTTCCCTCCAACCCATGTTGAAAGATAAGCCGAAAGATATTTTAACCCGCCTTGAATAGAAGTAAAAGCCACAATACCAAGCGGAATATACCAAGGCGAGGCAATGGATTTTTCAACCATAACTAAATCCATATAAGGCTTGAGTGCTAATGCAATAACAGCATCCAAAGAGCCAATCGGAATACAAATTAGCATTGAGCATAATGCCCTGAACCACACAGGCTTTACATAGGGCCACATGCGACTGTAGTTGATATATACACGATTATTTTTTATTGTATTTATAAAATTATCATACGATATCATTTGTTTTGCTCCTTATTTGCACTTAATTGTTCTTTTATGACATCAATTAAGTAGCTTATAGCTGAAATGGGAATTCCTATAAATAATTGTTCAAGTTTTGCAGTAAGAGTTGTTGAAGAATCTGTTAATTTTGAGATATGTTTATATACTCTTAGTTTTGAATAACCAAGTTTTTCGTTTTCAAAAAAACTGTCTTTTGTTGTGATTTCGTAAGTATCATCACAATATTTTTTATATTCATTTTCGTACCGCCAAAAGTTATAGAGACCTATATATTGATCGCCTGAAAATTTCTCGTTTTTGCTGTATGGGTATTTATTGAGGTATATTCCGGATTGTTTAAATTCAAGAATAATAAAGTTATTCACAAGAGCCTGTCTGAATTTTTCCATCAGTTCTTCTGAATAATCTGCGGCATCTTCCATATAAATATCATCAAAATTTCTTGCAAAGCAGGAATATCCAAAATATTGTTCCGGTGCAAATTTAAATCTTGCTTTGCCATAAGGTGAAATTTTTTCTTGATTGCCTTCTAAATTAAAATATCTTGTAAATTCCGGCTCTTTAACCAATTCTGTGTCCATAAAATAGGTGTCTAAATCTTCTTTTAAACCAAACAGCCACCAGTCTGAGACATGAAAAGGAATTATAACTCTATTTTCGAATTTGCCTGTTTTGATATTAAACCTTGTAAATAAAACATCTGTCAGAATTTTATGTTTAAAAAGATTGTAATTATTTCCTCTTGCCTCGAATTTATTAAAATACTCTAAAAATCTGTCGCTTGTGAAAATCAAATCACTTCTTAATTTCATTGCATATTTGCGTGTAGCTTTTTTAAGACCTTCTTTTGTACTAACAAGTTGACGATTCATATTGTTATAGGTCTTTTTGTGTGTAAATTCCTCAATTAAGGTTGTTCCGGGATCTTCACATAAAACTAATATGTCATAGTCTAAATTTGAAATATCTGTTCCCTGCCAGGTTGATAGAATAATCTCAGCTTCAGGCAAAAATTTTCTAATGCTTTTCAGGCACTTAGGAGTTTCTTTTTTATTTATCGGGCCTTGCACAATTACAGAGATATCTTTAGAGTCAATCATTATTTTTTCCTCCATCCTGTAATTACAACTGCAAGAGAATAATATAAAACAGAAAATATTTCACTAAGCCAGCCTTTAGTTTTGTAGAAAGGTTGTATTAAACGTTTAAAGTGTTGATTTAATTTATATTTATAATTCTTTTTGTACTTATCAGGCTTATAAGAAATATCGCAGTAATGCTGATATTGTTCTTGGAAATGTTGATACGTAATTAAACCTTGTATATTATTTTTATCTCTTTCTGAAGATGAGTGTTTTTCTGAATATACTCCGGATTGTTCCAATCCCAGAAAGGCAAAATTGTTATAAATAATATTGTTAGAAAGTTCTATATTCTCAGGATTCCAATCGCTCCAGTCATCAAATTGCATATTAGGATAATATTTTTTAATCCAGTGAACACAGAAAAACTGTTCCGGTGCGAATCGCCATAAAGGTGTTATATATGGACATCTGGTTGGATATTTGAAGTTCCAATTAGAACCCTCTTCTTTATCTTGCAAAGGACAATTCCCGAAGTAATCTTTTAAGTCTTCCGTTAATCCAAAGAACCAAAAATCTGAAGGATGAAATGGTGTTGGAAATCCTGTACCGCTCTGACAGGAATACTCTCTTGAATAAATAGAACTGCATAAAACCCTATGCTTAAATATTTTGAATTCTTCATTCTGCTTATTAAACTTATCCCAGTATTTTAAGAAATTAGAATTATTAAGCTCTAAATCTGAACGAAGTTTCAAACAATATTGACGGCTTGCTTTGAATACCCCATTTCTTGCTGACACCAATTGCCTGTTAAAATTGTTCATTGAACGAGGTTTATTATATATAGCAAAATCATGCTTGAATCCGCCGGGATCTTGATTTAAAAGCAAAACATCATAGTCTAAACCTTCTGTTTGACTGTTTTCCCATGTTGAAAGTATTATTTCCGCATCAGGAAGATGTTTTCTTATGCTTTTTAAACATTTAGGTGTTAGTTTCCTATCTATTGCCCCTTGGACAACTACCGTAATATCATTAGATTTCATAGTCCTCTTTCTCATTTATGCAAATGCAGACGCCAAACCTGCATTAATAGTTTTAGTCGCTTTTCCTACCTGATAATATTCAAATCCTAATTTGTTTAAATTATTTTCGTCATATTGATTCCTGCCATCAAAAATTACAGGATTTTTTAATGAGGATTTTATTAAATCAAAATCAGGATTTCTAAATTCGTTCCATTCGGTTATTAGCAGTAAACAATCCGCACCTTTTAGAATTTCATATGCAGATTTACCATACTCTATTCGGTCACCGAATATTGGCATAGCACAGTCATAGGCTTTAGGATCATATGCTTTAACAGTCGCACCTTTTTCCAATAAGGCATTTATGATAGTAATTGCAGGTGCTTCTCTCATATCATTTGTTTTCGGTTTAAATGCCAACCCCCATACAGCAAAGGTTTTACCATTTAAGTCGTTCCGGAAACGTTTTAAAATTTTATCTATAAATAACTGTCTTTGTTTTCGATTAATTATATCAGCCGATTTAATAAGCTGACATTCGCAATCATTATCATTTGCAGTTTTAATAAGTGCTTTTACATCTTTAGGGAAACAACTGCCGCCGTAGCCTAATCCCGGATATAAAAATTTTGTACCGATTCTTGTATCTGCACACATTCCAATTCTTACTTTATTAATATCGGCTCCGACTTTTTCACAAATATTTGCGATTTCATTTATATATGATATTTTTACTGCAAGGAATGAATTGGAAGCGTATTTTACCATTTCAGCAGATTTTGTATCCATTGTAATAATAGGATTTTGATTTCTTACAAATGGGGCATATAAATTTTTCATAATTTCTAATGCCTTATCAGAATCAGCACCTATAACAACTCTGTCCGGCGCAGGATAAAGGCGTACAGAACCTTTGCCTCGTTGGACAAGGGCTTGAATGTGGGGGCTTCAAAGAGGAAATTCGGGAGCCGGGTGAAGCTGAACGCCTTTTCCGGCTGATGGATATAGATGGTATTTGTCATAGTGCGTTTTGTGGACGGTTAGAAGCCCGTTTTCCGGGGCGGGCGATACTTTATACCACCAGCCCCGGTTTGGGGCTTGCGAAGCCTGATAAATCAAGGCTTTTTTCGCTCCTAACTGTCCACAGCAGACCTCCTTTTCCGTTCACTTTCTGTTTTCTGCCGCCTGTGAACTCTGGCGGCACAGCCGGGGCAGTATTTTGCCCGGTTGGATTTGGGGACGAACACACCGCCGCAGACCTCACAGCGTTTCAAGTCCTTATCCCGGAAAATCTCCGCTTCCAGCGTCCCGTCCAGCGGCAAGACCGCCCAGCGGAACCACTTACAGCAGACCGAGAAAGAAATCGTCTGCGGACAGGTGCAGGTGTCCCCATCGTCAAGGACAATGCAGTTGCCGTCCTCACAGCAACAGCACTCCCGGCGTATCAGGCTGGCCGCCTGTTTTCTCTGCGCCGGGGTCATGCGGTAAAGGGAACCGTCCGGCCTGCGTTCCAGCGGCGGCAAGTCTTTATAGGGGTTATCTCTCATGCGTTCCCTCCATTTTGCTTTCCGTTGCCGTTCTCCCCGAAAAGGTTTCCTGCCCCATTCCTGCGGCGTGTTCCGGCGTTGGCACGCTCCTCGCAACTTCGGGACATTTTGTCCCGAAGTCCGACTCCTTGCGGTGCTTCCCCAGCCGGGGTATTCCTTTTCGGACGGTCATTCTGTTTTCAAGGTGCCGTCCATCGATGAACTACCCTAAGTCTACACGAAAAAAATGCAATTCCCGGAATATTGCGAGAATTGCATTTTGATGAAGTTTACACTTTGGATATTGCATTTTTGCAATCATTCTGTATAATGGAAGTATGCGGAGGAGGTGCGTATCTATGGCTTTACCCGGAACGCCCGGACAGCGGATTTCCGATTTATGCAACGGGAACCACATCACACAAAAGGAACTTGCGGAGAAGATAGGCGTTTCCGCTTCCCAGTTGAGCCGCATTGTCAGCGGCGAAACGAGAACGGTCAGCAGTGATATTCTCATAGGAGTGGCAAAGGAATTTAAGGTATCGACAGACTATATACTGGGCTTGTCCACCGTGAGCGTCCGTAAAAGTTACGATATTTCTGAATTAGGTTTGTCAGAGGGAGCCGTGAGGGGGCTTGTGACGGGTGCTGTTGATGTGCAAATACTCAATCGCTTACTGGAACACAGGAATTTTCCCAAGCTGATAGATTTGATACGGATTTATTTTCAGGACACGGCGGCAAAGGGGATAATGGCACGTAACCAGCTTATCGAGATGGCAACGGCTTCCCTGTCCGACTTGATGAAAGAACACCCGGAACACCGGGCGGAAGCAAAGCAGGATTTACAATTTTTGAACGCCCAGAAGATGGGGGAACATGAAGCAGAGATTGAGAAAATCAAAAATGTGTTCCTTGCTATCCTGCGGGACATTAAGAAAGACATTGATAACGGAGAACAGCCGGGGGAAGCTGTGACCGCCGCTATGTTCCAAGCCATGCGGGACGCACTGTCGGAGCAGAAGCAAAACCCGCTTTCCATTGACGATGTAACAGCAATGATAACCGGACAGATCGGACAGCTTGCGCCGATGGACGAAGAAACTGCCGACCTATTCCAGCAGCTGGCGAAGAAAATGATGACGCAAATGTCAAAAGATAGTGATGAGAAAAAAGGAGATTGATTTTATGAAAAAGATACTTTCATGCTTTTTAGTATGTGCTTTTTTATGTACGGGTTTATATGGGTGTGGTAGTAAAAAAACAGAGCTGATTGAAGAAGCCAAAGACCTAACACTTTCCCAAGAAATTTCGATAACCCCCGAACAAAATGATTATGGAATACCCGCATATAATTTTTTAAAACATATTCAATCAAACTATCCGGGGCGCGTTGCTGGCACTGAAAAAGAAACGGAAATGGCTGTATTTATTTTGTCCGTCCTCTTAAATGGTGGATATGCGGAAAGCGACATAGCTATAGAGTCTTTTGAAATAGATGATTCCACGCCTATGATGGATGAAGCCATACAAAATGTATTCGATGGAGGTGAAAAAAGTAATTCAAGTCAAAATATTTTGATAACCAAAAAAGGAGAAAGCGAAAAAACGATTATTGTTGGCGCACATTATGATAGTGCTGGAACACATGGTGTAGATGACAATGGCTCCGGCGTATCTGTTGCTTTGGAAAATGCCCTGCGAATGGTCAACACTCCAACATACTATACTATTCAATATGTATTTTTCGGTTCAGAAGAACCAGGAATGTATGGCTCAAGGGCATACGTTGAATCACTTTCCGAAAAGGAAAGAGAAAATATTATATTGATGATAAACATTGATACTGTCCTCGCTGGGGATTACCTTTATTTGTATGGCGGTAAGGTGAATGATAACGGCACTGTTGATAATACCGAAGCAGTATTTAAAGCCTACGAAATTGTTAAGGAAATTGGCTTGAACATACAATTACCACCAGACGGAAATAACGATTATCCCTATCCTACAGGTCAAAAAAGAAGCGACCACGCACCGTTTAATGACATAGGAATTCCGTACATATATTTTGAAGCAAACAACTGGGAAAATGGTTCTCCTGTCGAAACAGAAAAGAATGGATTGATAATGCATACAGATATGGATGATTTGGATTTTATTGAAAATGAATATAGCGGACGTGTCCAAAATACACTCAGCAGCTATTCAACATTATTATATTCTTTACTTCAAGAAAACAACTGGGAGCAATAACACAAATGGATAGCAAAGACATCCGAGCCAGTCAACGGTCAAGATGAACGGCGCATTTCATGCACCGCCGTTGACAGTCCCGTCTGTCTTTGCTGATAGGCAATCAAGGCGGGAAAGCCCTAAAATGGCTTCCCGCCCATTTCAATTTTTAGAGAAAAACGCTCCAAAATCAGAAAGAGAGCGGCCAAGCACTTTGCGGGATTGGCCGCCTTGTCCACTCATTCAGCGGGACGGCGGGTGGCGGTCAAGGCCGGGTGTAAATCCGTTCATTTCAGCCTTGACGGTTGCCCGTTGTCTTGCTGATTTTCCGGGAGTGTGGCCACAACTTCGGGACATTTTGTCCACAAGTCGGAGCGTAGGACGAGGGACGGGGGCTTTCATATACGCCCTGTCTGCTGATGAAACCAGACCTGCGCTTGCGGCTCCACGCCACGCAAGCACAGCCCTGTTTTCCTGCCGCTTCAAATGCCCTTGCCCTCCCCGGCGGCAACGGCATTTTCACGGCAACGCCGGCAGAGCGTATAACACACTACACTTTGCTTCGCAAAGTCGTGTGCCAAATGGGGGCGTTGCCCCCTTTGGAAACCCCCACAAGAAAAGGCGGTACGCTACCCCTCCACGGGGCGCATACCGCCTTTTCTTGTTATCCAGCCCTCCGGCTGTATCGGTTGAGCAAAAGTCAGCGTGGGAATGGTGTGGTATCTTTATCTAAGTGAACCCCCGCCCTCCCATTTAGAGATGGCCTGACGCGAGACGTTCAGCGCCTCTGCAAGCTGCTCCTGCGAAAGACCGCTCTTTTTGCGCAGTGTGTAGAGTTTTTCAGGTAGTGCCATGGTTCCTCCTTTCGCAAAAAGCATAGCGTTAGTGTGCGCAAAATGCCATGTATTGCAGTAGACAATTGCGCAACCGTGGGTAGCAATGAAGACTTTTTGCGGAAAACAGTCCTGTTTTTGCCCATTTTACCATGCGGAGGGGGAAAGCGCCAGCGGAGAGCAAAAAATCGCCCGAACTGGAATTTGTTCGGGCAATTTTGGTTCAGTTCTGTTCCTCGGAGGGGGCGTTCTTCTTTTCAAGCTCCGCGCGCAGCATGCGGTTTTCAGCCTGCAGGGCGTCAAGCTTGTCGTTCAGCGGGGCGAGCTGCTTTTTGAGCTCGCGCGCGACGATGCCCTGATAGAATTTGTACCGGCTCGCTGTGCCGGCTGCGGCGCACACGACAGTCACGCCGCCGGCGATGAGGCCGGCCTTTTTCCAGTCGACCTTGCGGACGACTTGCAGCACGGCGCGCTGGTCGAGCTTTTTGCCGCGCAGCGGCGCGGGCGCAGCGCTCTCCGCGCGCACGGGGAGAATGTGGATGGTTTCGAGCATTTTCATCGGATCGTCCTCCTTGATCCATGTTATTTTTCGACTCTAAAGGTATCATGCCGCATGCGGAATGTCAACCGCGGGGATGCGTTGCAATGGATAGAAAAACGTGCTATGATGACCGAAGATTTTTGATTCGAAAGGAAGCGAGGGGAGCGATGCTCCCGCGTTGACATGATCGCGATTCTGCTTGCGCCGGTGTACCTGCTGGCGAATTACTATTTACTGCGCCGCGTGATGGGCTGGGTAAAGGCCTGGTTCCCGTTTTTTCGCACAGCGCGCCACTGGGCGCTGCCCGTGGCTGTGCAGGCGTTTCTGGCCTGCTCCATCGTCATCGCGTTTTTCCTGCCGGAGGGGCGGGCGCGGCGCGTGATGAAGCTCATCGGCAACTACTGGCTCGGCGTACTGCTGTATGTGCTGCTCGCGGTCATCGCGGCGGACCTGCTGCGGCTGCTGCTGGGGTACGTGCTGCCGTTCAAGCACATTTTCGTCACGACACAGATGCACCGCATCGCGGGCTGTGTGTGCGCGCTGGTCATTTTGATCGCATCCATCTGGGGCGTCGTCAACGCGCGCATCATCCACGTGACGCCGTATGACGTGACGGTCGATAAGACTGTTGAGGGCATGGACGAGATGAAGGTTGTGCTCGTGGCCGACCTGCACCTTGGCTACAACATCGGCGAAAAGCAGATGCAGCAGATGGTAGACAGGATCAACGAACAGGACGCCGACCTCGTCGTCATCGCGGGAGACATCTTCGATAACGAGTGGGAGGCGGTGGAAGCCCCTGAGACCATCGCCGCCACGCTGCGCAGCATCCGGTCGAAATACGGCGTTTACGCCTGCTACGGCAACCACGACATCGAAGAGCCGGTGCTCGCAGGCTTCACCTTCCGCCAGAGCGAGAAGAAGGAGAGCGACCCGCGCATGGACGAATTCTTGAAGGACGCGAACATCACGCTCCTGCGTGACGAGGGCATGCTCATCGACGGAAAGTTCTACCTTTATGGCCGCCCCGACGCGCACCGCCCGGGCCGCGGCATTGAGACGCGCAAGACGCCCGATGAGATCACGGCAGGTCTGGACAAGGATAAGCCCATCATCGTCCTCGACCACCAGCCCAAGGAGCTACAGGAGCTCGCGGACGCGGGCGTCGACATAGACCTCTGCGGCCACACGCACGATGGACAGATGTTCCCGGGAAATCTCACCATCAAGCTGATGTGGGAAAATGCCTGCGGGTATCTCCAAAAGGGAAAGATGCACAACATCGTCACCTCCGGCGTCGGCCTGTTCGGACCCAACATGCGCGTGGGGACAAAAGCAGAGATTTGTCCTATTACCATCTATTTTGCATAAATGCAAAGCACTTTGCGGCACTTGTGCCGCGGGGATCGCAGCGCCGAAGGCGCTGCACGAGTCAAAGGGGCCATTCTCTTTCGCGAAAGAGAATGGCCCCTTTGGAACCCCAAGAGAAAGGCTTAGATTGGCAGTCTTGGGCTTGAATGACCTTGGCACCTCCGGAATGAGAATGCCTGCACGCGGCGGAGCCGCATTAGAGCTGCTATACGATTTGGTCTACTTCTATTATCCGCTGCCGCTCTCGAATCTTGTTTCGGTGCGGTGTAATCGCCTGCTATCGAAAGTGCGCATATCGCGGCAAGCCCCAACAATGCTGCCTTGGCAGGCAGAAGCAAATCTGCACAAATCCAAAGTAGACGGAGATTGCGTAAGGGTAGCGAATTGCAGGCAAAGCGACAGCGAAGATAGAAGATAGTCAAGTCGTTTAGATACACTGCTTGGTAGGCACCCGATTCGGCAAGCATTGCAGCTCTTCGAGCTGCTCGCTTGCAATGGGGAACGCCTTTCTTTTGGACGGGCGACGCCCGTTTTCTTTCTCGGGAAAGAAAATGGGGGTCGCATCACGCGGCATGTATGCCGCAGAGCACTTCGCACCTGTGCGAAAAAGAAGAGCCGTCTCTCGAGAGAGACAGCTCTTTTCTTTTTTACAGCTTGCGGAAGCGCTCCGCAATGACCGCCGCCGCGTCAGCGGTCGACAGCGCACCGGTGTCAAGGTAAAGATCATACCCCTCCGGCGCGCCCCAGGCCTTGTGGGTGTAGCTCTCGTAATACTTGCGGCGCTGCTTGTCCATCTTGCGGATCAGGCGGATGGCTTGGTCGCGCGTGAGCTTTTCCTGCGCCATTTTGCGCTGGATGCGGTGCTCGTCCGGCGCGGCGACGAACACGGTGAGAAGCCTCACGTCTTCGCCGCGCAGCACATAGTCTGCGCAGCGCCCCACGAACACACACTCCTCGTGGCGGGCGATGCGGCGGATCTCGTGGCTTTGCAGGGCGAAGAGCACTTCGCTCGTCGGTTTGCCGCGCAGCACATGGTGGTTGCCCTCGTGCACGGTCTGGAAGAGGTAGGGGTTGGTCGCCTTTTCGTCCGAGGGGGAGAGCGTTTTTTCCGAAAGCTCGCCGTACTCGCACGCGAGGCGGATCAGCTCGCGCTCATAGACGCGGATGCCGAGGAGATCCGCTGTTTTCACGGCCACTTCGTGGCCGCCGCTGCCGAACTGGCGGCTGATGCTGATGATGCGATTTCCCATAGTATGAATCTTCCTCCGCTTTTCTATTGTTTCAGCGCGTTGAGCGCCGGCTGGGGAATCGAGAATGCACGATCCGCCGGCGTGATGACGGCGGAGAGCGACACCGGAGCGTCGGAGAGGATGAGGTGCAGCGCGCCGCTGCACGAGATGTTGACGGACTGGAGCTCGCCCTGCTCGCTCACGCGGACGGAAATGCGTCCGGAGGAGAAGGTCACATCCTGTGCCTTGATATCCGGCGCGATGGCGGCGGCGAGCTCGCTCATCGTGTCGGAGTCGAGCGAAAGACCGTAGAGATAGCCGTCGCTCACCTTATCGCAGCCTGCGCTGCCGTTCAGAATGGACTGGTAGCAGAGGTCAATGAGCGACGCGGCATCGATGAGCTGCTGGCTCGCGGTGTCGACACTGTTGCCATCCGCGTCGCAGATCTTGCTGCCGGAGAAGTAGACGGCGAGGGTGTTTTTTTGGATGCTGCCGTAGCTCTGACCGTCGATGCTGCTGCGGTCATACTGGAGCGTGCTGTTCAGCACGATCGGGCCGCAGTCGGCGGAAAGGGCGATGTCGGCGGACAGATCGTCCGCGGTCAGCTCGCCCCAGGCACCCAGCAGACAGAGCGCGTTGTCCGTCAGCGTGGAAGCGTCGTCATTGCTGCCCGAATGGATGGCGGTGAGCACATCGTCGGGGATCACCGGCGCGAGCGCGTCGGTGAAGTGCGCGGCGGCCTCCACGCGAAGATCTCCGGAGTTTTCCGCCGTGAAGCTTACGTCCATCAGCTCACCGCTCTCGGCGGTGAGATCCACGCGGATCGCGGAAAGCGATGCGGCGTTCGCGATCTCGTCCGAGGTGAGAAGACGCAGCAGTGTGCTCGCGTCGTCTCCCTCGGCGGTGAGGGTGTAGCGCTTTTCCTGCCCGTCAACGGATTTCGTCACCGTGAGCGTGCGGCAGAGCTCGGCGGTCTCATCCATGAGCTCGGCGTAATTTGGGAATGCGCCGCCGACAGCGTAGGACTTGCCGTTTTCAAGGTAGATCGCGCCGTCTGCGTAGTAGAGCGCCGCGCCGTCGCGGTCGATGCAGGTGATGGGAGCGCCGTCCTTCTTCGTGCGGGCGACGGAGGCATCCGCGCTCAGGCTGATTTTGCCATAGGAGGCGTCGACCGTGACGTCCATGGTCATCGGGTCCTCTTTGACACGCGCCTCGACAAGGCGGTAGGCTTCGAGGTCCTTCTTAAAGTCGGAGTGGAGGAAGAACGCCGCAGCCGCGCCGAGCAAGACTAAAATCGTGATGAGAATAGGGAGGAAGCGGCGGTGCCTGCGCTTTTTCGGCGCGGGCGGTACTGCGGGCTGCGTGAGCACGTTTTCGCGTACCTCGCGCTCCTCGCGAAGAAGCCGAAGTTCCTCTTCCGCGCGCGCAAGGCGCGCCTCGATGGAGTCGGGATCGGCTGCGGGAGCGGGTTCGGAAGTGGGAACGCTTTCTGCGCCCTCGACCGCGGCGGTGACGACCGGCGCAGCGGTCGCTGCTACTGCCACGGCGGCGGGGACTGCCGTAGATTCAGCGGACACAGGCGCATCCGCCTGAGTGGCATCTTCGACCGCTGCAGACGCGGGGGCACCCGTCTTGGCAGGGGCTTCGTCTGCTGTGGACGCATTGGCGTCCTCGCCGCGGACGATCTGCTCGGCCTGCGAGACGGCGCTCGCGCTGCGCGCCAGCGCTTCGGCGCGTCTGCGCGCTTTGCGCTTGTGGCGGTGGACGAGCAAAACCATGATAAGGATCAGAACAGCCAGCACGGCGAGCACGCCGAGCCAGATGCCCCAGACGTCGAGCGTCCGCACGGCGGCAAACTCAACGCTGTCGCCGCTCGTGGAGAAGGTGAGGTAGCTGCCCATCGTGCCGCAGTCGGCCTCCTGCCAGCTGCTGCCGTCTTCACGGGTGTAGATGCGCAGCTCCTTCTGCCCGTTGGGCGGGAGATAGCGCACGGTGTGCGTGTCCTGCCCGTCGTCGGCAAGCTCGATGCGCCACTGCTCGAGCACTTCGGCGTTGGCGACCATCGAAGGCATTTCGCCGCGGCTGAGGCAGGAGAAGTAGCCCTTCACGCGGTCGAGCACAGTGCCGGACTGCACGTCGAACGCCGCGGGCGTGAGCGGCTGGGCGGTCACGGTGATGGCGTCGCCGTCGTTGTAGTTGCCCTCGACCAAGATGACAGCCTGTCCGCTCTCTCGCGTCTGTTCAGAGGCAAGGCCGGGGGTGTAGGCCTCGTAAACAGCGGTGACGACGGTGTCAAAGTGCAGATTCGTGAGGTCGGTGCGGTCCCAGTGGACGTGACAGCCGCTCTTGGCGGGCGGCTCGGGGATGTCGCTTTCGTCGATGGAGTCGCCGTAGTTGAAAGTGCGGCTGAGCACAGTTTTATCGTCAGCAACGAAGGTGAGCGTGAAGGACTTCATGCTCTCGGGCAGGTCGCTGAGTGCGAGCAGCTGAGAATAGCTGATGGGCTCGGCCCGTCCGGCGTAGCCCTGACGGTTGATGCCGGGGAGATCGTCGGAGACATAGTAGTTATGCTCAAATGTGCCCGTGTCGCTGCCGGAGATCGCACCCTGGTACTGCTGGCAGTCGGTGATATCGACGAGCGAGTAGTTCCAGCTCACGGTACTGCCGCTGCCGTCGACATTTTCCTGTACGCCGGAGCCGACGATGCCGCCGACATACTTCTTGCCGCTGAGCGTGCACTTGGAAAAGCTGCCGTGCACCGTCGCGCCGGTGAGACCGGCGATGCCGCCGGTGTAGCTGCCGTTTTCGTTCGTGATAGAGCAGGAGGACGTTTCGCATGCGGTCAGATAGCCGAGGTCCATGCGGCCGACGATGCCGCCGACATAGCTGCGCTTACCGGCCACATCGCCGGTGTTGACGCACTTCTGGATGATGGAGCGGTACTCATACTGCTTGCGGTAGATGTTCGAAAGATGGCCCGTGACATCGTCCTCGGGGTCGAGCGTGTATTCAATGGTCATGGAGCCTGTGATGCCGCCGGTATTCACATCGCCGTACACCGCGCCGCTGTTGCGGCAGGAAGAGACTTTACCGAACGTGACGGAATCGATGTCGACATCGGAGGTGTCGACAATGATGTCGCCCGTGCCGCCGCTGAGCGAGGAAATGGCGGAAAACAGCGTTCCTGTCAGCTCGTTGAACTTGTTGTTGATCGAACGAATATCATTTGCCAATGTGCCGACCGTGCCGCTGGCGGCGTTGTTGAGCATCGTGACCTGACTGCTCAGGCCGTTGATCGACGAGGTCAGCCCGCCAAGATCCGGTGCAGCGACAATCTGAGTCGAGCCGGTGACGGTGCCCGAGGCATTGCCCTCGTGGCTCGCGCCCGCGCCTGCGGCACTGCCGCCCCAGATGGTGGTGCTGTGACCGCTGTCGGAATGCTCGTGGTCGATGCCGCCGGCTGCGCCCTTGCCGCCGCCGATCAGAGTGTCGGAGGAATGGGAGCCGTCGCCGGTGATGACGCTGTCAATACTGGCGTTCAGCCGGACGTTGTTCAGCTCGTTGGCGGCGTTATCCACATAGCCGGACATGCTGTTCAGGCGCGAGGCAATCTCATTCGAGCCGCCTTCGGCATGGTTGGTTGCTGTGTTGACAAGACCGCTGAGCTCGTTGAGTTGTGTTTTGAGCTGCTGCAGCAGACCGTCGGAGATCTCCATGCGGATATAGGGCTCCATTTGGCCGGCGATGCCGCCGACGTCCTTTCGCCCGCAGATCGCGCCTTCATTGCTGCACGCGAGCACTTGTCCGCTGTTGCGGCCGACCACGCCGCCAATATTGTAGCCGATGTGCTGATAACCGACGGCGGCGTAGTTTGTGCTCGACGCGATCGCGCCGGAGGAATAGCCCGCGATGCCGCCGGTGTCGGTGGCGGTGTTGAGCGTGTCGGCGCGGGAGAGCTTGGCGAGGTCGAGCGAGAATTCGAGGTTCAAATTGCTCAGGTCGATGGAGGGGTCGGTGCTCTCGATGTTTACATAGGCGCGGCTGCGGCAGGAGACGATGGAACCGAGGTTCTCGCCCACGATGCCGCCGGTCATGCTCTGGCCGAAGATCGCGCCCGAGGCGTCGCACGCGCGTACGATGCCCGTGGCGAGGTTGCGGCCCACGATGCCGCCGACGCTGCGTTTGCCGGAAACACTTCCGTTGAATGTGCAGCTTTCGATCGTGCCGTGGTTTTCACCCACGATGCCGCCGATATTTTCGCTGTCGCCGGACGGGGTGACCGTGCCCTCAACATTCAGGTTTTTGATGACGGCGTCCTTTTGCAGCACGCCGAAAAGACCGGCGGGGGAGACGCTCTGCGTGATGGAAAGGCCGCTGATGGTGTGGCCGTTGCCGTTGAACGTGCCGCCGAACGTCGGAATGGGGAGCTCGTCATCGTCGGTCAGCTCGATATCGTTGTCAAGCACAACGGTTTTACCGCGCGACCAGGAGTCGAGCGTGCAGGAATGCGCGAGGGATCGTAAGTCTTCTGCGCTCTTGATATGGATGGCGCCGTCCCCCTCTGCCAAGACCTGCGTGACAGGGAGAAGCGAGATGAGCAGCAGGCACGAGAGTGCAAGCGCGCAGAAGCGATAGAAATGATTAGTCTTCTTCATCGTCTTGCTCCTCATTTGCAGATCCGGAGATCAGATTCAGGTCGATGTCGCCCTCGACCGTGGCGTGCATGATGCCATGCACCGTACCATTGATGCTGCCGCGCACCATGCCGTTGACGGAGACCTTACCGTGACCCGATTTCTTTTCCGTGATGGACGGGACGGAGAACGAGGTCTTGTCGACGATGCCGCTGCCGATGAGCAAGATCTGCGGCAGGGCGAACATGACCATGATGATGGAGATGACCGTGCCGCGGCCAAGGCTCTCGCCGATGCCCGCGATGACGGGCTCAGATGTCATGCTGCCGATCAAAAAGCCGCAGATCGAGAGGATCGAGCCGGAGGTGATGATCGTCGGGAAGGCGAAGTTCAGCGTCTCGACGATGGCGTCGCGGTGGTGCATTTTGGATTTGAGCTCCTGATAGCGGCTGGCGATGACGATGGCGTAGTCAATGTTCGCGCCCATCTGGATGGAAGAAACAATTAGATATCCTAAGAAGAAGATGTACTTGCCCGTGATGGTCGGGAACGAGAAGTTGAGCCAGATGCAGCCCTGAATCACGAGGATCAGCAGCACCGGCATACCGGCGGAGTTGAACGTGAAGAGCAGCACCAGCATAACCACGAGCACCGACACGATGCTGACGACCTTGTTATCCACGGCGAAGGACTTTTCGAATTCGTATTCGTTCGTCGATTCGCCCGCGAGGTAGACGTTTTCATCGGGGTAATACTTTTCGGCAATTTCGAGAATTTTGTCGGTGAAGGCGTAGGTCTCGTCGCTGCTTTCGGGCAGCGTGAGGTAGATGAGCATGCGGTCGTAATCCGTACCTTGAAGCTGGGCCTTGGCGCTGTTCATCTGGACCTCGGCATCCTGGAGCATCTGCGTCTGGTCGTCACTGAGCGTCACGATGCCGGAATCCACCTGATCGCAGACAAAGAGAAACATGTCGATGAGCGGGACTTTGTAGGTGGCGAGATTGCCCGCAAGCTTGCCATATTCTGAATGCTGCGCGGCGTAGGCGGCGTAGACGACCTGCGCGGCCTCGTAATCGAGACCCGCGAGCTCGGCGAACTGGCGCGGCGTCAGCTTGTCGGCCAGCATGTAGCCGTCGAGTGCTTCGATGTTGGTAAGACCCATCGTGGAGTCGACCTCGTCGTACTGGCCGAGCTCGTCCAAAATGGCGGACTCCTTGTCGTAGTCGCCCGTGGGGACGATGAGCGCCAGCATGTTCTTCGAGGTGAAGTTATCCTCGATCATCTGCTGGGCAAACTGCGTCTCATTCTGCTTGGGGGCGGAGATGAGGCCATAGCCGTAGGCGTAGGGGCAGTCGGACGACAGGCGGTAGCCGATGACGGCCAGCACCACGAAGACGATGGGGATGATGTAGCGCGTGGCATAGTCGAGCTTGCCGACGAACGGGATCTTCGGCACGAAGCTGCGGTGCTGCGTGCGGTCGATCAGCGGGCCGAAAAGCATCAGAAGGCCTGGCATCACGATGAACGCCGCGAGCAGCGCGAACAAAATCGACTTGATGAGGCAAAGCGCCATATCGGGACCGAGCTTGAACCGCATGAAGAGCATCGCGACAAGGCCGCCGATGGTCGTGAGGCTGCTCGCACCGATCTCGGGGATCGACTTGCTCAGCGAGACGATGACGGCCTCACGCAGCGGCAGCAGCCGGTGCTCCTCTTTAAATCGGTTGCAGAAGATGATGGCGTAGTCGATGGACAGCGCCAACTGCAAGATGCTTGTGACCGAGTTTGAAATGAACGAGATTTTGCCCATCAGGAAGTTTGTGCCCTGATTCAGTACGAGCGCGACCACGAACGTCAGAATGAGCACCGGCACCTCGCCGTAGGTCTCGGACGTGAAGAGCAGCACGATGACAATGACGATGGCGACATACACCATGATGACGCTGATCTCGTGGTCGATGGTCTCCTGCTGCGTGTTGCCAAGGTCCGTGTCGACATACAGATCGTAGTCGGACAGGTATTCCTTCACGGCTTCGAGCGAGTCGAGACAGGCCTCGTCATCCTCACTGTAGGCAAAGGTGATGGAATAGAGGGCGGAGAGGTTATTATAATGTGCGGTGGTCTCGTCGTAGTCCACGCTCTGCACGCCCTTGATCTCCTTGATCTTGGGCTCGAGCGCGGCGGCCTGCTCTGGTGTGATGTTGGCCACCATGACCTCAGCCGTGCCATAGGTCGTGAACTGCTCGTCCATGATGTCGAGCGCCTGCTTCGTCTCGGAATCAGACGGCAGGTAGTACGTCAGGTCGCTCTCGACCTCGACCCAGTTGCGGGAAAAGGCGGAGAATACGAGCAGAATGATCGTGAGCAGAAAGATGAGATTTCGCTTGTCGACAATGACCGTCGACAGCTTTTCCATAAAGCTGGAGCCGGTCTCCTTGGTTTCGTTACTCATGGCGGTACGCATTGCCTCCTTTCTCGTGGGTGGGGCTTCGCTTCTTCATGCGCTCAAGGCCGCTTTTGATCGGCGGCTCGGGCGGGGCGAGCTGCACCACATCGCCGAGCGAACAGTCGAGCTGGCGGCAGATGCGCACAAGCACCTCGAGCGAGACGAGCTCATTTTTCGAGAGCTTGGCGAGCGTGTTGGAGCTGATGCCGACCTCGCGCGCAAATTCCGTTTTATTTAAGCCCTTGTCGATGAGGAGCTTAAAAAGGTTGCTGTAGGTAACATACATGGTGGTACCTCCTGTTCAATCGTCAACATTATATGAAAATATCCGGAAGAAGCAAGATAAAATTTGTGAAAGCAGATATTTTTTAAACAAATCTGGCGAAGTGACAAAAACAGGCCAGTACAGATGAACAATGCGCAGCCCCTTTTGAAGCGGGGATTTGTTGATCGAGTGAAGGAGAAGATGAAAAAGGGCAAGGAAGCACCGGAGAGCGGTAAAAAGACATCTTGACTTTTGCACTGTCAGTTACTATGTTTCAGTTAGAGATGACTAACTGATGCAAAACGAAAGAAAATCGAAACGAGAGCATAGCGAGACGAGGCAGAACGAAGGAAACAGGTATTTTTAGGATAACAGGAGACTTGGCTATGAAAATTTTAGTATTCGGCGTGGGCGTGCTCGGCTGCAATCTGGCGCGGAATTTCTTCCGCGCGGGAAAGGACGTCACGCTGCTGGCGCGGGGAGAATGGGGCGAGAGCATCCCCAAAAAACGGCCTTCGGATCAAGGATAAGTTTTCGCCCCGCATGTCGGTCAGCCGCATTCCGGTCACGGCAGAGCTGAAAGCGGAGGACAAGTACGACGTGATCTTCGTCGTCCTGCGCTATACACAGCTCGACGCGATCCTCGATACCCTGCGGACGAATCCGACAAAGGATATCGTCTTTGTGGGAAACGACATGCGCGCAAGTGCGCTGAGCGCTTCGCTGCCGGAGAAAAACGTGATGTTTGCCTTTGTGTCCTCGGCAGGCCATCGGGAGCGGAAGTATGTGGCGTCCGTCGACCTCAAAAAGCTCAAGGGCAACACGGCCTATTTAAGCCGACTGATCGACACTAATATCGAGGGCTACCGCGCGATCAAAAACGCGGGACATGAAATTTTGCCGAAGGACAACGTGGAGTTTGAAGGCGCGGCGTACCACAAGACCTGTCTGCGCTTTTTTAAGCTCATGTCCGCCACGAGCCTCGGAAAGATCTGCGCGTCCGACCACGCGATGAACGCGGTCGACGAAATGAGCGCGCTGAACCGCGATTTGAAGGCCTTCTTCGATGAAAACGGCGCGAAATATCCCGTGTGGCAGGAGCTTGAGCAGGAAGTCGCAAAATACCTGAAGTGAACAAAGGGGAAGCGCCCGTCATTTGGCGAGCGCTCTTTTTTGCCCGCTCACGGAAAAATCAGACTCCGGCGAGGCGTCGGTGAATTTTTCGACAGATATTGCCAAAGCGGATGATCCATGACTGATACTGAGAGCGCCCGGACAAAAAATGTTTGGGCACTCTTACTGTATGAATATATTGTAATTTTCCCATGATAAAGAAGTAAATATTGTAAAGGAAACTTGACAAGATGGGCGTGTCATGCTACAGTAAGTTTGTAAAGGAAACTTGTCATGCAAGGAGGCGTTTTTTTGAAGAATAAAGTTGAGCAGTTACGAAAGGAGCGAGGATTAAATCAAGATGATTTTGCAAAAATGCTTCGTGTTTCAAGACAAACCATTAGTTCAATCGAAACAGGAAAGTATAATCCATCATTGGAATTAGCTTTTGCAATTTCAGACTTTTTTGGTAAACGGATTGAAGAAATCTTTATCTATGAAAGAGGTGCAGAAAATGAAAAAGAGTAATTTGATAACCGGGATACTATATGTGCTTTTCGGTGTGGTTTGTTTGATTGTTGCGCTATTGATTGAAACAAAGTTAGAGGGCATTTTATGGGGCTTTGCTGGCGCAGGTATCTTCCCCGGAATTATGATGATATGCAAATATTTTTATTGGAGTTCCCCCAAGAATAAAGAGCAATACGAAGAACGTTTGGAGAACGACCGAATTGAGCAACATGACGAGTTGAAAACAAAAATTAGAGATAGAGCCGGAAGATATGCTTACGGCATAGGACTGGTGGTTATTTGTTTCTCTATTTTGGTTTTCAGTTTTCTCGGAGCATTGGAAGTTATCGACAATGCTCGCATGATCATACTCTATCTCAGCGGATATTTAATGTTTCAAATTATCACAGGAATTATCATTTTTAATAAGTTGATGAAAAAGTATTAAGGGAAATCCCTTTAGGAACTAAAGGGCGCACTTCTATACTCTCCTATCGGGAGTATAGCACAAGGGATGATGACGGGAATGTGGAGAATAGCGGAACTCTGCTGCTGCGCATGATGTGTTGCACAAGGCGCTGCAGCAGGCGGTGGCAATCGGTTATCTGCGCTTCAATCCTGCCGATGCCTGCAAGCTGCCTCGCGTGGAGCATAAGGAGATCAAGCCGCTGGAGGGGTGAAAACAGAAAAAAGGAGCGGAGCTGCGCCCCGCTCCTTTGCTATTTACAAATCGAAGTCCAAGCAATTTTTCCTTTAAACGCGGATATTATCTTCATCAATCGATAACACCGCTCATCACATCACGATACGTCTTATCCAAAAGCTCGCGTAAATCCGATGTGTCCGCCTGATAGCGTTCATTATTGATCGAAATGGTATCTTCATCCAGTTCAACAGGGATATCTTTGTCCGATATTTGAATCCCAAAATAGTAAAAGCTATCCGACATCCTGTCTACTTGATCCGTTGTTTCCTGCACATCCGGTTCATTGATAGCACGCACGATCTCTTTCATTCGGTCATCGTTTGTCACCATATAATTCGGCTCATTTTGAGGGTAAATTTTAAAACTGATATAGTTTGCGTTTTCGGCGTCGAGCGGAAGTACGCTGTGATCGTGGCAAAAATAGGCGATAGCCGAGACGATCAGGATCAAACCGAAAATGCAAAAAAGTTTTTTCTTCATCGCTGGCAGCCCCCTTGAATACTGTTTTTAAATTCACTGATATTTTAAGTATATCATGCAAAAGCAGCCGCAGCAACATTTTTAGACGAGTTGTGCGCTTTTGGAGTTTTCACGCATTTTCGCACTGCGCATTTCACTCTCAAAAATTGCAAAAAAGCATTGAAATCATACGATTTCAAGGCTTTTAGCTGGTCGTGGTGTAATTATAGGATCTCAGAAAATACAGATATATCAATGGTTTGCTGGCAGTCAGCAAGAGGTATTCATCCTAAATTGAACGGTCAAGCACCGTGACCTGCGTAATCACATCACGCAGACGATCGGAACCGACCATGTACTCAAGTGCATCATCAGCGGTGTTAAAGCAGCATTCCGTCTCGGGACAATTCCAAACATAAATTGTGATTTTGTCATCTGTTCCATATCGAATAATGCCATAATGAATGCCGTTCCATTCAATTTCTACTTCTCCGCCACATTTCATACACCACTTAAAATCGCTGATCGATTTAAAACGGTTATCTTCCAATGAGTTTTTGGATTTTAAAATGCGATAGGGCATGCCACACCTCCAATATGACTTGAAATCAGGAATATCTCCGCCCCAATAGTTTTCTGCTTTGCCCCAGTTTGGTCGGTTACCTTCCCATACAATGTTATGATCGTGAGGAATAGAGTGCTGTTTGGGATTGCCGTGATTTGAGTAATGCCGTTCCTTGACTGCCCTACCGTCTGCGCCAATCTTAGTTTCTCTTAAATCCCCGTTACGATCAGCTGTGCGGTTGATGCTGCCGGGTTCACCTAAAAAACGTTCATCATCCGGCTTAGAGGGCTTCCACTTTCCGCCATAGGCGCTGCCGCCGCCCTTATAAGTGCCGCCGATCAAGTATGGCTCTATTGTATCACATTCAGGTCGATATGTCTCGCCAATTTTGAAAGCGTCGAGATCTTCTGCCTTATAATTTCTCTCATAGCTCATATATTTCCACGAGCTGCGCTCATAATCCACATACACGATATTGCCCTGCATCTCCGGAAAAGGCGTGTTGTAGCAGATGATTTTCTCCGGCTCAATACGCCGCAGCATTTCGTTATAGCCGGCCATGAACCATTCTTTCTGGTCGCAGCGGTTATCATGCTCAGATGCCATATAGGTGGAAACAGCAACAACGCTTCCTTTTTCAATTCCCTCAAAGCAGAAATCAAAGGTGGATTCATCGCCCCAGTTTACCGTGGGAACAACACGGATTCCTTTCGATGCCCAGTATGCGCCGCACCAGCGGTTGCGAAATACATTGTAAAGCTGCATCACGGGAGCCATTTCTAGATACATACTGAAATCGGGTGACAGTACCGCCCGGTAGCGGGACAACTTCTCGATGTCGTTGTCGGGGTTCTTCCACACCCGTTCGAAGCGATAATCGTAAAGGAAGAAATGAACCATACGGTCAAGGTGATTTTGATCTTCCAGATGGGTCTTGTCAAATCCAATCAATAAGAGATCGTCAAAGTCTCCGGGGTTCTCTTGAAACTTGGGATGTAAATGTCAATGGAAAAGTGAGCCATGCACTCATGAGTTTTTGAGCCACTGGCGCTAACAAAAAAGTGAGCCGCAACGCTCACGAAAATTTGAGCCACCCAGTCATAGCCTGTCTTGCAAGGTAGATCTCAACCTGTAGGAATCTCCGTTCATGTCCAGAATATGAGAACGGAAGGTCAGTCTGTCAATGAGGGCAGCAACCATGGTTGTATTCTCAAAGAGGTCTGTCCATTTGGAGAAAGGAAGGTTCGTTGTAACAATGGTACTGCTCTTTTCACTACGGTCTGAAATAACCTTAAACAGCAGTTCAGACTGGTGTCGGTTGAAACTGAGATAGCTCAACTCATCCAGGATCAGCAGATCGGCCTTTGCCAAGGTGCGCTCCAGCTTACCAAGACGGTAGTTATCTTTTGCCTCGCATAATTCCGTGGACAAGGTCGCTGCATTCTTAAACAGCACGTTGTAGCCCTGAGTACAGGCTTTTAGTCCAAGGGCTATCCCCTCAAAAAAGTAGTCTGGTTTAATATACAACATTATCGTCACGTTTCCGTCACTTGTCAAACATCCAAGTGACGGAAATCTACAGCTTATAAAAAAGGCGCAGATGGCTTTCTGACAAAATGTGTTAGAAAGCGTTATTTTGCGCCTTCCGATTACCGCCAGCAGGCTAGCAAAAAGTCCTGAAATCTTACGATTTCAGGACTTTCTGGTTGCGGAGGCATGACTCGAACCTACGGCCTCCGGGTTATGAGAGCGATACAGCCATTTTTAGAGCGTATAAACGCTTGAAATACGTACATTTGTAATCTCGTTTTGTTTTGATTGGATTGCCGTAAAGGCTTGTCCCAAGGTCCTCATAGCTTCAACGTCTGGTGGAGAAACATTACCAAGAAGAAATTGTCTGCAAACCTGTACAGCAACAGAGAAATTCGCCTTGCAAGGGTGTTTTGTTTTGAATTTCTGAATGACTACGTGTGAGGTAATCAATTCAGAGAAGTTGTACATGATAAGCCTGGCATAAATCTCCTGCGTAATGTTCCCTCTTTTTCGGCTTCTTTTAGTTTTCGGCCTTGGTCTCGCAGTACAGGCAGCGGTAGGTGCGCGTGCTCTCTTCGGTCAGTGTGAAGACCTGCGGCAGCTCCTGCTCAACGGAGGTGATGCAGCGGGGATTCTTGCAGCGGATGACGTTGGTGATGCGCTCGGGCAGCTTGAGCTGGCGCTTTTCGATGCGCTCGCCGTCCTTGATGATGTTGACGGTGATGCCGGGGTCGACATAGCCGATGACGTCCCAGTCAAGGTCGAGCACCTGATCGATCTTGATGATGTCCTTGCGGCCGAGCTTGCCGCTGGAAACGTTCTTGAGCAGCGCGACAGAGCAGTCGAGCTTGTCAAGGCCGAGGATGTTGTAGAGCTCCATCGCCTTGCCGGCGGAGATATGGTCGATAACGATACCGTTGGAAATAGCGTCGATGATCATGTGTAAGTCCCTCCCTTATTCAATACCAAGCAGCTTGAGGATGAGCGCCATGCGGATGAAGCGGCCGTTGCGGACCTGCTTGAAGTAGCAGGCGCGGGGATCATCGTCCACGGCAACGGAGATCTCGTTCACGCGCGGCAGCGGGTGCAGGATGCAGAGATCCTTCTTGGCGCTGCGCAGCTTCTCCGGGGTGAGGATGTAGCTGTCCTTCAGGCGGAGGTAGTCCTCCTCGTTGAAGAAGCGCTCGCGCTGAACGCGGGTCATGTAGAGAATGTCGAGCTCGGGCATGACGGCTTCGAGGTCGGTCGTCTGCTCGTAGGGGATGTTGTTCTTCTTGAGCGCCTCGTTCTTCACGTAGCTGGGAAGCTTGAGCTCCTCGGGGGAGATGAGAACGATCTTGATGCCGGTGTAGCGGCTCAGGGCGCTGATGAGGGAGTGAACGGTGCGGCCGAACTTGAGGTCGCCGCAGAAGCCGACGGTCAGGTCATTGAAGCGGCCCTTTTCGCGGTTGATGGTGAGAAGGTCGGTCAGCGTCTGGGTGGGGTGGTTGTGACCGCCGTCGCCCGCGTTGATGACGGGGACCTCAGAGTGCATGGAGGCGACCAGCGGCGCGCCCTCCTTGGGGTGACGCATGGCGATGATGTCAGCATAGCAGCTGACAGTGCGCACCGTGTCGGAAACGCTCTCGCCCTTGGCAGCGGAAGAGCTGCTTGCGGACGAGAAGCCCAGCACCTTGCCGCCAAGACCGAGCATCGCGGACTCAAAGCTCAGGCGCGTGCGGGTAGAGGGCTCAAAGAAGAGCGTTGCGAGGATCTTGCCGTCGCACTTGTGTGCGTAGGCGTCGGGGTGGTCGATGATGTCGTTGGCCGTGGCGACCATATCGTCGATCTCCTGGGTGGTCAGCTGCAAAATGTCGATCAAATGCTCCATGTTAGTTCTTTCCTCCGATCCAAGATTCATCCGACGGGTCGTTGCGAAACTGAATGAGCCGCGCAACGTCCTCGGGGTGGATGTAATTTTGCTTCGCCGCTACGTCGGCGATGACGTCAAAGTTTGTCAGGCTGTGGTTCTTCACGTTGGCGGCGGCAAGGCGGTCAAGTCCCTTCTGCATCCCATAGGTGAAGATGCTCGCAATGCCCAGCACCTCCGCGCCCGCTTCACGCAGGACGTTCACAACGTCCAGAACGCTTCCGCCGGTGGAGATGAGGTCCTCGATGACGACGACCTTCTGGCCCGGCTCAAGGCGGCCCTCGATCTGGTTCTGGCGGCCGTGATCCTTGCCGGAAGAACGCACATAGCCCATGGGAAGGCCCATCATGTGGCCGACGATGGCGGCGTGGGCGATGCCCGCCGTGCTCGTGCCCATCAGCACCTCCGCGTCGGG
>ENA-UEPJ01000561-UEPJ01000561.1-human-gut-metagenome-genome-assembly--contig:-NODE-561-length-50239-cov-10.740680_pt1 | contig 50239 bp, 42 predicted proteins | sample MGYA00242890_ERZ507896 | MGnify/ENA primary metagenome ERZ507896 (study PRJEB26167, sample SAMN06115508) | human gut metagenome | host: Homo sapiens | place: China:Qinghai | collected 2015-08-20...
CTGTTCGCCCATTAAAGCGGTACGCGAGCTGGGTTCAGAACGTCGTGAGACAGTTCGGTCCCTATCCGGCGTGGGCGGAGGATATTTGAGAGGAGCTGTCCTTAGTACGAGAGGACCGGGATGGACGAACCTCTGGTGTATCTGTTGGGCCGCCAGGCCCATGGCAGAGTAGCCAAGTTTGGACGGGATAAACGCTGAAGGCATCTAAGCGTGAAGCCCCCCTCAAGATGAGATATCCCTGCTTAGGCAGTAAGACCCCTTGCAGACGACAAGGTAGATAGGTTGGAGGTGGAAGAGCGGCAACGCTTGCAGCTGACCAATACTAATAGGTCGAGGGCTTGACCAGAAATGGTTCAGGTTAAAATATCTGATAGTTTAATGTGTGGTTTTGAAGGAACAGGAATTTTAACCGTAGCCGATGTGCTACGGTTTTTTTGATTGAAAGATAATGAACATAGGAAGGAAGCCGGATATAATATGAGACTTTCGGATTTAAAGGGAAGCGGCGGTAATGTTTGTAAGTTTATTAAAAAAAAAGGAAAAAATAAACTATCAATTCATTAACGTTTGTGATACAATATAGGAAAATAGTACAGAAATGTTATGACAAAAGAAATTATAGCTTGGAGGTTATTTATGGATACTAATATTTTACTTGAGAATGGAACGAATGAACTTGAAGTTCTTGAGTTCGTCATCGGCAATAATCACTATGGAATCAATGTGGCTAAGGTGAAGGAGATTGTTAATTTTCAGAAGGTCACACCGGTACCTAACGCCCATCCTTCTGTAGAAGGTATTTTTATGCCAAGAGATACAATGATAACAGTTGTGAAGCTTGCTAATGTGCTCCATCTGCCGGATTCAGACGATCCTAAGAATGATATGTTAATCAACACTAATTTCAATAAGCTTAATGTAGCCTTCCATGTACATAAGATTGTTGGTATTCATCGTGTGTCATGGGCAGACATCATTACGCCCGATGCGACAATCAATTCAGCGGAATCAGGAATAGCTACAGGTATCATAAAGGTTGAGGGAAGACTCATAATTATTCTTGATTTTGAGAGAATTGTATCCGATATAAGCCCTGAGACCGGTCTTAAGGTTTCTGATATTTCCAGACTTGGAACAAGAGATAGAAATAATTCCCCTATTGTACTGGCAGAGGACTCTATGCTTCTTATGAAGCTTATCACAGATTCGCTTGAGAAGGCAGGATACACTAATCTCATTAAGTGTGTGAATGGACAGGAAGCATGGAATTACCTGCAGAATATTAAGAAAAAGTCCGGTGGAGATGTAACTAAGTATGTTAAATGCATAGTTACGGATATTGAGATGCCGATTATGGATGGACATAGACTTACGAAGCTTGTAAAGACTGATAATGAGCTTAAGGATATCCCTGTTATCATTTTCTCGTCCCTTATCAATGAGGAGATGAGACGTAAGGGTGAGCAGCTCGGTGCAGATATGCAGCTCTCCAAGCCGGAAATAGGCTCCCTTGTAGAGGCTATTGATAAGCTCATATTGAAATAGAAGAAAGTGAATTAAAAAAGTTTAGCTAAAGAGCCGCCAGAGTGATTATGCGGCTCTTTATTTATTTCTTGTGAAAAAAAACATAGCATGATATAATGAGTGCAAGCATAAAAACGAATTTATTCGTTCTGCGTTTGAAGGTATTATTACTCAGTGATTTTATCATGGATAGTAGTCGTACCAATGATTTAGTTAAATCAATGATTTAGTCAAATGAAAACAGTTGAGGTGAAATAACGTGGCAGATAATAATGATGATCAGTACTTGGATGAATTGTTAAATTCTTTAAGAAGCAGTAACAGTGATGGGAATGAAGATTTAGATAATCAGGATAGCGAGAGCAATAAGAGCAGACAGTCAGATGCCGAAGACAATGAAGCAGCAGAAGATGGCAGCAACGAAGAACAGGATGATTTCTTAAATGACATTTTCTCAGATAGTCATAATGACGTCGATAACCAGAACGGCAATGCTGACCATGATGGCAGCGATGATATATTGGCTCTTGAAGAGAATGATAATGAAGAACCGCATGAGTCTGGGAATTCCATGGATGAGGAGAATGTAATTTCCCAGAACACTTCCCAGAACGATAATAATGATAACGACAGCCTTATGGATTTATTCAATCAGATTAATGGCGGCGATAACAGCGGAAGCAGTGATAGCTCTGGAGAAGAGCCTGATAAAAGATCTGATAATGCTGCGGACGATATATTGACACTCACTGATGATAATGAGGATGGGGCAGCAGCGAATACTTATGCAGGTGAGGAAGAGGAGAGACCGGATACCCTGAATAATGGAAGTGCAACCGATAATTCCGGACAACAGGATGTGAAGCCTTCAGGAGAAGAAAAAGCTGAGGCGCAAAGAAGTGCCAGAGCCAAGAAGGCAGAAGCAGCAAGGGAAGCTAAGGAGGCTAAGCTTGCGGCTGCTAAGGCGGCTAAGGAAGCCAAGGCGGAGGAAAAGGCAAGAAAGAAAGCAGAAAAGAAGGCTAAAAAGGAGCAGCTAAAAGCCGAGAAGGCTGCTGGAAAGAATAAGCAGGATGGCGAGGATGATTCCACAGACGGCATAGTACAGGATAATGTTTCTCTTATAGATGAGCTTTATAATGATTCAGATGCATTTGATAAATCATCAGATGAAAATGCTGATATCCCTGATTTAGATGAGGAACCTGAAGCACCTAAAAAGAAGAAAGAGAAAAAGAAAAAGGAGCCTAAGCCTAAGAAACCTAAAAAAGAAAAGGTTAAGAAGGAAAAGAAGGCACCGCAGCCGTCAGAACTGATTAAAGTGACCAAGGGTAATTATATCGGAATGTTAATTACCATAATAGTTATTGTTGGCATTGTATATTTTGGCACAAAATTTGTATCATATGGAATTAAGGTAAGCCAGGCAAAAGAATTTTTCACAAATGGAAAATATGATCAGGCATTTGACAGTATTTCCGGTGTTGAATTAAGAGCTTCGGACAAGAATACATATTATGCAATAAGGACGGTTGCCAGCGTATATGTAGATTATTGCTCGTATATGAGCTACAATAAGATAGGAATGAAGCTGGAAGCATTGGATTCCTTGATAAAGGGGTTGACTCACTATAATGAATATTATTCTGATGCTGAAAAGTATGAGGTGCTGGATCAGTATGATGCGGTTAAGGCTCAGATTTTATCAGAGCTTTCAAGATACGGAATATCCGAGGAGGATGCCATCTATTATGGAAGCTTGGAAAATGAATTGCAGTACAGAGAGATTCTTATGGACATCGGAGGTATGACTGAGTGATTGCTATTATCGATTATGATGCAGGAAATCTAAGAAGTGTGGAAAAGGCGCTTGAAGCTATAGGGCAGGAAGCAGTTGTGACAAGGGACAGGAACGAGATCCTGTTATCTGATAAAGTGATTTTACCGGGGGTAGGTTCGTTTGGCGATGCAATGGGACGGCTTAATGAGTATGGTCTTGTGAACACCATACATGAGGTTGTTGACTCAGGAAAGCCATTTCTGGGGATATGTCTTGGACTTCAGCTTCTATTCAGACGCAGCGATGAATCAGATGGAGTTGAGGGACTTTCGATTCTTCCGGGTGAGATATTGAGGATTCCGGATGCACCGGGAATCAAGATACCTCATATTGGCTGGAATTCCCTTAAGGTATCGGAGGGTGCCAGACTTTTTGAAGGTCTTGGTGAGAATCCTTATGTGTATTTTGTACACTCATATTATCTCAAGGCTGATGATGAGAGCATTGTCGCTGCGACTACTGAATATGGCGGAACAATAATACACGCCTCTGTTCAGAGGGATAATGTATATGCATGTCAGTTCCACCCTGAAAAGAGCGGAAGTGTGGGTATGCAGATTCTCAAGAATTTTGCCGCATTATAATACTGCATTCTAATCAATAATAGAGAGGACAGCTTATGTTTACCAAGAGAATAATACCGTGTCTGGACGTTAATAATGGAAGAGTTGTGAAGGGAACCAATTTTGTGAACCTGCGTGATGCCGGTGATCCGGTTGAGGTAGCTGCCCTTTATGACAAGGCGGGAGCAGATGAGCTTGTATTGCTGGATATCACAGCCTCATCCGACAGAAGAGAGACTACAGTTGAACTTGTGAGAAGGGTTGCCGAGAAGGTATTTATTCCGTTTACTGTTGGTGGCGGAATAAGGACTGTTGATGATTTTAAGAACCTTCTGAGGGAGGGCGCGGACAAGATTTCAATTAATTCATCCGCAATCGATAATCCACGACTTATAAGCGATGCGGCGGATAAGTTCGGCAGCCAGTGTGTAGTTGTCGCAATAGATGCTAAGAGAAGAGCGGACGGAAGCGGTTGGAATATCTACAAGATGGGCGGAAGAGTGGACACAGGAATCGATGCACTTGAGTGGGCTGTGAAGGCTGATAGGCTGGGTGCCGGAGAGATACTTCTTACCAGCATGGACTGTGATGGAGTCAAGCAGGGGTATGATATTGAGCTTACGCGGACAATAGCTGAGAATGTTTCAATACCTGTCATCGCTTCGGGCGGAGCCGGAAGTAAGGAGCATTTTTATGAAGCACTCACGGAGGGCAAGGCGGATGCGGCGCTTGCTGCTTCACTTTTTCATTACAAGGAGCTTGAGATATCCGACCTTAAAGATTATCTTGCACAGCGCGGTGTGTCTGTGAGAAGGTAATGTATGTATAACTAAAAATATACTTAGTAATTGGAGATTGATATGTCGCAGATTAGCAATGACTGGCTTGAAGCGCTTAAACCTGAGTTCGCCAAGCCATATTATAGGGATTTATATAAGTTTGTGGACAGTGAATACAGGAAGGGTGTGGTATATCCGCCGTCGGAGGATATATTTAACGCATTTAATTTCACACCGTTAAAGAATGTCAAGGTGTTAATACTGGGGCAGGATCCATACCACAATGAATTGCAGGCGCATGGTCTGAGCTTTTCGGTTCTTCCTGAACAGAAGGATATTCCGCCATCGCTTCAGAATATATATCAGGAGCTTCACGATGACCTTGGCTGTTATGTTCCTGATAACGGCTATTTGAAAAAGTGGGCGGACCAAGGAGTGTTACTCTTGAATACTGTTCTGACTGTGCGTGCTCATCAGGCTAACTCTCATCAGGGACATGGCTGGGAGCAGTTTACGGACGCTGTCATTGAGGCTGTCAACGCGCAGGACAGACCTATTGTATACATGCTCTGGGGCAGACCGGCACAGAGCAAGATTCCAATGTTAACGAATCCGAAGCACCTGATACTCAAGGCGCCGCACCCAAGCCCGCTGTCGGCTTATAGAGGCTTCTTTGGGTGCAGGCATTTCAGCCAGGCGAATGAGTTCCTGAAGGCACATGGGGTGGAGCCTATTGATTGGCAGATTGAGAATATAAGATAATAGGTTCATCGATTGCAGCGGAATTGGATTATGAAACTTAAGAACGCTTTATTATTGGCATTGACAGCATTTATATGGGGGACAGCATTTGTCGCACAGAGTGTAGGAATGGATTATATAGGACCATTCACATTTAACGGAATAAGGTCATTTATTGGTGCGTTGACGCTTGTTCCTTGCATACTGGTTCAGAAAGGGATTTGCGGAAGAGATAAAAGAGCAGCACAAAGCACATCGATAATTGAAAGAACCTCCGGCTCTGAAAAAGTGTCGGAAATAACATCAGGAAGTAGAGTGCAGGCAACAACAGAAGGAGTATCGGAAAACACAACTGATATACATAATGGAAACATAAAAGAGCTGATTGTCGGAGGTCTTTTCTGCGGAATACTTCTTTTCGCGGCGACAAGTCTTCAACAGGCTGGAATTAAGTATACTTCAGCGGGAAAAGCCGGGTTTATAACAGCGTGCTATATAGTGATCGTACCTTTAATCGGAATATTCATGAAAAAGACATCGGGATGGAAGATATGGGCGGCCGTGGTGCTTGCCCTGGCAGGACTGTATTGTCTGTGCATAACAGATGGTTTTTCCGTTGGAAAGGGAGATGTGCTCATTCTTCTCTGTGCGATAGGATTTTCGGCGCATATTATGGTGATAGATTACTTTTCGCCCAGAGTTAATGGAATTGCCTTGTCATGCATACAGTTCTTAGTGTGCGCAGTGGTGTCACTTCCGTTTATGTTCAGCCTTGAACATCCGGAGATGGCAGCCATATTGTCGGCGTGGCTTCCGATTCTCTATGCCGGTGTGCTCTCCTGTGGGGTAGCATATACCCTTCAGATTATCGGACAGAGGAATGTCAATCCTACGATAGCGTCATTGATACTCAGTCTGGAATCCTGCTTCTCAGTGCTTGCAGGGTGGGTAATTTTACATGAGAGCCTGTCAATTAAAGAGAGCGCTGGATGTGTGCTTATGTTCGCGGCGATAATACTTGCACAGCTGCCGTCAAAAATTAAGTAAAACAAGAAGTGTGGGTATGGAAAACATAAATCAAGAAAAATACCCACAACCAAGCAAAAATGCAATAAAAAATAGACTGCTGTGGGTATGGAGAACATAAGACAGGAAAAATACCCACAGCCAAGCAAAAATGCAATAAAAAATAGACTGCTATGGGTATGTGAGAACAGAAGACAGGAAAAATACCCACAGCCAAGCAAAAAAGCAAAAAAAAAAGACTGCTGTGGGTATGGAGAGCATAAGACAGGAAAAATACCCACAATCAAGCAAAAAGGCAAAAAAAATAGACTGCTATGGGTATGGAGAGCATAAGACAGGAAAAATACCCACAGCCAAGCAAAAAAGCAAAAAAAATAGACTGCTGTGGGTATGTGAGAACAGAAGACAGGAAAAATACCCACAGCCAAGCAAAAAAGATAATAGAGAAAAGAAAGCAGATAAAAAAGAAAACGCGCCATATTGTAATTTAACTTACAATATGGCGCGTTTTCAACTGCATATACCTCAGCTATCTTGATATCTCAACTATCTCAACATTACACACTATTGTTTTAGTGTAGTTTGCCTTTTAAGAAGGCTCTAACTCCAATCTACTTGTTAAGATTCCTCTGCGCAGTCGACAGCATAAGCTTGATTCTGTTGAGCTGGTTAACCTCGCTGGCACCCGGGTCATAATCTACGGCGATTATGTTGGCATCCGGATATGCGGCGCGCAGCTCTTTTATGACACCCTTACCTACGATATGGTTAGGCAGGCATGCGAAAGGCTGGCAGCAGACGATGTTCTTAGCTCCGTGGTGAATGAGCTCAATCATTTCGGCCGTGAGAAGCCAGCCCTCACCTGTCTGGTTTCCGAGTGAAACGAGTGGGGCAGCCATCTTAGTCATCTCCTTGATGTCCGTCGGAGCATCGAAGCGCTTGCTCTGCGCTAGTGCCTTGTTGGACGGACCGCGGAACATATTGATTGCCTTTATTACAGCGTTGCTTATGTGCATTGACTTCCTGCTTGCACCGAGGTTGTCTGCCTTGAAGTTCGCGTTCTCAGCGCAGTAGAGCATGAAGCCCATGAAATCAGGAACTACAGCCTCAGCGCCTTCCTTCTCAAGGAGGTCAACGAGGTAGTTGTTGGCAGCAGGCAGGAACTTGACAAGAATCTCACCGACTATTCCGACGCGTGGCTTCTTGATGTCAAGAAGAGGAATCTCATCGAATTCCTTTATAATCTGCCTGATGTTGCGGTTGAAATCCTTCATATATACCTTTGGCTGCTTGAGCTGCTCTATGATAATATTCTTCCACTTCTCATGGAGTGCATTGACCGAGCCGGGAACTGCCTCATAAGGACGTGTGCGGTACACAACATTCATAAATATATCACCATACTGGATTGCCATCGCTACCTTCTTAATCATAGGAAGCGAGTAGGTGAAGCCTGAGTTGCTCTCAAGTCCCTGCACGCTCAGCGATATAACCGGAATATCAGGGTAGCCTGCCTTTATGAGGGCACGGCGGATAAATCCGATATAGTTCGACGCACGGCAGCCACCACCTGTCTGTGTGATGACAAGAGCTGTCTTTGTGAGGTCATATCTGCCTGAGAGCACTGCCTCCATCATCTGTCCTACCACGATAAGAGAAGGGTAGCAGGCATCATTGTTGACATACTTAAGACCTGTATCGACTGCAGACTTGCTCACATTCTTTAGTACTTCGACATTGTAGCCGCAGGAATTGAGAGCAGGCTCAATGAGGTCGAAGTGTATAGGTGACATCTGCGGACAGAGAATAGTGTAATTGCTGTCGCGCATTTCCTTGGTAAATTCTTTTCTGTGGTAAGCACTTGATACGATGCTGCGCTTGTAGTTGTTGTGCTCACGGACCTTTATGGCGGAGATGAGTGAACGGATACGGATTCTTGCGGCACCGAGGTTGTTTACCTCATCTATCTTTAATACGGTGTAAATCTTTCCTGCTGAGGAGAGTATATCATTCACCTGGTCGGTTGTGACGGCGTCAAGTCCGCAGCCGAAGGAGTTGAGCTGTATCATGTCAATGTTGTCCTTGTCGCGGATGAAGCTTGCTGCGGCGTACAGTCGTGAATGGTACATCCACTGATCCATTACGATGAGAGGACGCTCAACCTTTCCGAGGTGTGATATAGAATCCTCTGTGAGAACAGCTATTCCGTAGCTGTTGATAAGCTCAGGGATACCATGGTTAATCTCAGGGTCGATATGGTATGGACGGCCTGCGAGAACTATAGCGTGTCTTCCTGTCTCCTCAAGGTATTTGAGGGTCTCCTCACCCTTCTTCATAATATCGCGGCGGCATTCTGCTAATTCATCCCATGCGGCCTGGCATGCGGCAGTAACATCCCTGGAGGAGATGTTGAACTGACCTCCGATTTCCTTGGAGAGACGCTTTGCAAGAACCTTCTCATCCTCAAATGAGAGGAAAGGATTCATAAAGAGTATATTCTCTGTCACAAGCTCTTCTACGTTGTTCTTGATGTTCTCAGCGTAGGAGGTTACGATAGGGCAGTTGTAGTGGTTGTTAGTGTTCTCTATTTCCCTGCGCTCATAAGGTATGCAAGGATAGAAGATAAATTTTATTCCCTGCTTGATAAGCCACGTCACATGACCATGTGCGAGCTTGGCAGGATAACACTCAGACTCACTAGGGATGGATTCAATTCCAAGCTCATATATCTTACGGCTTGACTCAGGCGAGAGAACAACGCGGAAGCCGAGCTTTGTAAAGAATGTGAACCAGAATGGATAGTTCTCGTACATATTGAGTACACGCGGGATACCTACAACACCGCGTGGTGCATCTGTTATCTCAAGAGGCTCATAAGAGAAAAGACGCTTGTTCTTGTACTCAAAAAGATTTGGCACATGGTCTTTATTCTTTTCCTTGCCGATACCACGTTCGCAGCGGTTTCCGGATATGAACTGTCTTCCGCCGGAGAAACGGTTGATTGTGAGGAGACAGCTGTTGGTACAGCCCTTGCAGCGTGCCATTCTTGTCTCGTATGTAAGCTCATTGATTTTCTCAATAGAAAGCATAGTGGTATTCTGACCTTCGTAGCGCTCTCTTGCTACAAGGGCGGCACCGAAGGCACCCATGATTCCTGCAATATCAGGACGTATAACCTCAACACCTGTAATCTTTTCAAGGCTTCTAAGAACAGCGTCATTGTAGAAGGTACCACCCTGGACAACAATCTGGTGACCTAAATCCTTAGGGTCTGAAATCTTGATAACCTTGTAAAGCGCGTTCTTGATAACAGAGTAGGCAAGTCCGGCAGATATATCCGCCACGCTTGCACCCTCCTTCTGCGCCTGCTTAACCTTAGAGTTCATGAATACGGTACATCTTGTACCGAGGTCTATAGGGTGAGGCGCAAAGAGAGCCTCTTTTGCGAAATCCTCAACAGAGTAGTTCAGCGACTTTGCAAATGTCTCTATGAAAGAACCGCAGCCTGAGGAGCATGCCTCATTGAGCTGGACACTGTCAACGGTGTTATTCTTAATCTTGATACATTTCATATCCTGACCGCCTATATCGAGGATACAGTCAACCTCAGGGTCAAAAAATGCGGCGGCATAATAGTGGGATACAGTCTCAACCTCACCCTCATCGAGCATGAGTGCTGCCTTTATAAGTGCCTCACCGTAGCCTGTTGAACATGAGCGCACGATATGCGCATCGGCAGGAAGGATGGAATATATCTCCTTTATCGCCTTTATGGATGTCGCGAGAGGGCTTCCGTTGTTGCTGCTGTAGAAGGAGTAGAGAAGTGTTCCGTCATCTGCTACCACTGCAGCCTTCGTTGTGGTGGAGCCGGCATCTATTCCGAGATAGCAGTTGCCGGAGTAGCTCTCAAGACTGCCCTTGATAACGCGGTGGCTGTCATGGCGTGCGCGGAATTCCTTGTAGGCATCCTGCGTGGCGAACAGAGGCTCCATACGCTCTACCTCAAAGTCCATCTTAATCTTATTGTGAAGCTTGGTGATGAGTGCGTCAATATCAATGGCAATCTCAGCTTTGGCGGTCATTGCCGAACCTACAGCCGCAAAAAGATGTGAGTGCTCAGGTGCAATGATGTTCTCAGGGCCAAGATTAAGCGTGCGGATAAAAGCATTCTTAAGCTCGGACAGGAAGTGAAGCGGTCCGCCTAAGAAGGCAACATTTCCGCGGATAGGCTTACCGCAGGCAAGTCCGCTTATGGTCTGGTTTACAACGGCCTGAAAAATGGAAGCGGATAAGTCCTCCTTGGTTGCTCCTTCATTGATGAGAGGCTGTATATCGGACTTTGCAAATACTCCGCATCGGGCAGCTATAGGGTATATTGCCTGATAATTTTTGGCATACTCATTAAGACCGGTTGCATCGGTCTGCAAAAGGGTAGCCATCTGGTCGATGAATGAGCCTGTACCACCGGCACAGATACCGTTCATACGCTGGTCGATACCGTTGGTAAAATAGATTATCTTGGCATCCTCGCCGCCAAGCTCTATGGCAACATCTGTCTGGGGAGCGTAGTCGCTTAGCGCTGTTGATACGGCTACGACCTCCTGGGTAAACGGAACCTCAAGGTGGCTTGCAAGTGTAAGACCACCGGAACCGGTTATGACAGGGTGTACGCTTATTGCGCCAAGCTTATCCTTAGCCTTGACAAGAAGACCTGCAAGAGTCTCCTGGATATTGGCGAAATGTCTTTCGTAATCTGAAAACAATATATTGTTAGCTTTATCAATAATTGCTATTTTGACTGTAGTGGAACCAATGTCAATTCCAAGTCTGTATTCGGATGTCATCATGAGAATACATCTCCTTTATCATATATAATAAGAAAGGTTACAAAACCCAAGTATGTTACATTATATTATAATTTTTTTCAAATATCAATAGCAACCGTCATTGACAAAATATTAAAAAAAAATTATACTAAAAATTGATTTGTTTATAAAAATATGTCCAAAACAATAGATATCAGGCTATTGGGAATAGAGGTAGTCCGTATGTATAAGATATTTTTAAGTTCGGAGCATCACGGAACGGTGCGAAGAAATGAGATAGAGCCGGGATGCTGGATTGCCATGACGGCACCGAGTGCTGATGAGCTGCAGACGGTTGCGTCAGAGTGCAGCATCCAGCTTGAAGACCTTAGGGCAGCACTTGATGACGAGGAGCGCTCACGTATACAGGTCGAGGATGATTATACACTTATAGTTGTTGATATTCCCGTCATTGAAGAGAGAAACGGCAAGGACTGGTACGGAACAATACCTCTTGGTATTGCTGTAACTGACAGCCAGATAATAACTATCTGCCTTGAAGATACCCCTGTTCTTAACAACTTTATGGATGGAAGGGTGAGGGAATTCTATACCTACAAGAAGACAAGATTCATCCTTCAGATTCTGTACAGAAATGCAACGCTTTTCCTCAATTATCTCAGAAATATAGATAAAAGAAGCGAACTGCTTGAGAAGAAGCTTCGTGAAGACCAGAAGAATAAGGAGCTGTTAGAGCTTCAGGAACTGGAAAAGTCACTCGTGTATTTCACAACGTCCCTCAAGGGCAATGAGCTTGTGCTTGAGAAGCTTTTCCGGATAGATAAGATTAAGAAATATCCTGAGGATGAAGACCTGCTTGAGGATGTCATTGTCGAGAACAAGCAGGCGATTGAGATGGCCAGTATATACAGCGGCATTTTAAGCGGAAGCATGGATGCTTTTGCTTCAATTATTTCCAATAACCTGAATCAGTCGATGAAGTTTCTTGCCACAGTTACGATAGTACTTTCTATCCCGACTATGGTGGCGAGCTTTTACGGAATGAATGTGTCTACATCAGGAATGCCGTTTGCAGACAGCCCGTTTGGCTTCCTGATAGTCATAGGATTTTCCATAATCCTGTCATTTATTGTGTCGATTATCTTCTGGAAGAAGGATTTGTTTTAGAAGCTGATGGCTGTCAGGCTTATGCTTCGGGATTGTAGGGATGCCTGTTTGAATATGAGGGAAAAATAATTATTGAGAAAAGGAAAGAGAAAGAGTGAATAATTTTTTAGCAAAACTTGAAAAGAAATACGGAAGATATGCGATAAAGAATCTTATTATTTATGTGCTGGCAGCTTATGGAATCGGCTATGTGCTTTTGCTTACGGCTCCGGCTGCATACAGCTATCTGGAGCTTAATCCCGCACTTGTTATGAAGGGGCAGGTGTGGAGGCTTATAACGTGGGTATGTACGGTTCCCGAGAGCTTTTCCTTCTTTATATTGTTTATGTTTATGTTCCAGTATTTTATAGGTTCTTCGCTTGAGAAATATTGGGGAAGCTTCCGCTATAACTGCTATGTCTTTTCCGGTATATTTTTTATGACAATCAGTACAATGATAGTCTACTGGATTACAGGAATCAGCATGAGCCCGAGCACGTACTATATCAATATGGCATCTTTTCTGGCATTTGCAGTATGCTTTCCTGATGTCCAGGTGTACTTTATGATGGTTATTCCTATTAAGATTAAGTGGCTTGCGATTATAGATGTGATTTATATGGGTTATGAATTTATTGCTGTCGGAAAATACAAGAGCCTTTACTCCGCTGCCTATGGTGCGGCTGGAGTCCAGTATGCGTCACAGCTTATATGGGCTACGAGAGTGAGCATCATTGTATCCGTGCTTAATTTTATCCTGTTCTATTTCGGAACAAGAAATATGAAAAGATTCGCCCCTAAGGAAATGCACCGCAGGTATGTCTACAAGAAAAACGTCAAGGCAGCGGCAGCTCCTAACGGAACTAAGCATAAGTGTGCTATCTGCGGAAGAACTGAGAAGGATGGGGATAATCTTGTTTTCCGTTACTGCTCTAAGTGTAATGGTAACTATGAATTCTGTCAGGAGCATCTGTACACGCACAAGCATTTTGAGTAATTCAATAAGGAAGCGGAATTGATATGAAAAAGGCATTGATTATAGGTGCGGGTGGTTTTGTCGGGAGTTATCTGGCTGGCTGCCTGCAAAATGAATTTGGCATGGAAGTATATGCAACCAAGCTTCCCGGTACACAGACACAGGATGAATTGCTGTTTCTTGGGGAGAGGATTTATGAACTTGATATTCTGAATAAGAATGACATAGTTGAGCTGCTGTTCGCGGTCAGGCCGGACTATATATATCATCTGGCTGCACAGAGCTCGGTGAGTGTGGCGTGGAAGGAGCCTGCGCTCACTATAGATGTGAATATCAAGGGAAGTGTGAACCTGATGGATGCAGTCAGGGAGCTGTACTATAAGCCGCGGGTGCTTTTGATTGGCTCCGGCGAGGAATACGGACATATTCTGGAGGATGAGACACCGATAAGCGAGGATACCATGCTGCGTCCGGGAAATATATATGCTGCCACGAAGGTGTGCCAGAATATGATTGGAACCATATACTCTAAGGCTTATGATATGGAGATTATGCTTGTGAGGGCATTCAATCATGTCGGTCCCGGACAGTCACCGATATTTGTGGTGTCGGATTTCTGCAAGCAGGTTGCGGAGATTGAGAACGGATTAAGGGAACCGGTTATGTATGTGGGAAATCTTGCGGCGCGGAGAGATTTTACGGATGTAAGGGATGTTGCGAGAGCTTATGGACTGCTTTCGCTTAAAGGCAGGGCAGGTGAGACTTACAATGTCGGCAGTGGAAATGCTATAGAGATAAGAGCAATGCTTGACATGATAATAGGAATGTCGAGCGCTGATATAGAGGTAAAGGTTGACCAGAATAAGATAAGACCGGTTGATGTCCCGGTTATAGAGGCGGATATCACCAAGATAAATGAACAGACGGGATGGAAGCCGGATATTCCATTGAATCAGACCATAAAGGAAATACTTGATTACTGGCGTGAGAGGACAGGGGGTGAAAAGCTTGAGTGAGGAAGCATTATTTGATACCAATGAGATGACAAGTTCAAAAAGATACCTTCACACTCCAAGTGAATTTGCAAGAAAGAAGCTTATATATGTACAGGAGACAGGAAAGCTTAAAAGCATCAAGCCTCATGTAAGCAGCAGAAGCAACCTGGAATCCTATCTTTTTATGGTTGTTATGTCAGGAAACGGAAGAGTGTCATTTGATGGGAAGGATTACAGTGTAAAGGCCGGGGACTGTGCTTTTATTGACTGCCGCAGAAGCTATGAGCATTGCAGCGGAGATGATTCACAGTGGGAGCTTATGTGGGTTCACATGGATGGGGCACTGCTTAGGGATTATTATGGAATATTCCTTGAAAAAAATGGAGGTTCGCCTGTCTTTAAGGCAGCAGATATAAAGAAATACAGTGGCATTATTGATGAGGTTATGTCTAATCAGGATGAGAAGGACATTACAAGTGAGTATGTAAGCCATAATCTGCTCACTAATCTTGTCACAACCATGCTTGTTGAGATTATCAACGAGGACAATAAGAAGCTCAATCCGGATATACTCAACAGTATCCGCGAATCTGTAAATGCCAGATTCAAGGAGGAGGACCTGCTTGAGAGCGTGTGCGGTGAATACGGCATGGATGAGATAACCATAAACAGGCAGTTCAAGGACAAGTACGGAATTGACCTGTGCGACTATATTCTCAACAGAAGATTTAACTGTGCCAAGGAGCTTTTAAGATTTTCGGTAAAGCCGGTGAAGGAGATAGTGGTTGAATCAGGTATAATGAACACGGATTTGTTCAGACACCTTTTTATTGAAAATGAGGGCATGACTGCCGAGGAATATAGGAAAAAGTGGGCACAGTGGAACAGAGGATAAAAAAGTGCTTGCATTCTATAGAATAGTGTGATATAGTATTAACTGATTTATGATACATGTTGACTGGCAAGAGTGGGTGTGAACCCACTCTTTCGTTTTACTTTAGGATTTTCTATTTTATGGGAAGCCCTAGGTGGATGTGTTTTAACAGGAAAGGACATTATGGCAAGAAGAGAGGAATATGAGGCAAAGGCCGAGGCAATGATTACTCCTATAATAGAGGCTAATCATTTTGAACTGGTTGATGTTGAGTATGTGAAGGAAGGCAGCAGCTGGTACCTTAGAGCTTATATTGACAAGGAGGGCGGAATCACGGTGGATGACTGCGAGCTTGTGAGCAGGGCATTTTCCGATTTGCTTGATAAGGAAGATTTCATTGAAGATGCGTACATTCTTGAGGTCAGCTCACCGGGACTTTTAAGACCGCTCAGGAAGGATAAGGATTTTAGGCGGAATATCGGCAATGAGGTTGAGTTAAGACTCTACAGGGCGGTCAACAAGGTGAAGGAGGATCGCGGTATTCTTACGGCATTTGATGACAGTACGGTTACAATAGAGCATGAGGATGGCACAACCGCTGTCTACGAAAGGGCAGCACTTGCACTCATAAGACTTGCATTCGATTTTTAAAAACAGACAGTCTATAAGATTTAAGATGTGAAACATCAATTTTATATGGGCAGGAAGCGGAGCGGATTGCGTATATCATTGACATTACAGCGATAATATGGTCAGAAATGGAGGATATGATGAACAAGGAATTAATTGAAGCACTTAATGCGCTTGAGAAGGAGAAGGAGATAAGCAAGGAGAAGTTACTTTCGGCGATAGAGACTTCACTTCTTACAGCTTGCAAGAATCACTTTGGAAAGGCAGATAATTTTAAGGTGACAATCAACAGGGAGACAGGTGATTTCAAGGTTATCGCCGAGAAAGAGGTTGTCGATGATGTGACAGACGACACAACACAGATAAGCCTTGCAGATGCTAAGATGATTAACGCTAAGTATGATATCGGAGATATGGTAAATATTGAGGTTAAGTCGAAGGATTTCGGACGTATTGCAATACAGGTTGCAAAGAATGTCATTCTCCAGACCATCCGTGAGGAGGAGAGGAATGTTCTTTTTGACCAGTACAGCAGCAAGGAAAAGGAAGTTGTGACAGGTGTTGTGCAGCGCTATGTCGGGAAGAATGTTATTATCAATCTCGGCAAGGTTGATGCAACACTCAACGAGAGCGAGATGGTGAGGGGTGAGACCTTTAAGCCTAATGACCGTGTCAAGGTATATGTGCTTGAGGTAAAGAACGGAAACAAGGGACCTAAGATTTTAGTTTCAAGAACACATCCGGAGCTTGTGAAGAGACTCTTCGAGGCTGAGGTTGCTGAGGTTCGTGATGGAACAGTCGAGATTATGAATGTGGCAAGAGAGGCAGGCTCAAGAACTAAGATAGCAGTATGGTCAAGTAATCCTGATGTAGATCCTGTAGGAGCTTGTGTAGGTATCAACGGAGCAAGAGTTAACGCCGTTGTTGAGGAGCTTGGCGGTGAGAAGATTGATATTGTCGCATGGAATGAGAATGCAGCATATCTGATTGAGAATGCGTTAAGCCCGGCTAAGGTTGTATCTGTTATCGCAGATGATGAGGCTAAGACGGCAAGAGTTGTTGTTCCTGATTACCAGCTTTCACTTGCAATCGGCAAGGAAGGACAGAACGCAAGACTTGCAGCTAAGCTTACAGGCTTTAAGATTGATATAAAGAGTGAGTCACAGATGAAGGAGCTTGGTGAAGATTACATGAATCCTTATAATGACGAGTACGAGGAGGATGAATATTCACAGGATGATAACTATGAGGATGAGGCTTCCGGGACAGAGGAGCAGTAATCCCCACAGTATTAGTATTTTATTGATAGAAAGCGTGATGTTATGGCTGTAACCAGAAAAATACCACAAAGGCAGTGTCTGGGCTGTGGTGAAATGAAAGACAAGAAGTCCATGCTCAGGGTAATAAAGACACAGGAGGGAGAGATTCTTCTTGATGCGACCGGTCGAAAGAACGGAAGAGGTGCATATATCTGCGCAGATATGAATTGTCTTAACAAAGCAATCAAATCGAAGGGCTTGGAACGCTCACTTAAGTGCCAGATACCTTCCGATGTATATGAAGCACTTAAAAAGGAGTTAGAGAAAATTGAATCAAGATAGAATACTTTCAATGATAGGTCTTGCCACCAGAGCAGGAGCGGTTACAAGTGGTGAGTTTTCTGTGGATAAGGCCATAAAGGCAGGAAAAGCCCGCCTTGTTATCATAGCAGATGACGCCTCGGACAGGACGAAGAAGGGATTTAAGGATTCCTGTTCATTCTATGGAGTTCCGCTTGTGATATATAAAGACAAGGAGACTCTCGGACATTCAATGGGAAAGCAGTTTAGGGCGTCACTGGCAATTCTCGATACGGGATTTGCTGATTCGCTGTTAAAGAAATGCAGGGAATTATCGGATTCCCAGGTCGAAATAATTGAAGGAGGTAATGCTGATGCCTAAAATGAGAATATATGAATTATCGAAAGAATTGAATTTGAAAAATAGTGATATAGTAGAGTATTTACAGAGCAAAAATGTAGATGTCAAGAGTCATTCGAGCAGCATTGATGATAATGCAATCGACATGGTTAAAAAGCATTTTGGAAAGGGTACAACAGTGCAGAATACAGAGGCACCTAAGGAGATAAAGGAACAGCCTGCAAGAAATGAGCAGGCAGCAAAGCAGGAGGCTGTTGCTACAGCACCTCAGACGAAAAATGAGCAGGTAAAGAATGAGCAGAAGCCTGCCGAAAAGAAATCACATATTACCGCTGTATATAATCCTCATAACAGCGACCGCAAGGATATACGTGATAATCGCAGACAGGATAATGGCGCAAACAGAGATAATGGCTTCAGACGTGACGGAAACCGTTCTGATGGAAACAGAGACGGAAACAGAGACGGAAGCAGGGACAACGGCTTCAGGCGTGACGGAAACCGCCCTGATGGAAACAGAGACGGAAACAGGGATAACGGCTTCAGACGTGACGGAAACCGCCCTGATGGAAACAGAGACGGAAACAGGGACAACGGCTTCAGGCGTGACGGAAACCGTCCTGATGGAAACAGAGACGGAAACAGGGACAACGGCTTCAGACGTGACGGAAACCGCCCTGATGGAAACAGGGACAACGGCTTCAGACGTGACGGAAACCGCCCTGATGGAAACAGGGATAACGGCTTCAGACGTGACGGAAACCGTCCTGATGGAAACAGGGACAACGGCTTCAGGCGTGATGGAAACCGTCCTTCCGGAAACAGAGATGGCTTTAACAAGGATGGCGGCTTTAATAAAGACGGCGGAAGAAATGACAGAGGCGATAACAGAAGACCGGGCGGAAACGGTAACTTCAGAGGTGGCAACAGGGATAATTTCGCAAAGGATGCAGATGCTAAGGGCGGAATGGGCGACGCAAGAGAGGTCCGTGAGGCTAAGGAGCAGAGAAGCCGTGAGCGTGAGAACCGCTTAAATGACCGCAATAAGTATGACCGCGAGGACAAAAAAGAGAACACCAAGGGACTTGAAAAGACTGTTAAGAATAATAAGCCGGTAACACAGAAGCCACAGGAGGAAGAGGATACAATCAAGACACTTGTACTTCCGGATGTTCTTACAATCAAGGAGCTTGCCGAGAAGATGAAGCTTCAGCCTGCAGCAGTAGTTAAGACTCTTTTCCTTAAGGGAACTATTGTAACAGTTAACCAGGAAATTGATTTTGATACTGCTGAGGAGATTGCACTTGAGTTTAACTGTATCTGTGAGCATGAGGTGAAGGTAGATGTCATTGCTGAGCTTCTTAAGGAGGAAGAGGAAGATCCGGCTACACTTGTTCCAAGACCACCTGTTGTATGTGTAATGGGACACGTTGACCATGGTAAAACCTCTCTCCTTGATGCAATACGTTCAACCAGTGTCACATCGAGAGAGGCCGGTGGTATCACACAGCACATCGGTGCATACACAGTTGAGATAAATGGTCAGAAGATTACCTTCCTTGATACACCGGGACATGAGGCATTCACGGCAATGAGAATGCGTGGAGCACAGGCAACAGATATAGCGATTCTTGTCGTTGCGGCTGATGATGGTGTAATGCCACAGACTATAGAGGCTATCAACCATGCCAAGGCAGCAGGCATTGATATAATTGTTGCGGTTAATAAGATAGATAAGCCTAATGCAAATATTGAGAAGGTTAAGCAGGAGCTTGTTGAGTACGGACTTGTAGCAGAGGACTGGGGCGGAGATACAATATTTGCACCTGTTTCTGCACATACTAAGGAAGGTATCGATAATCTTCTTGAGATGGTTCTGCTCACAGCAGAGATGAGAGAGTTAAAGGCTAATCCTAACCGCCGTGCAAGAGGTCTTGTCATTGAGGCACAGCTTGATAAGGGCAGAGGTCCTGTCGCTACACTTCTTGTACAGAAGGGTACACTTCATGTCGGAGACGCTGTGGCAGCTGGTCCATGCTTTGGTAAGATAAGAGCAATGATAGATGATAAGGGACGCAAGATTAAGGAAGCAGGTCCGGCAACACCTGTAGAGATATTGGGACTTAATGATGTTCCCGGTGCCGGTGAGATATTCGTATCTCCTGCAACTGAGAAGGAGGCGAGAGCATTCTCTGATACCTTCATCCGTGAGGGAAGAGTTAAGCTTCTTGACGATACCAAGAGCAAGCTTTCACTTGATGACCTGTTCTCACAGATCAAGGCAGGTAATGTTAAGGAGCTCGGTCTTATCATCAAGGCTGACGTGCAGGGCTCTGTGGAGGCAGTTAAGCAGAGCATGCTGAAGCTTTCCAACGAGGAGGTTGTGATAAAGATTGTGCATGCAGGTGTTGGTGCCATCAACGAGTCAGATGTCATTCTTGCTTCTGCTTCTAATGCAATTATTATCGGCTTCAACGTACGTCCTGATAATATGGCTAGAGAGATTGCAGACCGCGAGAAGGTTGATGTAAGACTCTACAGAGTAATCTATCAGGCGATTGAGGATGTCGAGGCAGCGATGAAGGGTATGCTTGATCCTATATATGAGGAGAAGGTTATCGGTCATGCTGAGGTACGCCAGACCTATAAGGCATCAGGTGTAGGTACGATTGCAGGCTCGTATGTGTTAGATGGTATGATTACGAAGGCTTCCAAGGTCCGTGTTACAAGAGAAGGGGAGCTTATATACGAAGGACCTCTTGCTTCGCTTAAGAGATTTAAGGATGATGCTAAGGAGGTCAAGGCGGGCTACGAGTGTGGTATTGTTCTTGAAAAGTTCAATGACATCAAGGAGCTTGACCAGATTGAGGCATACATTATGGTAGAGGTGCCAAGGTAACATAAGCCTGAGGGCATAACCCTGACGCTGTATATTCAGGATGTACAGGGTGCCTTCAATCTGCAGAGCAATAATAAAATAAGCCGGGGCTGATGTCCCCGGCTTGTAGTGTTAAAATAAGAGTTTAATTTTTATTCGCTCGGAAATGGAGTAAATATGCGTAAAAATAGTATTAAGAATTCCCGAATCAATGGGGAGGTTCAGAAGGAACTCAGCAATATTATCCGCAATGAGGTCAAGAACCCTAATATCAGTCCATTGACATCGGTTGTTGCAGTGGATGTCACACCGGATCTTAAGGAATGCAAGGCATATATAAGTGTTTACGGTGATGAGGCTGCCCAGGCAGCTACAATTGCGGGGCTTAAGAGTGCGGAGGGATTTATAAGAAGCCGGCTTGCAAAGACGGTGAACCTTAGAAATACGCCGCAGATACATTTTATACTTGACCAGTCTATAGAGTATGGTGTGAGAATGTCTAAAATTATTGACGAGGTTAACAAGGAGAATCACGAATGATATATCTTGATGAGATACTGCAGGGGGTAAAGACTGTAGGAATCACAGGCCATATAAGACCTGATGGTGACTGCGTCGGCAGTACGCTGGGTGTGTACAACTATATATGTGATAATATGCCGCAGGTGGATGTTGATATCTGTCTGCAGCCGATTAATGATAAATTTTTATTTTTAAGAAACAGTGACAAGATAAAAGAAAAAGCTGATGGGAATAAGCTATACGATTTATTTATCGTATGCGACTGTGCAGCATTTGACAGGTTTGAAGATTTCAGGGAATGCTTTGAGAAAGCCGGGAAAACAGTTGTATTCGACCACCATATAAGTGGACAGGAGATAGGAGATATGAATATGATTTCTCCTAAGCTTTCATCATGCAGTGAGCTTATATATGAGGCGATGAACCCGGATAAGATTTCTAAGAGCACAGCGGAGTGCCTTTATCTTGGAATTATCCATGATACGGGTGTATTCAAGTATCAGGGTGTGACAGCGCGCACGATGCAGATTGCAGGGAAGCTTATGGAAAAAGGTATAGATTTTACTAATATTATAGACAATACTTTTTACATGAGAACCTACAGACAGAGCCAGGTTCTTGGCAAGGCACTTCTTGAGAGCGTACAGTTCTGTGACGGAAGATGTATTTTTACTGTACTGACAAAGCGGGATATGGAGTTTTACGGTGTTACAAGCAAGGATCTCGGAGGCGTTGTGGAGCAGCTTCGGCTTAATGATACAGTTGAGGTGGCAATATTCCTGTATGAGACAGAGAAGAATGAATATAAGGTGAGCATGCGTTCAAAGAACATAGTGGATGTAAGCAAGATTGCCAAGAGATTCGGCGGTGGTGGTCATATCAGGGCAGCAGGCTTCGACATGGCAGCGAATGACCCTAGGGATATCATCAATAATATCGGCGCAATTGTTGAACTTCAGTTTAATTCCGCACAGAGATAGGGAGGATACATTATTGTATAACGGAATTATAAATGTTTATAAGGAAGCAGGCTTCACATCGCATGATGTAGTAGCAAAGCTGCGCGGAATATTCGGACAGAGAAAAATCGGGCATACAGGAACCTTGGACCCGGCTGCGACAGGAGTACTTCCGGTGTGCCTTGGCAACGGAACCAAGCTTGTGGATATGATAACGGACAGAAGCAAGGTGTATGAGGCAAGGGTTCTCCTTGGTGTCACAACCGATACTGAGGATACAACGGGAACCGAGACCGGAAAGAGAGAGCTTGCCGGGGGGTTCTTTGCCGGAGACAGTGAAGACGTTGCGGATAATATCAAAAGGGTGCTTGAAGGCTTCACAGGTGGGTATGACCAGATACCGCCCATGTACTCTGCGATAAAAAAGGACGGAAAGCGTCTCTATGAGCTTGCGCGTGAGGGCAAGGAGATTGACAGGGCGGCAAGACATGTGGAGGTTTATTCTATAGAGCTGATTTCTGTGGAGCTTCCTTACTTTACAATGCGGGTCCACTGCGGTAAGGGAACCTACATCCGCTCACTGTGCAGGGATATAGGCGCGCAGATTGGGTGTGGTGCGTGTATGGACAGGCTGTGCCGTACACAGGTTGGAAGCTTCACGCTTTCAGAAGCACTTACGCTTGAGGAATTACAGAAGCTTAAGGACGAGGATAGATTGTCCGAAGAAGTCATTCCTGTGGATGTGATGTTTGAGGAGTATATGCCTGTGCATGCGGGGGAAGAATATTTTAAGCTTATAAAAAACGGAAATAAGGTTGACAGCAGGATATGCTGTGGTCTGTATTCTCCGGTCAGAATGTACTGTGATGGTGTATTCTATGGAATATATGAGCTTGATGACAGGAAGAAGGAATATTATCCTGTAAAAATGTTCGCATGTGGGGAATAATCCGGGGTATGAAGAGGTTGATATATGAATATATTTAATGGTGTTACACAGTTTTCTATACCTGATAGGACGGTTGTCACATTTGGTAAATTCGATGGGATACATATGGGACACATGGCGCTTATAAATACTGCGGGAAGAATTGCAAGAGAACAGGGGTATAAGCTTGCTGTGTTTACATTCGATGTTCCGCCGAACCTGCACTTTGAGAAATTTGAGGGTACCCAGATAACAACCAACTATGAAAAGAGAATAATGTTTGCCGATGCCGGCGTTGACTATCTGGTTGAATATCCGTTCAACGAGGAGACAGCGTCAATGGAGCCGCTTGAGTTTATCAAGAAGGTTATTTTTGGCAATCTTAACGCTGCACATGTGGTTGTAGGAACAGACTGGCATTTCGGAAAGGACAGGAGCGGAAACTGTGATGTCCTCATGGCAGCACAGAAGCTGTACAATTACGAGGTTCATATTGTGGAAAAGGAAAAATATGAACAGAGGGAAATAAGCAGTACATGGATCCGCGGAGAAATCCAGCTTGGAAACATGGAGAATGTCAATATCCTTCTGGGTTATCCGTATATGATAATGGGCAGGGTTGAGGAAGGCAGACATCTTGGAAAGGAGATGGGGTTTGCGACAGTCAATATATATCCTTCCCCGGAAAAGCTGCTTCCCCCATACGGAGTGTATGCATCTAAGCTTATTGCGGATGGCAATGAATACTACGCGATAACCAATATCGGTGTCAGACCTACATTTGACGATTCGGAGAGAATAAGCGTTGAAACACATCTGCTTAACCATGAGGAGAATATGTATGGCAAAGAGGTAAGGGTGGAGTTGTTCCATTTTGAAAGACCGGAGATAAAATTCGATACGGTGGACAAGCTGATATCTCAGGTTGAAGCAGATATTGAATTTACAAAGACGTTTTTTCTGTTATAAGACTATGAAGCTATAATATGCGGATTTTAAAGTGTTTGTTTTGAATGGCAGGCATGATTGCAGGGGCAGCTTTACAGTGCATATTATGACTGTGGTTGGTATAGGAAATGATATCTTATTTTAGGAGACATTAATTTTATGGCAAAAAAAGGTTTGGATATAAAGACAATCCAGCCTGTATTAAGGGATGTGACCAAGCGAAACGGTTGGTCGCTGTGTGTGGGTGCCGGGACATCAGTTCCGGCACTTGCTGATTGGTACACACTGGTTGAGCTGCTCATCAAAAATAACTGCAGCAAAAATGAGATTATAGATATAGATGTATACAGAAGGATGGACTTCTCACCTGAGGCGATGATTCAGGCGGTACAGAATCACATGCATTTAAGTGACAAGGAGTTCATAAGGCTTCTGTCCGATGAGATATACCGTCCTATAAGGACAGCTCTCACAGCACAGGAGTGGGATACATTTGTCAAAATACATGAGACGGAGCATTTATCATGTATAACCAAGGAGAACTGGGAGACATATTCCGGCATTATAGACCGAATGTTCGCGGCAACAAGTGCCAATCTTATGGCGAAGGTCGTCATAGATGCGGTGCATGAGGGAGTTGGACCGCGCTCAATTCTAAGCTTTAATGTTGAGGCTGTATTTTTAACGCTGCTCAACTTCTATTACATGCAGACCGGCAACAGTAACAGGGTGCTCTTTGACAGAATCGCCAACAGCATTCATGTCCAGAAGCATGACAGAATACCGTATTTTCATTGCCACGGTGTAATTCCGATTAACGGCTACAGTGCCAGAAAGGGGCATCTTGCGAGTGACAAGCTGGTGCTTACCGAGGATAATTATCTTGAGCTTGCTAACAACTCATTCTCATGGCAGGCTACAAGCTTTATAGATAACTGCATGAACAGGAGGGTTGTGTTCTGCGGCGTATCCCTCACTGATGCGAATATGAGACGCTGGCTCTCATGGATTCACGCCAACAAGATGGCTGAGTTTAAGGAAAATGGGCTTGACTGCAAGGATGCAACAGAGCATTTCTGGATTCGCAAGAAGCCTAACACGATTCAGGAGAAGATATGGCTTGAGGAGTCGGTGGCTCATCTTGGCGTGAGACTTGTCTGGATTGATGAGTGGAACCAGACGGGGAAGGTGCTGAAAAGGATGCTGGGGCTTTAGAATAAAAGCTGTTGACAATATATCACCAAATAAAGCAATACTATTTTTGAAAAGGGACACTTTTACCTTGTTTTTTATAGAAAAATTGTAAAAATAAGGATAAAAGTGTCCCTTGCAATATTATGGCGAATATGGTAGCTTTTAGGTAAGAATATATATAAGAATTCCTTTGATGAGGAAAAGGTAGTTAAGGTTCATTCGCTATGTGGGCAGGCGGATGAAGTTGAAAGACGTTAGTTGTGATAGATGATGTATGACGTTATGGGCAGGTTTTAATTAACCTGCCTGTAAGGCGTTTCAAACAAAAACAAGAGTGGGGTAGGAAAACATGAGATATTATAAGAGATTTAAATTGATTATATCGGTTGCTATGCTTCTTTTTACCATAGGCTGTGTCAGGCAGGAAAATAAAAGTGATGAAAGCTATGACTTATTAAGTTCGGACATGTGGAAAACAGATGGTTTTGCTGTAAATGATAAAGTCCTTGATGAGCAGGAATTGTGGGTTGACAGATATGAAAGACTTGAGCATGAGACTGTGCAGCATAATGAAGAAAATGAGGAGATTTATAAGCAGTCTGAGCTAGGGGTAATAGGAGACTGTATTTACAGATATAGCGGCGTTATAGATAGTTTAAATGGTGAATATTTAAGGAGTGTAATTGAGTACACGGATATCACATCCATGAAGACTGATTCAATGGAATTCACATCAGAGCAGATGGGAAAAAAGACAGACTCCGGGTATGTTTTGTCGATGGATGTATATGGTGATGGCAGGTATGCTTTCAAGTGGCTTGGGTATGCCATTGGCGATTCAGACAATGCGACAGCAATAACTGATGACAGCCTTGTGTTCATAGATAAGAATGGTGTTGCGAAAGAAACAGAGCTTTGCGGTTTATTCCTTGAAAATGGATTAGATATGCAGGAATATATTGATGAATGGAAATTTGGGAATTGTTTCTGTGATGTATATGACAATATTTATACTATAAGCAACAGTGCGGGTAAGCTGTATATTTTTGACTCCGAGGGAAAATTGATAATGAAATATGAATGTCAGAAAGCAACTTATTTAAAGACATTTATCAGAACTGCTACAGGGGAACTTATATGGGCTTGCAATGATTATACAAAGAATAAGACATATTTTATCTGGTTTGATGTACAGAATGGGGAAGTCAGGGAACTTGCTGAAATAAAGGAAAACATTAAGCAGCTTTATGCCATGATTGATAATGAGCTGTACTATGAGAATGCGGAAGGAATAGTGCGGTGGGACATAGTATGTGGTGAAAGAAAGCTTGTTTTCGGTTTTGTAGAAAATGGAATTCAGGATTATTATAAAAAACAGCTTATATTCAAGGATGATAACAGCAAGGTGTTAAGAATATATGCTGATGGACAGTATCAGGATTGGCTGGCATATATGTCGGATACACCTGTCAGTAAAGAAGTTATGGTACGCATATCAGACATCCGTGATGGATGTTACAGAGTTGCTTTAAGTGCAGGTGTGGCAGAACGCAATTATCCGGCTTGTGAATACAGGTATGAGACTGGGGAAGACAGAGACGATTATAGAACACAGGTTATGACACAGATGGTAGCTGGCGAAGGACCTGATATACTGTACGTTTCGCGTGATGATATGGAAATACTGTATAAAAAAGGGCTGATTGCGGACTTAAGGGAGTATATTTCTGATAATATCCTTAATACGGTAATGCCCAATGCTTTGGAGCTTGGGAATAAGGATGGAAAGCTTGTTGGAATGGCAGCAGGTGTGATGGCATACACTCTTATGGTACAGGATGATGTGTGGAGTGGTGACAACTGGACGATTGATGATATGATTTCGCTGCTTGAGAGTGGAAAGCTTTCCGGACGAATGTGTTATGAAGAACTTCAGAGAAATGTGCTTGCGGATTCTGCATATGCAATATTCACCTTAGTTAGTGATATGATAAGCGGTGATAACTTTGTAATTGACTGGGAAAATATGGAGAGTCATTTTGACGATGAACGTTTTGTAAAACTGCTTAAATTTTTTAGTGGATATGACAAAAAGCAGACTGATGTATCGGAGGAACAGCTTCGTGGGGCGGTAAAGTATGTTGATCTTTCAAATTTAAGTTCGGTAGGAAATTATAAGGGACTGAAGGGCAATGAAGGTTGGCATTATGTGGGATATCCTACAGATAGTGGATGTGGAAGTTATATTATGGATTATGGCATGGTGGTTGTAAATGCCAGGACGACTTCAAAAGAAGCTGTGACAGCATATATGGAGAGTTTTTTGGGCATGGAGGTACAGGAGAATTTTAGTTCGGACAGTAATTATTCTAGTTTTCCTGTATTACCATTATCAGTGGATGACATTGTTTATCCAGATGAGGATAATGGCAAAGAGAAGGCTTCGTGGCATAACATGAACATACTTCAATTTGATGATGGTACTACCTCTGTACATGAGGTAAATGAAATGTTCAAGCACTGTGCTCCTGCAATGAAAAGATACTATGCAATAAATATGATTGTAGCGGATGAACTTAATGCATATATTTCTGGCGAACGAACCGCGGAGGAAACAGCAGCCATTATTGATGACCGTGTGCAGATTTATCTGGATGAGATTCGCTGATTAAATTGATTTTACATGAATTATTGATGGAGGAAAACAGGTATGAAAAAAATAATAAAAAAAGTCCTGAAAATAAAAATTGCTGCAGCAAGTGTGATTGCCTTGCTGATTATTGCGTTGGTTATTGCAGGGCTTATCATATTTGTTCCGAAATCAATAAAAGATACAGGGTTTTATTATAATGATAAAGGTGAAGCTGTAACAGTTTCCGTGAATGTCAGGTACCATAAGGGTATCAAGGACAGCTATTATACAGGTGAGGTTATTGTTGATGGCACAACCTATAGGAGTGTATATGACCTGTATCACACTAAAAACCGTCTGTTTGTCATAGAGAATGATTATGCCTTGACAGCTTTCAAAAATATATTGTCGCTTACAGACTTTAGCGATGGAGACAGGACAGTCAGGATAATAACTATTTTAAAAAATGGGAAATCGGAGAGCTATATTGGACCTGCTGCAGATTATGGTGAAATACAATCAGAGTTTGGGACAGAGGAAATCGAAAGTGAGAGCACACAGGAAAATAAAAAAATATATTATATTTATGACAATAATTCGCCGGCAGTTTCCTATGAGTTTGATACAATTAATTTGTATGAGGACAGAGAAGCCGAGTGTATAACCAAGGTGGTTAATCCGACAGAGACAGTTGAAATAGAGTATACGAATTATGGCTCTGTGATAAGTCCATTTCCAAAGTGGATTACTGTGAATGGAAATAAACTTGAATATGATTTAAAATATTATGATAGTCATTCTTATGTGAAATCGTATTGTATGGGATTTACATATAAGGGTGAGCATTATTTATGATGAAAATCTGAACGAGTACACTAAAGGACAGAATGGAGTCGAATATGTTTCAAGGTTTGGTCTTACCTATGTATACCAATTCGAAGATTTATGCCTGATGTACAATGAAAAAGAGATTATTATAAATAAGGATGGTCAGGAATACAGACTGCCATACGATTTGTCGAATCCGGATTCACCAATATTGCCGGTATATTATATATATAGACTTGAAAACGATAAAAACGGTACTATGGATATCGCAATAAAAACCGGAGAAGAGAACAGTATTTTAATTGATGTATCTGAAATGTCTATTGTTAAGCAGCCAACAGAGTGAATATAGTTTGTTAAAATTAAGCTTAATAGTTCAAGTTATAGTTGACATTTCACCCCAAATGTGCTATTGCTCATCTTAGTGAGAGTCTTGTCTGTATTTGTGGGGGTAAGGTATGGTAAATAAAGAATATTCTCAGGTATTGACTAAGGATAATGAGGGATTTTTCAGATTTATAGAGAGCAAAATGAAGGGTAATGGTATCACGACAGAGCAGCTGACTTCCAGGTTATGTGACATGGAAGAATGGAACAACCTGCTTTCCGGTGAATATATGGATAAGCTTATGATGAGCCGCCTACTGGACAGATTAGGCTGTCGAGGACTAAGATGTGATATACTTTTGTTCGCTTCTGAGTATGATGACTGGCAGACACGAATGGATATTGTATTTGCCATCAATGATGGAGAGACGGAGCTTGCAGAAAAAATACTGGAAGAATATGCTGGCAGAAAAATCGTACAAAAAAATATTGATAAAATGGGATGTAATGAAAGGCTTGAGTACCAGTTTGTGCTTATGATGCAGGCATATATTATGCTGGGTGGAAGATTTGACAGAACAGAGCTTATTGCAAAATTGCAGGAGGCGGCAGTGCTGACCATACCGCAGGGAGTGGATGTGGCATTTGATAATGGTATGAAGATTATTTTATCAGTGCAGGAGCTGGATATTCTGTTGGAGTATTATTATCAGCTCGTGTGCCGTGAAATCGAGGAAAAGAATATTAAGACTGTAGACTGCTATATAGGGCGTATTCGTAAAGTGATAGATTATATTCTGTCCGCCGATTGGTTTAATGCACTGTCAAAAGCAAATATACTTCCAAAGGCTGTATATTATGTGATGCTGTCAAATCAGAAAAAAATCCGGCTCAATGTGGATAATGAGGATGAGCTTATATTTATTGCAGAAGAGCTGAAAAGCTATGGCAGATGGCTCTCTGACTATGATAATGCTATAGAAGTGTTGCGGGATTGCGGAAGAATATATTACCTGGCTGAACTGTGTGATATGATGGACGCTATTGTATCAAGAATGAAAAAGCTGTTGTCGGAGGATGTCTGCAAAAGCATGAAGCTGGATGACATAAAAAACACAGCTGACAGGTACCGGGAAATGCTTCTCTATATAGAAAAATTGACAGGTACCAGCAGATATACGAAAAACGGCATGTACATGTATTTTGAACCTAATGTGTACAGAATGGAGAAGGTTGTTGCCGACCGCAGGAGATTACTTGGAATAACACAGAACCAGCTGGCGGAGGGAATATGTACGGCTAAGACAATAAGGCGGCTTGAACAGGGGAATTGCAGACCGCATGGCTACAATCTCTACGAGATACTCAACAGGCTTGAACTGTACTCTGATTTTGTCATGGATGAGATTGTGTCATACAATGCCAGGGATATGGAGCTGTTGGAAAAGGTGTATGATGCCATCGGTATGAATGAGACTGAAAGGGCACAGGAGCTGTTGCGGACTTTAAAGGCAAATATAGATATGGGATATACAAGAAATAGGCAGATGGTGGAGCGGCTAGAGTTGGATTTTGATTATCAGGGGGGAAAAATATCAAAAAAAGATTATGAGGATGACCTGAAAAAAATAATTGGCTATTCGGTAAAATATGAGAATTTTTTTCGGAGTGTCAATGTATATCTGACTGATAGCGAAGCTTCAATGCTGCAAATGATGTATAATCTGGAGAAAGATAATGATGGTGTGTTATATTTACATGATATGCTTTCACAATACGAAAGAAAGGAATTATACATCCGCAAAATTGAACTAATCCAAACTGCTTTTGCAAGCAATTCCGGAAACAGGGGAGTGTATGACAGCTCAAATATGGAGTTCATGGATGTCATAAAAGAGAATTTCAGAATAAAAAGAATATATAATATAGCCAGATGTACTTACGGTATATGGTGGAATAATGATATGCAACACAAATATTCAACAGACCAAAGCAGGGAAATGTTAAATATTTGTGTTGATATCAGCGATTTTGCAAAAGAATACATGTATAAGCAGTTCTTTTTGAAAAAGTTAGATTCTATTTTGGGATTACAGTAGTTCCCGGTATATCATCAACTAAAGCAATACTATGTTCGTATGAAGGTATATTGTCTACATGTATTGAATCAAAAAATGGCAGTAATACACTGACTAATAAAAGAATCACACACAATTTACTAAGTTTTTTTCTTATCATGGCAGTACCTCCTATGGATTAAAGATTATGATGTTGGGGTCAAAACATGTGCTATAAACTTAGCATGTATAACGTATTATATTTATGCATATCACGACTTTTGGAAGAAGCTTAGATGTTCTTAGAACTCTGTTCACACACTAGCCAGAACCGGCACGGATGCCGGTTCAGAAGCAATGCATACAAGGATGTATGCCTGCTTCGGTGGCGGACGTATAGAAAGCCTATATCAGAGTTCTTAGAACATCTTGCTTCGTACAACGGAGCTGATATGCATAAATATAATACGTTATACACTCGTAAATTAAGTTGGCATGTTTTGACCCCAACATCAGATTATTTATGTAATATATTAAGTGTAACATTATAGACTGTTTTGTAAAGGGACACTTTCACCTTATTTTTTAACGAAAAGATGAAAAAATAAGGGTGAAAGTGTCCCTTGCAATGTTATTGGGAATATGGTAGTTTTTAAGTAAGAATATATGTTTGATGGGAACAATTAAATTAGGTGCTTTGAAACATGTTTTAAAGTTTTTGCTTTTATGATAATAATATAGGGGGAAAAAATAATTTGAAAAATTTTAAGATGTTGGGAATATTTTTTATTGTTACAATGACATTTTTTATCAGTGGCTGTGGCAGTCGGGAGAATGAGGCTGATAAAAAGTCAACATCATCTATTGAGTTAATGTGGAAAACAGATGGTTTTGTCACTGATGATGAGGTTGTCAAGGAGCAGGAACTATGGATAGACAGATACATAAGGTGGGAACATGACGATGTGGAGCTGCTTAGCGATGATGAGCGAGCTCTTGAGACTATGGAGGGAGGTGCGCTGCAGGACTGCATTTACAGATTCACTCCTGTTAATACTTTATCTGAGTTTACTACTGTGAGGGTGGTCATGGAATGTATTGACACGGTTTCTATGGAAAAAAAGGTGACGTTATTCCTGCCTGAGCAGATAGGAGCTGGTGAAGACAATTCAGGTTTTGTCTGCGGTGTCAATGCAGCTGTTGATGGTTCGTACATCTTTCATTGGCTAAAATATGGATATGACGGGGACGACTTTGTGCAGAAGGCTAATGAACTGGTGTATTTAACTGAGGACAGCGGCAAGGTGGAGACGAATCTTCTTCCGGCATATATTGAAAAGGGATTGATTCGTGAAAAATATAACAGCATTGTGTTTCGCAGTCAGGAGCTTTCGTTTGATGTTTTTGGAAACAGCTATGTGATTGGAGATAATTCGGATAGTCTGTTTGTGCTGGATATGGATGGAAAAAATATTTCAGAATACTACTGCTCTGCGGGAGAACAGATTGGAAAGCCGATGAACACGGAAGATGGAGAGTTGATTTTTCCATGTTATAATAAAAATGATAAAACAACAAGCTTGTTGTGGGTAGATGTTAAAAATGAAAATATAAAAACTCTGGCCACAATAAACGACATCATTTTGCAATTGTATGGTTTGAAGGAAAATAATTTATATTATGAGAATAACGACGGTATTATAAGATGGGACGTTACATCGGGAACGAGAAAGCTCATATTTGAGTTCAAAGAAAATGGGGTTTTGGATGTTTATAAAAAACAGCTGGTACTGCGAAGCGATGACACTACGGTGTTAAGGATGTACGGACAGATAAACGGAGAATTTGAGGACTGGCTGCTGGTTATGTCTGATAAACCGGTTGATAAGAATGACCCGGTTCGTGTTGTGAGCCTTACTAATGAATCAAACAGGGTGAAAACCTGTGCCAGAGTTGCTGCAAGGAAGAATCCTGAGTATTCATATAAATATGAGGATAAAAATGGCATTGACGAGACAGATTTTTATGCCAGAATTATGGCAGAGCTGATGTCGGGACAGGGACCTGATATCCTGTATGTATCGGCAGAAAATATGGAACTGCTAGGTCAAAAGGGGCTTCTTGCCGACCTGCGTGGATACATTTCTGAGGAATCACTTAATAAGGTTATTCCGGGAGTATTGAAGCTTGGAATGGATAATGGAGTGCTAATCGGAATTGCCTCCAATATAACGGCTACGTCCTTAATGATTAGGGATGATGTATGGAACGGAGATAGCTGGACACCGGACGATATGCTTTCGCTGCTTGAGGATGGAAGAATATCGGGAAGGCTGTTTGATGGTGGAACATTGCATGCTTCAAGGATATCCATTAAGATTTTACTGGAATATTTATTGGCAGACTCCTTTGTTATTGACTGGGAGAAAAATGAAAGCCATTTTGAGGATGAACGTTTTATAAAGCTGATTGAATATCTTGGCAACTGTCAGGCAGAACAATTGGATGAAGATGATAATAAACCGTCTGATGCGTTGATTCTAACCTCAATATCAAGTCTTGATCTGATAAATTCTTTCACAGGAATAAGGGGAAATACAGGGTGGCATTATGTAGGATTTCCTTCGCGGCAGGGTTGTGGAAATTATCTTGAAGCTGGAGGTATGCTGGTTGTCAATGCAGCCACAACTGCGAATGAGGCTGTAGCCGCTTATCTTGAGTGCTTTTTGGGCAGGGAAGTTCAGGACGCTGTCTCATTCGGTGAAGGTATGCCGATAATTCCATTGCCAACGGAGAATGTAGTATTTGATGAGGATAAGGCGTATTGGCAGGGACAGGAGATGCCGCTTTTTGATGATGGCAGTACATCGCTGGATGAGGTGAATGATTTGTTGGAAAAATGTGTTCCTGCTCCGAAGAAATATCCTCAGATAGAACAAATTGTCTGGGAGGAGCTGGAGGCATACTATTCAGGCGGTAAGACCGCTGAGGAGACAGCGTCTGTTATTGATGACCGTGTGCAGATTTATCTGGATGAGTTGCAATAAAAAATGATTTTTACCAAGGAGGGGCAGATTTGAAGAAAATACGTTTTATATGGGTTGTATTACTTTTATTATGTTTGTCCGCATGTGCCAAGGAAAAGGTAAGTGAGCAAGGTACATATGGGACAGAGGAAAGTACGGTGGACTGGCGTGGGCAGGAGTTTCAGGTACAGGAAAATGTTGCCAGGAATTGGACAATATGGATGGATAAGTTTAATCTGATTGATATTTCGGATATGGTTAGTTCGGATGAGAGTGTTTTTATGAGTATATATCTGGGACAGTTTGGTGAAAAGGTATATTATCTTTACGAGCTGTATAATAAAGAAAGCCAGAACAGCAGGTATGCCTGTGTCAGCGTCAATCTTACGGATATGACAAGGTCGGTACACAGCGAATTTACAATGAGCGATATAGGCTACATGGCACCGTATTATCTGGTATTTGGAGCCTGCATGCCGGAGGAAGGAATATTGATGCTTGATTTGGAGGAGGGCTATTATAATGCTGATGAAGAACTGGTACGCAATCGTTATTGGTCCTACATAGAGGATAAAAAAATAGTCAAACAGATAGATATGACTTCTTTTGTAAAAGATAATGATTTATTTCTGGATGCCGGATTTATTGGAAATGGAGAAAATCAGGTCTATCTGGCGGACGATGGCTGTATATATTATTTACCGATGGATAAATATTACGATGTCAATTTTCTCTACGTGTTTGATGGTGAGGGTAATCTGCTCAATCAGTATCAGAAACCGCAAAATTCAATATTTCGTAGTCCTATAAGAACACAGGATGGGGACTATCTGTTTCCGATATATATGAGCCACAAAAAGTGTGTTGATATAGTCTGCTATGATAATGAAAGCAATTCAGTCAGAAAATTGGGAGGTATTGAAGACAATGGTGCCATGAAGCCGGTGGTGATGCATGGCAGCAGGATTTATTATATATCAGAAAATAAAGTGATTAGCTGGGATATAGTTACAGGTGACAGGACGGAGTGTTGTAATCTGGAGGACTTAGGTTATTACAATAACAGCAGTTTGCTGATGCTCTGGTGCAATGCCAAGCCATATATCAGATTCAAGGACGGCTCCGGTGAGTGGATAGTGAGTACTTCGGAAAGTGAAATGGTCAACGATAGTGCAATTGAGGTTGCAGATTTGCTTGGAGATTCAAGGCGGCTGAAGGCGGCGATTACACAGGCTAAGATGGACAATAGAAATATGTCTGTCTCCTTTGCGGATGCAAGCGGTGACACTGATAAGAACAGAATATATGCTGAATTTGCGGCGGGCAATGGCCCTGATGTAATGCTTGTAAGCAGGGATGAAATGTTTAATATGGTTGATAAGGGAATGCTTGCTGACATGGAGGATATCATTGGCTTGGAAAACAAAGAAAAGCTTATTGGGAGTGCAGTTAAAGTAGGCATGGTAGGTGACGTGTTCTATGGTGTGCCGCAGGGTATATATATGGAGAGTGTTATTGTCCATGAAGATTCTGTCAAAGAAAACACATGGACGCATGAGCAGTTTATGGATTCAGTGCTGGCAGGAGACATATATCCATGTGTAAAAATAGGCAATTCGTTGTGCTCATCACAGATAAGCTTTAAATTGATAACGCGATTGAATTTGACAGATTCATTTTTCATTGACTGGGAAAAGAGACAAAGCAGGTTTGCAAGTGATGATGTCAAAAGGTTTATAGAGACGTTTGGGGACTATGAGCTGACAAGCATCGATGATGTTGATGTAGATAAGAAAAAGACATATCAAATAGGTGGCGTGAGCAATGGCAACATACATGATGAAGATAGTTATCAGGATTATTTAGAGTACCTTGAAAAATCAGGCTATAAATATATTGGATATCCGACATCGCAGGGAAATGGTAATTATTTACGCGATGATGGTGTTATCGTTGTCAATGTAAACACAATCCATAAAGAAGAGGTACGGGAGCTCATTGAAGCCTTTCTGGGTGATGAGGTTCAATCATTGAAATATATTGGAGATGATTATGTGTCGGTGACGGGATATGGAATTGAAGATTTTATTCCGTACCTTGAAATGTGTGTGCCTTTCCCGGCAGAGAATACGGTTATCCAGAGCATAGTGTTTGAGGAGCTTGAGCCGTATTTTGAACATGATAAGACGCTTGAGCAGGCTCTTAAGCTTATAGATTCGCGTGTGCAGATTTATCTGGATGAAACGGAGTGAAATTGATATTCATTATCAAGGCTGATTGAATAATATTTACACCAGAACGTATGGGGGAATGCACGAACATAAATATTAAAAATAGTTCTTGCATTTTAACAATCATCGTGCTATTATTACAACGTATGTTACAGCCGTAGCTATGCCTTTGGATTACTCCAACCTATGGCTTGGTTACCGGCGATTATATTATTTTATTATATGGAGGAATATCACTATGATATCTAAGGAAAAGAAGGCAGAGATTATTGCCGCTTACGGAAGAACACCTAACGACACAGGATCACCTGAGGTTCAGATCGCTCTTTTAACAGAGAGAATCAACGAGCTTACAGAGCATCTTAAGTCCAACATGAAGGATCATCATTCAAGAAGAGGTCTTCTTAAGATGGTTGGTCAGAGAAGAGGTCTGCTTGAGTATCTCAAGAAGAATGATGTTGAAGCTTACCGTTCTTTGATTGCACGTTTAGGAATCAGAAAGTAATTATGGGAGGGCGGAGTTTATCCGCCCTTTTATGCGTTAATAAGTCCTTTTTGGGCTTACTGGCGTTTAAGGCAGTATTTGCCGAACACGCAGGAGAAATTTTCCGAGACTTCTGAAAAATACATGAAATGTGCGTGTACTTTTCAGTTGTTTCGGTTTCTTCTGCGAGATATTAAAAAATATGACGAAGAGGAGACAGGACATGTATAAGAGTTTTTCTATGGAATTAGCCGGCAGAACACTTACAGTTGATGTCGGAAGAGTTGCCGCACAGGCTAACGGTGCCGCATTTATGCATTACGGAGATACAACAGTATTATCCACAGCTACAGCTTCTGAGAAGCCAAGGGATGGTATTGATTTCTTCCCATTATCAGTTGAGTATGAGGAGAAGTTATATGCCGTAGGTAAGATTCCGGGAGGTTTTAACAAGAGAGAGGGTAAGGCTTCTGAGAATGCCATCCTCACATCACGAGTTATCGACAGACCTATGAGACCTCTTTTCCCTAAGGATTACAGAAATGATGTCACACTCAACAACATGGTTATGTCGGTTGATCCTGAGTGTGCACCGGAGCTTACCGCAATGTTAGGTTCTGCTATCGCGGTTGCTATTTCAGATATTCCATTCGACGGACCATGTGCCACAACACAGGTTGGTCTTATAAATGGTGAGTTCGTAATCAATCCTAACGCATCACAGAACGCAGTATCAGACCTTAAGCTTACAGTTGCTTCGACAAGAGATAAGGTTATCATGATTGAGGCAGGCGCCAACGAAGTACCTGAGGCTAAGATGGTTGAGGCTATCTACAAGGCACATGAGGTTAACCAGCAGGTTATCGCCTTCATCGACAAGATTGTTGCCGAGTGCGGTAAGCCTAAGCATGAGTATACAAGCTGTGCAATTCCTGAGGAATTATTCGCAGCTATCAAGGAAATCGTTCCTCCTGCTGAGATGGAGGTTGTTATGTTCGCTCCTGAGAAGCAGGTAAGAGAAGAGAGAATCAGAAACTTAAAGGACAAGCTTGCTGAGTGCTTCGCAGACAAGGAGGACTGGCTTCCGCTTATCGATGAGGCTGTTTACCAGTATGAGAAGAAGACTGTCCGCAAGATGATTTTAAAGGATCACAAGAGACCGGATGGTCGTGAGATTACACAGATCCGTCCACTTGCAGCGGAGGTTGATATCATCCCTAGAGTTCATGGTTCTGCCATGTTCACAAGAGGACAGACACAGATATGTAATGTATGTACACTTGCTCCTTTATCTGAGGCACAGAAGCTTGATGGTCTTGATGACACAACATCTAAGAGATATATGCACCACTATAATTTCCCTGCTTACTCAGTAGGTGAGACTAAGGTTTCAAGAGGACCGGGACGCCGTGAAATCGGACATGGTGCTCTTGCAGAGAGGGCTCTTGTACCTGTACTTCCATCGGAGGAGGAGTTCCCATACGCAATCAGAACAGTATCCGAGACATTTGAGTCCAATGGTTCAACATCGATGGCTTCAACATGTGCTTCCTGTATGTCACTTATGGCAGCAGGTGTTCCTATTAAGAAGATGGTAGCAGGTATCTCCTGTGGTCTTGTGACAGGTGAGACAGATGACGACTATGTACTTCTTACCGATATCCAGGGTCTTGAGGACTTCTTCGGAGATATGGACTTCAAGGTAACAGGTACAACAGACGGTATCACTGCTATCCAGATGGATATTAAGATTCATGGTCTTACAAGACCTATCGTTGAGGGCGCTATTGCAAGATGCCGTGAGGCAAGAATGTTCATCATGGATACCTGCATGAAGCCGGCTATTGCAGAGCCTAGAAAGGAAGTTGGTCCTTACGCTCCTAAGATTGTACAGATTCAGATTGACCCTGCTAAGATTGGTGATGTTGTCGGACAGAGAGGAAAGACAATCAACGCAATCATCGATGAGACAGGTGTTAAGATTGATATTACAGATGACGGCGCTGTATCTGTATGCGGAACAGATAAGGCTATGATGGACAAGGCCATCAAGTACATCCAGACTATCGTAACAGATTATGAAGAGGGACAGGTATTTGAGGGCAAGGTTGTAAGCATCAAGGAGTTCGGTGCATTCTTAGAGTTCGCTCCTGGCAAGGAGGGAATGGTTCACATTTCCAAGATAAGCAAGGAGAGAATCGAACACGTAGAGGACGTTCTCACACTTGGCGATGTTGTCAAGGTAGTATGCCTTGGCAAGGACAAGATGGGACGCTACAGCTTCAGCATTAAGGATTACAAGGAAGAGGTAAAGTAATATGTCAGGACATTCAAAATTTGCCAATATTAAGCATAAGAAAGAGAAGAATGACGCAGCAAAGGGTAAGATTTTTACAAGAATAGGTAAAGAGCTTATGATAGCTGTCAAGGAGGGCGGTCCGGATCCTAACAATAACAGCAAGCTTCGTGATGTTATTGCCAAGGCTAAGGCCAACAACATGCCTAATGACACTATCGACAGAAGTGTTAAGAAGGCAGCCGGAGACAGCAACGCAGCCAACTATGTGGTTGCTACATACGAGGGCTATGGTCCAAGCGGCACAGCCATCATCGTTGAGTGTCTTACAGATAATAAGAACAGAACAGCAGCCAATGTCCGCAGTGCATTCACAAAGGGCGGCGGAAGCATAGGCACGCAGGGCTGTGTATCCTTCATGTTCGACAAGAAGGGGCAGATTATCATTGACAAGGAAGAGTGCAGCATGGATGCAGATGAGCTTATGATGGCAGCTCTTGATGCAGGCGCAGAGGATTTCGACGAGGATGATGACAGCTTCGAGATTCTTACAGACCCGGATTCCTGCGGTGCTGTGAGAGAGGCTCTTGAGGCTCTCGGAATCAAGATGGCGCAGGCTGAGGTTACAATGCTTCCTCAGAACTATGTGACACTCACATCTGATGAGGATATCAAGCAGATGAACAGGATACTTGACCTTCTTGATGACGATGACGATGTTCAGGAAGTATGGCATAACTGGGAAGAGTAATTGAATAATTTAATTGTAGTATGCACAAAAATAAGACCGGTCTTTATACTTAAAGACCGGTTTTTTGATTAATTGAATGTTTTAATACTGACTACTCAAGCTTAAAAAAGAGGCGATGGGGAGAGAAAACCCATCGCCTTTTGCAGTTATTACGAATATCTTTGAAGGTAAGATGAATTATTGATATGATATGGTGAATTATTACTGCACAATGAACTTCAACACCTCATCAAACTTCATGCTTCCTCCGAACAAATCGAGTGCGCTTCCGATGGTTACGTTGATTTTTGACCTGCCAAGCTCTTTTAATTGCGCAAGATCATCGAATGAGCCGACACCGCCGGCGTATGTCAGCGGCAGCCCGTCATACTGTGCAAGCTGACGCACAAGTTCTGTCTCTATACCATGGCATTTTCCCTCAACGTCAACGGCGTGAATGAGATATTCGTCACAGTATCCGGAAAGCTCATCGAGCAGTGCCGGGGTGACACATGTGTCAGTCATTTTCTGCCAGCGGTCAGTGACTATCCTGTATCCGGCTTCATATTTTTTGCAGCTTAAGTCGAGGACGATATGTTCCTTTCCGACCTTTTGCGTGAGAAGCTTTAACCGGTCATAGTCTATATATCCGTCACGGAATACATAGGAGGTCACGATTACATGTGAAGCTCCGGCTTCAATGAACTCTGTGGCGTTGTCCGCATTGATTCCGCCGCCTATCTGTAGAAAGCCGGGGTGACGGGACAGGGCGGAAACAGCCTGCTTTTTCGTGTCATCATAGTATGGGGAAGCCGAAGAGTTCAGCATGATTACGTGTCCACCGAGTATTCCAAGGTTGTAGTATAAATCTGAAAAATATGCGGCATCAGCCTCCGATACATAATTTTCTCTGGCGTAGTCACCTTTATCCGCGAGGCTGCCGCCGACAATCTGCTTTACCTTACCGTTATGTATGTCTATACAAGGGCGAAATTCCATCTTTTTTCCTCCGCATTTTTTATTTGTGTATCCGGTTTAAAATATATTTGGTGTAAATTTCTAAGCATTGCTCACTGTATTTTTAATTTAATCATTTTTTGTAATCGGGTGACAAGACAGAAAATGGTACAAGCTTACGCAAAATAAACTGACAGGCTTCTGATTCAGAATTAAAATGCTTATCGGTAGTCTTTATTCCTCTTTCGCTATAATAAACCTGCCATATACTGTTAGCATATATTAAGCATAATCTTTCATCATCCCGTCCGGCACCATCGAGATTATACTTAAAATCAGGAACATGATTTTTCTTTAATATTGTTTTTAATTCAGCTCTATTCATACAATTAAACCTCTTTTTTTCTTTGATTATTAATTCTGTCAGTTTCTGTTTGCCTGATTCATTGTTGAAAATGACTTGGAAATTTATATTCATACTATCATGCAATAAAGTGTATTACAAGAGCTTGTGAAAATATCGGAGAATGCTGCAGAACCGGCACCAAAGAGGCCGGCATATCTGATGGCATGTATTATACTATGCGGAAGCAGGGTAAAAATAGGCTTCAAATATTTAAGAAAATGTGGTATGATAAACATTCAGGTGAGTTAAAAAACGAAATATATAAAATGTAAGCTGCTTTTTAGAGCAGTACGGCAGGCAATGTCTGCAATATAGGGTGATAACTATGAAAGAAATTAATTACAGAAACATTCAGGGCAGTGTGAGCACCAGGAAACAGTGGAATGCCGGAAACAGGCATAAGAGAAGCAGAAACAGGGCGTTTCGCACCGGCATTATAGTTTTTTTATTATTATTAATATTGATACTCATAACATTTTGTGTTATTTTATTTATTAGGGTCAATAAGCAGAATGATATAAGGGGCAATGCGGTGACTTTGCCGCATGTATCCGGTAATCAGGTTGATGCTGGAGAACAGCCGTCCGGTGATGAGAATGAGGATTATACGGTATCTAAGGAACCGGTTGATAAGCTCCCGTCTGAGCAGGAGGTTCTTGAGGAAGGACATAAGGTTGTGTATCTCACCTTTGATGACGGACCAAGTGACAACACGGAGAAGCTTCTCGATATCTTACAGCAGTACAGAATCAAGGCGACATTTTTCACCGTGGGTAAGGATGGATATGATGATGTCTACCGTAGAATAGTGGGTGACGGACATACGCTTGGAATGCATTCATATTCGCACGATTACAGTAAGGTATACAGCTCTGTTGAGGCGTTTGGCAGGGATTTTGAGAAAATCTATAATCATATAGAGAGCATAACCGGAGTAAGCCCTACGCTGTACAGGTTTCCGGGAGGCTCAAGCAACACTGTAAGCAATGTTCCTATGGAGAAATTCATTAAGTATCTGAATGACAGGAATATTACCTATTATGACTGGAATGCGCTTTCGGGTGATGCGGAGGGAAAGGAATTCCCGGCGGACGAGATGATTGACAGGGTTCTTAAGGGTGTTGATAAGTATGATGTCTCAGTTGTCCTGCTGCATGACACGAATGCACTTGATGTCACGGTTGAGATGCTTCCTGAGCTTATAGAAGAGCTGCGTAAGCTTGGAGCCGATATGCTTCCGATTACGAGGACTTCATCTGTTATACAGCATATTGACGCGGGCAGTGTGAAGTAGCTGCAGCTATATACCGGATTTTGACAGCACATATATGGACAGATTAGTTCAGCATTGCTGAATTATAGACAGGTGGATTTTAAAAATATCTGCCTTATAAAAATAAAATATAGGAGTAAACTAAGATGAAGCTGGACAGAATTATGTTAAAATTAAGCGGCGAGGCTCTTGCCGGTGAGAAAAAGACAGGTTTTGATGAAGCTACCGTGCTTGCGATTGCCGGGCAGGTCAAGAAGGTATCGGCACTCGGCAAGGAAATAGGAATTGTTATCGGTGGCGGTAACTTCTGGAGAGGACGTTCCAGTGAGAATATGGACAGAACCAAGGCAGACCAGATAGGAATGCTTGCAACGATTATGAACTGTATATATGTTTCAGAGATGTTCCGCTCTGTAGGACTTTCGACAGAGATACTCACACCGTTTGCATGCGGCTCCATGACCAAGCTCTTTTCCAAGGATTTAGCTAATGAGTGCTTTAAGCAGGGTAAGATTGTATTCTTTGCAGGCGGCACAGGTCATCCTTATTTTTCAACAGATACAGGAATTGTTCTACGTGCGATTGAGATGGAGGCAGATGCCATTCTTCTTGCAAAGGCTATCGATGGAGTGTATGACAGCGATCCGAAGCTTAATCCGAATGCGAAGAAGTTCGACACGCTCTCAATTCAGGAGGTTGTCGACAGAAAGCTTGGAGTAATTGATATGACAGCTTCGGTTATGTGCATGGAGAATAAGATGCCGCTTGTTATCTTCGGACTCAATGAGGAGAACAGCATTGTCAACACTGTTGACGGAAAGATTAATGGAACGGTTGTTACAGCTTAACAGACAGCCTGAGGTTGAGCATTGATATTTGTATATAGCACTTGTTAATAATCAGGTATCACACAGTTACATAAAAATAATTAAACTATGAATTATAATTTTGGAGGACATTATGGCAGATATTAAAGAATTTGAAGAGAAGATGAATAAGACAATTGATACATTGCTTGAGGATTATGCAACAATAAGAGCAGGAAGAGCCAATCCGCATATTCTTGATAAGATAAGAGTGGATTACTGGGGAACACCTACACCGCTTCAGCAGGTTGCCAATGTTTCCGTACCTGAGGCAAGAATGATTCAGATTCAGCCTTGGGAGTCAAGTCTTATAAAGGAAATAGAGAAGATGATTCTTGTATCTGATATAGGTATCACACCTACTAACGATGGCAAGGTTATACGTCTTATCTTCCCTGAGCTTACAGAGGACAGACGTAAGGAGATTGTCAAGGATATCAAGAAGAAGGGCGAGAATGCCAAGGTTGCTGTGAGAAATGTAAGAAGAGATGCCAACGATTTCTTCAAGAAGCAGAATAAGGATAATATTATCTCTGAGGATGAGTACAAGAACATTGAGGAAGATGTTCAGAAGCTCACAGATAAGTACATTGCAGAGATTGATAAGGCTGTAGAGGCTAAGTCTAAGGAGATTCTTACTGTATAAGAATCAATACCGGGAATATTGAAGGCTGTTACGGATGCAATACACATCGGTGACAGCCTATTTTGTGTAAATAGGGAGGCACAATTGGATACATTTAATGAAAAACTAGGAATGAACGTACCGAATCATATTGCGATTATTTTGGATGGAAACGGAAGATGGGCTAAGAAGAGAATGATGCCGCGCAACTTTGGACATTCACAGGGCTGTAAGGTTATTGAGCAGACCTGCAGGGATATGGATGCCATTGGTGTTAAGTATTTTACCATATATGTTTTTTCCACGGAGAACTGGAAGCGCTCAGAGTCGGAGGTGACAGGACTTATGAAGCTTCTCAGAGGTTACCTGACAGATTGCATCAAGCGGAGCAATAAGGACAATATGCGCGTCAGGATTCTTGGCAGACGCGATGAGCTTGCACAGGATATAGTGGATAAGATTGATGAGCTTGAGGAGGCAACTAAGAATAACACAGGTCTTAATTTCCAGATAGCACTCAACTACGGCTCAAGGGATGAGATAACAAGAGCTGTGAGGGAGCTTACGAAGGAGTGTATTGAGAAGGGAATAGACCCTGATACAATCACTGAGGATATGATTTCGGCTCACCTTGATACCAGGGATATTCCGGACCCGGATTTCCTTATAAGGACTAGCGGAGAGAAGAGAATATCAAACTATCTGTTATGGCAGTGTGCATACTCAGAGTTCGATTTTCCGGAGGTGTTATGGCCGGATTTCAATATGGATTATCTTATTGAGGAAATCAGAAAATACAATAAGCGTGACAGACGCTTTGGCGGCGTGAAGGAGGAGTAGGTATGTTGGTTAGAATAGCGAGCGGAGCAGTGCTTACTGTTATAGTCGGAGCCGGACTTATATTCGGCGGACCATATTTATTTATTCTCACCCTTGCAATTTCGCTTGCCGGAATGTATGAGCTATATAAGGTTTATCATATTGAGAAGAGTGTAATCGGAATCATAGGCTACCTTTTTGCTGTGTCATATTATGTATGCATGTGGCTGGGACAGAATGAATTTATGCTTCTCTGTCTGGCGGCAGGGCTTATCTGTGTGATGGCAGGGTATGTCATTTCGTTTCCTAAGTACAAGGCTGATCAGGCGGCGATGGGATTCTTTGCGGTTGTATATGTGGCGGTTATGATATCGTTTATATATAGGATACGCCTGCTTCCTGATGGCAATTTCTATGTATGGCTTGTATTCATCTGCTCATGGATTGCCGACACATGTGCATATTTCGTGGGTGTAAGGTTCGGAAAGCACAAGATGACACCGGTACTCAGCCCTAAGAAATCCGTTGAGGGAGCAATCGGAGGAATCATCGGTCCTATGCTCATAGGCGGAATATACGGAGCGGTGATTAACTCGAGAATAAGCATCAATGCTCCGGTTGTATTTGCTGTAGCATGCGGTGTCGGGGCGGTTATCTCTATTATCGGAGATTTGGCGGCATCGGCAATCAAAAGAGATCATTCGGTGAAGGATTACGGTAAGCTTATCCCGGGGCATGGCGGTATTATGGACAGGTTTGACAGCACAATTTTTACCGCACCGGTGGTGTATATTGTGATTGAAATATTCAGGGCGTTAAGTTAAAAAATGTATTTATGAATTTTAAGCTGTGTTTTAAGGATGCTTAAGTTTGCCCGGAAATGAGGTTTTTGCTTTGAAAAATATATCTGTACTTGGGTCTACAGGTTCAATAGGAACCCAGACTCTTGATGTAGTGAGAAAAAACAATGATATCAAAGTTGTTGCCCTGTCAGCGGGGAATAATGTTGAGCTTTTAGAGCAGCAGGTGAGGGAGTTTAGACCATCCTTCGTCTCAATGGCGGATGATAAGGCGCTTGCCAGGCTAAGAGCAAGACTTTCAGATGTGACGGGAATAGAATACGGAACAGGGATGGACGGACTTATCCATGCCGCTGCAATGGAACAGGCGGAGATTGTTGTCACTGCGGTTGTCGGCATGATGGGAATAGTTCCTACTATTGAGGCTATCAATGCGGGTAAGGATATTGCCCTTGCAAATAAGGAGACACTTGTAACAGCAGGACACATTATTATGAAGCTTGCTGCAGAAAAGGGAGTAAGGATTCTCCCGGTTGACAGCGAGCATAGCGCTATATTCCAGTGTCTTAATGGTGAGAGACAAAATAAAATCCACAAGATACTTCTCACAGCCTCAGGCGGACCGTTCAGGGGAAGAACCATTGAACAGATGAGTGATATCAAGGTGGAGGACGCACTTAAGCATCCTAACTGGGCGATGGGCAGGAAGATTACCATAGATTCCTCAACGATGGTCAATAAGGGGCTTGAGGTCATGGAGGCAAGATGGCTTTTTGGTGTGGAGCTTGACCAGGTTCAGGTTGTGGTACAGCCTCAGAGTGTCATACATTCGATGGTGGAATTCGAGGATGGAGCAGTAATGGCACAGCTTGGAACGCCGGATATGAGGCTGCCTATACAGTATGCACTCTATTATCCTGAGAGAAGATTTCTTGACACGCAGCACCTTGATTTCTGGAAGCTTAACCAGATTACCTTTGAGAAGCCGGATATGATTAATTTCAGAGGACTTGCACTTGCTTATGAAGCAGGAAGAAAGGGCGGAAATGTTCCTACCATGTTCAATGCTGCCAACGAGCTTGCAGTTGCGATGTTCCTTGACAGAAAGATAAAATATCTTGATATTATTGATATAATAGAACAAACTATGACTAACATAGAATATATTGATAATCCTGATGTAAAGCAGATTCTTGATACGGAGGCGGCAGCTTATGAGTTTATAAGGAGCCGTTATTAGAGGCACCGTGTAATGTGCATGTATGTCGGGTGAGCGTAGCTGCATTATGTGTGTATGCGGTTTATTAACGTATTTTTGAGGAGGATATTACAACTTGAATATTATTATTGCAATTATTATTCTCAGCATCATTGTAATCATTCACGAGTTCGGACATTTTATAGTTGCAAGGGCGAACGGAATAGCGGTGAGCGAGTTCGCACTTGGACTTGGTCCTACAATACTTAAATTCAAGAAAAAAGGAACACTTTTTTCCCTCAAGCTTCTGCCGTTTGGAGGAGCCTGTATTATGGCGGGGGAGGATGGAAGTGAGGATGGGATAAGTGAGCTTGACAAGGATAAGCTCTTTACCTCGAAATCCGTCTGGAGAAGAATTTCCGTTATAGCTGCAGGACCTATTTTTAATTTTCTTCTCGCGTTTATAATGGCAGTATTCATAATCGGAAGCATTGGCTATGACCCATGTAAGCTGTACAGCGTGACGGAGGGAAGCGTTGCTGAGGAGGCGGGGCTTCAGGCAGGGGATGTCATCACCTCGGTAAATGGTAAAAGAATACATTTTTATAAGGAATACAGTCTGTATTATCAGCTTCATACCGGAAAGACACTCAACATAACCTATGAGCGTGACGGTGCTAAGTATGAGACGACAGTTGTTCCAAGATATATAGAGGAGGACGTCTACCAGCTCGGTGTATATCTTGGGAAGAACGCGGTTATCTCAGGACTCACACAGACGGGCGCGGCTGCACTTGCGGGCTTTAAGACCAATGACCAGATAATTCAGGTGAACGGCGTGGCTATAAAATCCACTGATGAGGCTATTCAGGCGATAAGAAGCTGTGGAGGCGGAAAGATAAATGTTGCAGTGTTCCGTGATGGGGAGGTTGTCGACCTCACGGTTACGCCGGTGCTTAACCATAATTCTTATTACGAGACAGGAATGTCATTTTCTGCGGCGCGCGTGAAGGTCAATCCTATTCAGACACTGAAATACAGCGCCATTGAGGTGAAGTACTGGATAAATACGGTATTTGAGAGCCTTAAGATGTTATTCACCGGCAAGGTGACCAAGGACGATGTAGCAGGCCCGGTCGGCATTGTGTCGGCAATCAGCGATGTGGTTGAGCAGAGCAAGCCGGATGGAGTGTTCTATGTAATCTTAAATCTTGCCAACTGGGTAGTAATGATAAGTGCCAACCTGGGGGTTATGAACCTGCTTCCTATTCCGGCTCTTGATGGGGGAAGGCTTCTGTTCCTGCTCATAGAGGCAGTGAGAGGAAAGCCTGTCGACCAGAAGAAGGAGGGACTGGTACATCTTATAGGCATGGCATTGCTTATGATATTGATGTTCTTTATATTGTTTAACGATATTACCAAGCTGTTCTGACACCTTACCCGGTGTAACAGACAGGCAATTGCAAAATTCAAATTTTACGATAAACATTTGTTCGATTTTACCAGTATACTGCCGGATCTTTTGAACACCGTAATAGTTCGCGTAGCTGACTGATGTTTTTAGCGGCTGTATTTTAGCCGCTTATGTACTGCTGCGGTGTTCAAGGAGTGGGAACATGTCCGGAAAGGAGCATATATGAAGAATTATAATAATTCGATTGAGAGAAAACACACGCGCGTTATAAATATCGGCGGTGTGTTGATTGGCGGAAATAATCCTATAGCGATTCAGTCAATGACAAACACCAGAACAGAGAATGTGGACGCCACGGTGGAGCAGATTGCAGGACTCGAGGCTGCAGGCTGTGAGATAATAAGATGTGCAGTTCCTACTATGGAGGCTGCGCAGGCTATTGGGGAGATAAAAAAGAGAGTTCACATCCCGGTTGTTGCAGATATACATTTTGATTACAGGCTTGCGATTGCGGCTATGGAAAACGGCGTGGATAAAATCCGTATCAATCCGGGCAATATCGGAAGCCTAGACAGGATAAAGGCTGTTGTGGACGTCGCGAAGGAGAGAAATATACCTATCCGCGTCGGGGTCAATTCAGGCTCGCTTGAGAAGAATCTTGTGGAAAAGTATGGCGGAGTGACGGCAGAGGGGCTGGTTGAGAGCGCCTTAGACAAGGTGCGTATAATAGAGGATATGGACTATGATAATCTTGTCATAAGCATAAAATCCTCAAATGTAATGATGTGTGTAAGGGCACATGAGCTTATTTCCGCAAAGACAGATTATCCGCTGCATGTCGGAATCACAGAATCGGGAACGGTTTTAACGGGAAGCATCAAGTCGGCTGTCGGGCTTGGACTTATACTCGGCCAGGGAATCGGCGATACAATAAGAGTCTCACTCACAGGTGACCCTGTGGAGGAGATTAAGGCGGCAAAGACGATACTTAAGACATTGGGAATAAGACAGAGCGGGATAGAGATCGTGTCATGCCCGACCTGCGGAAGAACGAGTATCGACCTTATCGGTCTTGCGGAGAAGGTGGAGAAGCTTGCCGCCGGTTATGAGGAGCTTAATCTGAAGCTTGCAGTCATGGGCTGCGTTGTAAACGGACCGGGTGAAGCTAAGGAAGCGGATCTTGGAATTGCAGGCGGAAAAGGGGAAGGCGTGCTCATAAAGAAGGGTGAGATAATACGCAGGATGCCTGAGGCTGAGCTGTTGTCCGCGCTCAAGTATGAACTTGATAATTGGAAGGAAAAGTGATTTACAGATGAAGTTGTTTGATACATTTCCTACACTTGAATTTAATGAAGAAATGATGGATATTTTGGCCGATGTTGATGTGCTTAAGGTTGCAACCAACTCGGCCAAAACCAGACTTAGGGTATATATTGTATCTAAAAGACTTATTCCGAAGCATATTATATTCGCGTTGGAGGATGGCTTCAGGAAACAGATTCCTCCGTTTAAGACGCTGGATATCCATGTGGTGGAAAAGTATGAGCTTTCCAGCCAGTATACACAGGAAAAGCTGTGGGGCATATACAGGGAGAGTATTCTTGAGGAACTGAAGGCGGAGAGTATTTTTGATTATGAAATACTAAAAAAGGCAAAGGTTGTATTTACCGCACACGACAGAATGGAGCTTACTGTCAAGGATGGAAATATCGTGAGGGACAGGATAACACCGCTGCGCGAATATCTCCACATGGTGTTTTTTGACCGCTGTGGATTTGAGATAGATTTTGATGTTATATACAAGGAAGCAAAGCATGAGGCGAAGGAGACTCCGGTTGTCCACATGCAGCTTGCCGTTGTGACGGAGGATGGTGTGACAGAAGGCAGTCAGACTGCTTCAAGCGACAGTGCTGCCGGTGCGAATGATAAGAAGGCGGATGAGGCGCAGGGAACAGGGGCTGCTGCCGGAAGGCTTAAGACGGATGCCAAGGTATTCGACAAGAA
>ENA-UEPJ01000563-UEPJ01000563.1-human-gut-metagenome-genome-assembly--contig:-NODE-563-length-50124-cov-9.559194_pt1 | contig 50124 bp, 44 predicted proteins | sample MGYA00242890_ERZ507896 | MGnify/ENA primary metagenome ERZ507896 (study PRJEB26167, sample SAMN06115508) | human gut metagenome | host: Homo sapiens | place: China:Qinghai | collected 2015-08-20...
CAGAAAATGTTTAGGTTGGAGATCTCCCTATGAGGTCTTTTATGATACTGTGTTGCACTTGACTTGACAATTCGCCAATCATTTTCTGTCGGGGCGTGTACCTGACAGAAAATACTTTTCAGGCTGCGGAGTGTAGAATTTGTGTGCCGCAGGCGCACAAATTATGCGCGCAGCAGACTGCAAAAACTTGTCGGAAAAGCCCGTAAGGGGTTTTTCGACAGTCTGTACCCAGCCGGTTTCCCGGCTGGGCTGGTCGTAATTCTTAACCTTCCCCCATCGGGGAAGGGGCACCGCCCGGAGGGGAAGCTTTTTACAGCCTCCGGCAGGCGGCGGCCAGCTCTCCAAGGGTGGAGCAGGGGATCATGGGGACAATGCTCTGGACCGCACCGGCGCTTTTGATATACTTCCAGTTCCGTTCCGGGATGGGATTCAGCCACAGGAGCTTTCCTGACTGGCGCTTGGCCTCCTGCAGCCAGGCCAGTGCCCGGGCCGTATCCACTGTCTTGGTGTCCGAAAGGATCAAAAGGGTGGTGGTCTGGTTCAGAATCGTGGGGCGACTGTCGCAGAGCTCCTTCAGAGCAAGACCCAAGTCCGTGCCCCGGCCATAGATACCGGAAGCGCGGACCGTATCCCGGAAGCGGTCCATATTCTGCAATTGGAAGGCATCCGCCTCCACAACGGTTTCCGAAAACAGGAAGGTTCTGGAGCTCTCCGCCACCTGGTTCAAGGACTGGATAAACCGCAGGGCAAACTCCGAAAACTGGACCATGGAGCCCGACACGTCGCACAAGATCACAAGCTTTCGCTTCCGGGTTCGGGGCTTGCGGAAATAGAGACGGTGCAGGCTTCCGCCGGTGCTGAGGCTCCCCCGGATGGTCCGGCGGAAATCCAGCTTGCCGGAATGGGCCTGCCCCCGGCGCTTGGCGGACAGCTCCCCATTGATCTGCCGGGCCACGGTTTGAATGAGCGAGATGGCCTTGGGAATTTCCGAATCCCGGAAGGCCCCGATATCCCGGCACAGAAGCCCCAGCTCCGGGTCAAGCTCTTCGGCCCCTACCCCGGCATTTTCCAGAAGCATCTGCTGCTCCATCATGGTCTTGGCAAACACGGAGTGAATGAATTCGCTGTAGAGCTGGGGGCTGCGGTCCACATTGCCCTTGTAGCGGTTCAGGAAGTCCTTCAGCTTCTGGCGGGCCTCCTCAGGCAGCTCCCGGTAGTCCAGCCGCTCCTTGTCGCTGAGCTTTACACGGTCGCCAATCTGCTCCAGCTCCTCCTGGGCCTGCTGCCGCTGGGCCTGCCGCTGCTGCTCCTGCTCCGCCCGCTCCCGGGCCTGGGCCCGAACGGCCTCCTCAGAGAGAAAAAAGCCGTCGAAAGCAGCCGAAAATTTCAGCTGCTCCTCCCGGGACTTGGCATAGATGGTCATCAGGGCGGTTTTCACCGTCTCCCGGTCCGCAAAGCCAAGCTGCGTCAGGATCGCCGCCCCATCCTCCGTATCTCTGGGGGACACCGGCAGCCCCTCCATGCGCAGAATCCTGGCGAAGGCGGAGAGCTTTTCCAGGTAAACCGTGGGCTCAGCCATGGCTGTGCCCCTGGCAGCTGCCGCAATGGGCCTGCTCCTGTCCCTGCTCTTCCAGCGTCAGAAGGTCCTCGTTGTTTTTCAGTACAAAGCCCGCCGTCTGCCGGATGGCTTCCGGGGTCAGCTCGGCAATGCCCAGGGCATCCAGCGCCGCAGCCCAGTCCAGAGTTTCCGCAATGGAGGGCTTTTTCAGAATAGCCTCGGTGGAACGAAGCTTCTGCACCGCCAGCGCCACCTGGGCCGCCAGGCGGTCGTCCACATGGGGCAGCTTCTTGCGCAGAATGGCCAGTTCCTTCTCCATATCGGGATAGTCGATGTGCAGGTAGGCGCACCGGCGGCGCAGGGCCTCGGATAGGGGCCGGGCCCGGTTGGAGGTGAGGATCACGAAGGGGGTGGTCTTGGCCCGGATGGTGCCGATTTCCGGCACCGTCACCTGCATCTCGGACAGCAGCTCCAGCAAAAAGGCCTCGAATTCCTCATCGGCCTTGTCGATCTCGTCAATGAGCAGCACCACAGGAGTCTCTGACCGGATGGATTTCAGCAGGGGCCGCTCCAGCAGGTATTCGTCACTGAAAAGGCTCCTGGTCAGTGTCTCTTTCTCCTCCCGGCCCTGGTCTACCTGGATGGCAAGCAGCTGCTTCTGGTAGTTCCACTCGTAGAGGGCCTTGCTCTCGTCCAGCCCCTCATAGCACTGCAGCCGCACCAGGTCCCGGCCCAGAGCCTGGGCCAGGACCTTGGCCACCTCGGTCTTGCCAACCCCCGCAGCGCCCTCAATAAGCAGGGGCCGCCCCAGGGTCAGAGCCACATAGAGGACGGTGAACATATTGTCATCGTATACATAGCTGGTCTCATCCAGCTTTTTTCGCAGTTCGTCGATGGTCATTCTATTGTCTCCTTAACATTTATTCCCTTTTCCCGCAGCTCCCGGCGCAGTCTCTCGGCGCTGCCGCGGAAGATGATGCCGTCCATGCCGGTGCAGAGGGCGGCCTCGATGTTGGCAGGGGAATCGTCAATGAAAATGCACTGCTCCGGGTTCAGATGGAACCGGCTGTAGAGGGCATTGAAAATCTCGTGCTGGGGCTTGATGCGCTTTTCCTCGGCGGAGACCATCAGCCCGTCAAAATATTCAGCCCCCGGGATCCGATGGAAATACTTCCGCAGATCCACGCTGGCATTGCTGAGGAGAAAAATTTTGTACCCCTGCTCCTTCAGCTCCTTCACCAGCTCTCCCATGCCCTCCATGGGCAGAAGCGGGCGGTGCCACCAGCCCATGACGATTTCCTCCACAGCGCCGTGGAGATGCTTGGGAAGCCTTGCATTCACCTGCTCCACCACCCGGCTCAGTTCAATGGTGCCGTGGTCCGTCTGCACCCACTCCACGCTCTGGAAGAGCTCCGTCATCAAAAGCGCCTTGTCTGCCTCCGTCAGCCCCATATGCTCCACGATTTTGAAAGGCGTCCAGTGAATCAAAACCTGGCCCATATCAAACACAACGGTCGTGATCTTCTTTTCCATAAAGATGCATCCTTTCCGACATCTTTCACAATTTTACCACAGAGGGGGGAAAAATTGCAAGAGGGTTTTCACAGACTTTCGCACAATCCAATCATTTTAAGAATTTTCTATTGACATTTGTTTTTTTTAGGAGTACCATAAGGTCACAAATTGAATCGCTTATGGTAGAGGTGCGGTGCTTATGAGTCCCTTTCTCCAAGGTCTTGCAGCCGGAGAGAGCAAAAGGAAACGCCGCCGAAGCCCGAAAAGAATGCAAGGTCTTTTCCCGCTGGGCCGTCAGAGAACATCTGCCGGACTGTCACGTTTATGTGGAGCGCTATCGTAGGATCCGGCCGGCAAGTTTCTTTGTTTCGTCGTATTTTACCTGGATCGCCTGCATAGGCGGTCCGGTTTTTTGTATCCGACAATTTTCGGAAAAAATCAAAAAAGAGGTAAAAGAAAATGAGAAAAATCACTTGCCTGGTGCTCAGCCTTGTGCTGGCCCTGTCCCTGGCCGCCTGCGGCTCCGGCTCCACCGCTTCCACCACCGCCGCTGCCGCCGCTGCCACCGGCGTGGAAGACGGCGTTCTCACCATCGCCATGGAGTGCGCCTATGCCCCCTACAACTGGATGCAGGGCGACGACTCCAACGGCGCCGTGCCCATCTCCAACGTGCCCGGTTCCTACGCCAACGGCTATGACGTAATGATCGGCAAGAAGATCGCCGAGGCCAACGGCTGGGAGCTGGAGGTCATCCAGGCCGACTGGGACTCCCTGGTGCCCGGCGTCCAGACCGGCATCTATGATGCCGTCATCGCCGGCCAGTCCATGACCGCCGAGCGCAGCGAGCAGGTGGACTTCGCAGGCCCCTACTTCTACGCCTCCATCGTCTGCGTCACCAAGAAGGACAGCCCCTATGCCACCGCCGCCTCCATTGCCGATCTGGCTGGCGGCAAGTGCACCGCCCAGATTGCAACCATCTGGTACGACCAGTGCCTGCCCCAGATCGACGGCGCTCTGGTCCAGACCGCCGCTGAGACCGCTCCCGCCATGCTGATGGCCCTGGAGACCGGCAGCGTGGACTTCATCTGCACCGACATGCCCACCGCCCAGGGCGCCGTTGCCGCCTATCCCGATATGACCATTCTGGACTTCTCCGGCACCGACGGCGACTTCCAGTTCTCCGACGAGGTCCGGGCTGAGAATGTCAACATCGGCGTGTCCGTCAAGAAGGGCAATACCGAGCTGAAGAACATGATCGATTCCGTGCTGTCTACCATGACTGCTGACGACATGAACGCCCTCATGGAGCAGGCCATCGCCATTCAGCCCCTGAGCGAGTAAGAAAATTTGGCATTGCGAACCGGGAAACCGGTTCGCAATGCCTGCGTTCCAATAAAGAAAAGGAGTAAATTGCTTTCATGGAAATTCTGATTCAGCTTGTCAATGATATTGGCAAGCTCTGGGCCAAATATGGCGCTTCCTATTTGACCGGTATGCGCAACACCCTGATCCTCGCCCTGACGGCAACGGCCATTGGCTGCGTCATCGGCTTTCTGTGCGGTGTGCTGAACACCATTCCCTGTGCCCCCGGCGATTCCCCGGTGAAGAAGTTTTTCCTGAAGCTGATTCGGGCCATTGTCCGCATCTATGTGGAGGTCTTCCGGGGCACCCCCATGGTGCTGCAGGCGGTGTTCCTGTACTACGGTCTTCCCTATTTCACAAACGGTGCCCAGCGGTTTGACAACATCTGGGCCGCCGCCATTCTGGTGGTTTCCATCAACACCGGCGCTTATATGGCCGAGTCCGTCCGGGGCGGCATCATCTCCGTTGATCCGGGCCAGACCGAGGGTGCCAAGGCCATCGGCATGACCCATGTGCAGACCATGCTGAACGTGATCCTGCCCCAGGCCCTGCGGAACATCATGCCCCAGATCGGCAACAACTTCATTATCAATGTGAAGGATACCTCCGTCATGTTCATCATTGGCTTCCCGGACTTCTTCTCTGCCCACCGGGCCGCAGTGGGCGCAAGCTACCTGTACTTCCCCTCTGCCGCGGTGGAGATGATTGGGTATCTGACCATGACGCTGATTGCCTCCTTCCTGCTGCGCTGGCTGGAAAAGAGAATGGACGGCAAGGGCGACTATGAGCTGGTGGCCGTGGACCCCCTGGTCATGACCGCCGGCACCTACAACCACCCGGACAGAGGCACCCCCTTCGATGAGCAGAACCGGGAATACCAAAACGTCAGACACGGAAGAAACAGAGGAGAACGCTGATATGGACGATTTGATTTTGCAGGTCAACCACCTGTCCAAGAGTTTCGGCACCCACGAGGTGCTGAAGGATATTGACTTCACCGTGAAAAAGGGTGACGTCACCTCCATCATCGGCGCTTCCGGCTCCGGCAAGAGCACCCTGCTTCGCTGCATCAACCTGCTGGAAACCCCTTCCTCCGGAGAAATTCTGTATCATGGCAAGAACGTTGTGGGCCGGGGTGTGAACCAGCCGGAATACCGCAGCCACGTGGGCATGGTGTTCCAGTCCTTCAACCTGTTCAACAATATGACCGTGCTGGAGAACTGCATGGTAGGCCAGATCAAGGTGCTGAAGCGCGGCAAGGCTGAGGCCAGAGAGGCCGCCATGACCTACCTGACCAAGGTTGGCATGGCCCCCTATATCAATGCCAAGCCCCGGCAGATCTCCGGCGGCCAGAAGCAGCGGGTGGCCATTGCCCGGGCTCTGGCCATGCACCCCGAAGTGCTGCTCTTCGACGAGCCCACCTCTGCCCTGGACCCCGAAATGGTGGGCGAGGTGCTGTCCGTCATGAAGTCTCTGGCCCAGGAGGGCATGACCATGCTGGTGGTAACCCACGAGATGGCCTTTGCCAGGGACGTGAGCAACCACGTGGTCTACATGGCAAACGGCGTCATCTGCGAGCAGGGCAGCCCCGCAGAGCTGTTCGGAAATCCCCAGAAGCAGGAAACCAGGGACTTCCTGGCACGGTTTACGAAGGAATAATTGTTAAATATGGGGCTGTTAGAAAAGCATGTCACTGGTTCACAGCCCCCCGGTTGAGTGGAAACAGCTTGGTTTTACGGCCAAGATGTTTGAAAATCTGGGGGATTGCCACACCAGCGTGCGCGCTGGTTCGCAATGACAAAGTGTTTTCTAACAGCCCCATATTTATAGCAGCCCCAAATCCTGCTTCCACTGCAAAATTCGCATCACTGCATCGTCAATGGCTGCCTCGGAAACGGTTCCGGCGTTGACGGCCTCCAAAACGGCGGGAATCTGGATATCAAAATCCGTGCTGCACAGCATGGTTGCCCCGGCCTGTACCGCCAGAACGGCGGCCTCCTGGGCGGTATAGCCGTCCAGCGCACCCATGGACAGGTCGTCCGTCAGGATGACCCGGTCGAAGCCCATGGTTTCTCTCAGATAGGTCATAACCGCCGGCGACAGGGAAGCCGGGCGGTCCGGATCAAGCGCCGTCACAATATTATGGCTGACCAGGATTGCTCCCAGGCCGGTTTGGATTCCGGCGGCGAAGGGCACCAGGTCCTTGCTCTCCAGCGCCTCCAGGCTGCGATTGTCCACAATAGAGGCCACATGGGTGTCCCCGTTGTCCCCATAGCCCGGGAAATGCTTCATAACGCCCCCTACCCCGTTCTCCGCCAGGCGTTCCAGGGTTCCCGCCACAAATTGGCCTGTGGTCACCGGGTCGGCGCCCAGCGAGCGATTATAGAGGAAGGCTCCGGGCGTCTGGGAGATATCGCACACCGGGGCCAGATTCACGTTGAGCCCCAGGCTGTGGAGCAGATACCCCTTTTCCCATTCCATGGCCAGTACCATTTCCATGCCGCCGGAAGCATAGGCCTCCCGGGGGGATGGAAATTTTTCTTCCCGGAAGGCGGTATGGCTGCTGACCCGGCACACCGTTCCGCCCTCCTCATCCACAGCCAGAAGCATCGGGATGTTGGCTGCATTCTGGTAGCTGTCCAGTCTGGCCCGCAGGCTCTCCGGGGTCTGATCATCAAAGTCCCGTCCGAAGAGGACGAAGCCGCCCAAGTGATACGCCTCAATATCCTCAGCGCCGGTCTCCCACCGGCAGCGGCCCAGGAACATCTGCCCCACCTTTTCTTCCAGGGTCATCGCGTCGAGCTTCTCCCGAAGCACATCCCGGGGCGGCTCTGTTTCCGCAGGCGGCTGGGGCACAGTGGTCTCCGGGACAGCCGTCTGGGGTGTTGTCTCCTCCGTTCCCAGGGGCGGAACGGCTTGGGTGCATCCCGCCAACAGCAGGGCTGCGAGCAGGATCAGGAAACGCTTTTTCATACTTCCTCCAATCTGGGCCGGAATGCCCGCAGATAAGTCACAATGAATACGATTGCACACAACACCCAGGTCATGGGATAGCACACGCAGAGCATGAGCAGCGTGTGATATTTTTTTACCGCGGTCATGATCCACAGCACCCGCACCACGCAAACACTGAGGCAGATAATGGCCGTAGGACGCATGGAGTCCCCCATGCCCCGCATGGTGCCCGCAAAGATCTCCACTGGCATGAACGTGGCCGCAAAGGGCACGATGACAGAAATGATGTACGCGCCGGTTTCAATGACGGAGGTATCCGTGGTGTAAACTCCCAGAATGACCCGGCGGAAGACAGTCATCAGCAGGCTGAGGACGCCCACCGTGCCGATGCTCATAGCCAGGCACACCCGGACGCTCTGGCGCACCCGATCGTAGCGGTGGGCACCGTAGTTCTGGCCCACAAAGGTGGTAATGGCCACGCCAAAGGCACCGGAGACCATCCAGGTCAGAGCGTCGGTCTTCGTGTAGGCGGTCCAGGAGGCCATAACCGTGGAGCCGAAGGAATTGATACCGGACTGAATCAGGGTATTGGACAGGTCAAACATCACCAGCTGCAGCCCCGCCGGAACGCCGATGGCCAGGATTCTCCCCAGGAGCTTGGGCTGAATGCCCAGCCTGGACAGCTCCAGGGGATTCTCCTTCTCCCGCAGCAGTACCACCAGCAGCATAACCGCACTGACCACCTGGGAGATGACTGTCGCCAGCGCCGCACCGGCGACCCCCATTTTCAGGCCAACCACCAGCACCAGGTCCATCACAATATTCACAAGGCAGGCTACGATCAGAGAGATCACCGGCCGCTGGGAGTCGCCCATAGCCCGCAGAAGGCCCGCCTCCATATTATAGAGCATGGAGGCCAGCGCTCCGGCGAAATAAACGCGCACATACAGCGAGGCCATGTCCAGGCAGTCCGCAGGGGTGTGCATCCATTTCAGCGCCACCGGCACCAGGCCAATGCCCAGGACCATGATCAGAAGGCCCAGCAGCAGCGACAGAGTGACACCCGTGTGCAGGGTATCCCGGACGCCCTGCTTGTTTCCGGCTCCATAGAACTGGGCCAGAATGACCGTGGCCCCAGACCCCAGGCCCGTGAAAAAGCCGTTGAAGATATTTACCAGCGGCCCCGTGGTTCCCACCGCCGCCAGGGCCTGGGTGCTGACGAAGCGCCCAACGATGATGGTATCCACCGTATTATACATCTGCTGGAAAAAGGTCCCCAACAGGATGGGAAAGAAAAAGGCCAGAATCTGTTTCCAGATGACCCCTTCCGTGATCTGTTTTGTTGCCGTACCGCGCTTCATTGTGCCGCCTCCGAAAAAAACTACAGAAATTTTAGCACAGGTCAGGTCGAATGTCCATCAGTATTTTCACAGGGATGACGCTGGCACCAGACGAATGGAGAAATGGGGCATATATCGCAGCATTGCTGCCATATATGCCCCGTTTTTTCCTTGCTTTTTCCCGAATCCTGTGCTATGCTGTCAATGGTGCTGCCGGTAGCGCCCCGGTAGGCGGTTCCCTCGACTTTTTCGGGGGTGATCTCTTCTTTTGCCCCCTTCATGATAGAAAGGGGGCGGTGCGTCGCGCAGCGAATCTAATAAACGATTGCCGGTGGCAATCGCACCTCTATTTGTGATGGTTATGGATGTTACATGGGAAGGAATTTTTCAATTCTGCCTGGTCATTATAGCCGTTATTACCCTGGTTCGCCAGGATAACGACAAAAAGAGATAGCCGCCCACTCGCCAAAGTAACGGCTATCTCTTAGCAAACCTTTGGGGAGCCGACCTACTGGCAGCGCCCTTTGTATCTATAGTATACGCCCTATTTTTTCATTTGTCAACTGCGTCACCTTCAGGCGGCGATTTTTTTAAGGAGGGAATCTCTTTTATGAAGCGTTCCGAAATCAACAAGGCTCTGCAGGAGCTGGAGGCCATGTGTGAAAAGTACCGTTGCTATCTGCCCCCCTTCTGCAATTTCACCCCGGAGGAATGGGAAACGAAAGGCCACGAGTATGACGAGGTCCGGGAGTGCTGCCTGGGCTGGGACATCACCGACTACGGCCAGGGCAATTTCGATAAAATTGGCTTTTCCCTTATCACCATCCGCAACGGCAGCCAGACCATGCGGGAAAAATATCCCAAGGTCTATGCCGAAAAACTGCTGTTCCTGAAGGAGGGCCAGTACTCCCCCAATCATTTCCACTGGTACAAAACCGAGGACATTATCAACCGGGGCGGCGGAAATGTGCTGATCCGGGTATACAACTCTCTGCCGGATGAATCCATCGACTACACTTCCGACGTCACCGTCCATACGGACGGCAGAGCCTACACAGTCCCCGCCGGAACTCAGATCCGCCTGACCCCCGGCGAGAGCATCTACATCACCCAAAGGCTGTACCACGACTTTGAGGTGGAGCCAGGCACCGGCGATGTGCTCCTGGGCGAGGTCAGCCAGTGCAATGACGACAGCATCGACAACCGATTCAATCCCCCCATGGGCCGCTTCCCGGCCATTGAAGAGGACGAGCCCCCCTACCGGCTGCTCTGCACCGAATACCCGGCGGCCAGGGACTGACAGGAGGATGAAGCCATGACCGATGTTGTTGCCTTGGGCGAGCTGCTCATTGACTTCGCCGCCAAAGCCACAGATGCGGCAGGATATCCCACCATGGCCGCCAACCCTGGCGGCGCACCGGGAAACTTTTTGGCTGCCCTGAATGCCTATGGCCGCCGGACCGCCTTCTTGGGCAAGGTGGGGCAGGATGCCTTTGGCCGCCTGCTGCTCAACACCCTGGCCCAGGCCGGGATCGAGACAAAGGGAATCGTTGTAGACGACAGTGTGTTTACAACCTTGGCCTTTGTGACCTTTGACGCCCAAGGGGATCGCTCCTTCTCCTTCGCCCGGAAGCCCGGGGCCGACACCCAGCTGCGCTGGGAGGAGATCGACACCGCCCTTATTGATGACGCACGGGTCTTCCATTTCGGCACTCTGAGCCTGACGGACGAGCCCGCCCGCACCGCCACCCAAAAGGCCATTGCCTACGCAAAGGGCAGGGGAAAGCTCATCAGCTGTGACCCCAACCTGCGGCTTCCCCTGTGGCCCAGCGAGGATGCCGCAAAAGCCCAGATTCTCTGGAGCCTCCGTCAGGCGGACGTGGTAAAAATCAGTGACAACGAGGTGGAATTTCTCTGGGGCTGCACCCCGGAGGAAGGTGCCGACAAACTGCTGGCGGAATGCGGCGTGTCCCTGGCCATGGTGACCCTGGGGCCGGAGGGCTGCCTGCTGAAAACAAGAAATGCCGTCTGCCGAGTTCGCTGCCCCAAGGTCCACCCCATCGATACCACCGGTGCCGGAGACATCTTCGGCGGCAGCGCCATGGCAAGGCTTCTGGAGTTGGAGAAGCCCATCCAGGCTCTGACGGCAGAAGACCTCGCCTATATCGGCTCCTTCGCCGCCGCAGCTGCCAGCCTCTCCACGGAGCACTCCGGCGGTATCCCCAGCATTCCGGAAAGAGATACCGTTCTCCGGTCCATGCAGGACCTATACTCCCTTTGAAATTCGAAGGACCCGCCAGACCGGAACCCCAAAAGCGCCGCATCGCGATGCACAAAGCCGCAGAGATTCGCCTGACGGCGCGGGACTCTCCCCCGGGCTAAAAAACAGTCCACTGGACTGTTTTTTACGGCAGCTACGCTGCCGCCGCCCTCTTCGAGTCCCATTATCCGCCGGATTCCATAAAAAATGGACACCCTTTTAGCAATGTCAGTAAGTTAAGCTGACGAATCCTCCTACCCTCAGGAATGAGATGGTAGGAGGATTTTTTTCGTAATAATTCAAAATAGGGCTTGACAAAAGCGTCATTTCGTGCGGCCATTTTGCTAACTGCGGTTAGCAAAATGGCCCTTGTAGTTAGAAGCGTGTTCCGACACACCAAACTACAAGGAGGATTCTTTATGAAACCTAATGCAGTAAAACAAGCTCTTAACGACACAATTCAGACCATGGCCGATTGCAAATGGCTTTTCTCAGTACGCCCCGGAAAGGATAACACAAGAAACAGAAAGTTTCCCTTCCATAAAGTGATCTCTTCCATTCTGGCTTTCCGGGGTGGAACGCTGAACCGGGAGATTATGGACTTCTTTGGATTAGACCCTTCCATTGGTACATCCTCCGCTTTCATACAACGCAGAGCCAAGATCCTTCCCGAAGCATTTGAATGTCTGTTTCAGCATTTCACCGCAAAAATAGATGAAGATCCACGATATCGTGGTCTTCGGCTTCTTGCAGTTGACGGCTCTGATTTGCAGATTGCAGCAAATCCAAATGACCCCGATTCCTACTTCCCCGGAGTAAATGGACAGAAAGCGTACAACTTATTACACATAAACGCTATGTATGACCTGCTGCAATGCATTTATCTGGATGCGATAATCCAAAAGAGAAGGAACTGGAATGAATCCAAAGCATTAACAGATATGGTAGATCGCTCTAATATTGAAAAAGTGTTGCTGCTTGCTGACAGGGGCTATGAATCCTATAACAATCTGGCCCATATCCAGGAAAAAGGATGGTTTTTCCTTATTCGAATTAAGGACAACACTGCAGGAATTGCTTCAGGCCTTGATTTGCCTGACACCATGGAATACGATATTCCATTCCACCTGAATTTGACAAGGAAACAAACCAACAGTACAAAGCAGCTATGCAAGGACCGTAATCGTTACAAATTTCTACCTTCCAACTCTCATTTTGACTTCCTGCCGCTAACATCCAGAAGAAATGATCCCCCTGTTTTCTACACATTGCATTTCAGAATTGTTCGCTTCCCTATTTCGGATACCATGTGTGAAACCATTATTACAAATCTGGATCCAGATTTATTTCCCTTGGCTGAGATTAAACGGCTTTATGCCATGCGCTGGGGTATTGAAACCTCTTTCCGTGCCTTGAAGCATACGCTTGGTTTGCTGCATCTGCACGCAAAAAAGGTGGAGTTCGTGCACCAGGAAGTCTTTGCAAAGCTTACGATGTACAACTTCTGTGAGATGATTACCCGATCCGTAGTCATTCAACAAAACCAGAGAAAATACGCATATAAGGTAAATTTCTCCGATGCGGTACATATCAGTTTGCAATTCTTTCTTGGCGCAGTCCCTCCGCCCATTCTTGAAGCCATGCTTATGAAGTATATCTCGCCCATTCGCCCCGGTCGAAAAGATACTCGTAAGCTAACACAGAAACCATCTGTCAGCTTCACATATAGAGTAGCATAATCTTTCTGGTTTGAATAGTCTTTTTCAAGCGGATTTCTCAATCCGCTCTGTTGTCATGCTCTGATTGCAGAAAAACAGCAAGCAACTTCGCTTTTATTTCATTGCTCGCTAACTCCCTTGAATAGAATAATGCCGCCTAGCTGTTAACTAAGCGGCATTGCCAAACGGGTGGCCTTTTTTATTTGGTGGAGACTACGGGACTCGAACCTGTGACCTCATGCGTGTGAAGCATGCGCTCTAACCAGCTGAGCTAAGCCTCCATAGCTGGAACATGTTGGATTATACCCGATAATGCGCCATTTGTCAAGACCTTTTTTCGGGGCTCATAGGAGCCCCGAAAAAAGGGGAGAAAATCAACCGTTCAGCATTTCCTTGGCGACCTGCTCGATGTGCTCTGCGCTGAGGCCGAACTGCTTCAGCAGGGCGGCGGCGGGGCCGGAGTGGCCGAATTCATCGTTGACGCCGATGCGGCGGAGCCTGGTGGGGCACTTTTCGCTGAGCAAAGCAGCCACGGCCTCGCCCAGGCCGCCGATGATGCTGTGCTCCTCACAGGTGATGATCTTGCCGCACTCGCGGGCGGCCTTCAGGACGATTTCCTCATCCAGGGGCTTGATGGTGCAGATGTTGATGACCCGGGCATGGATTCCCTGGGCCTTCAGGCTCTCGGCGGCCATCAGGGCCTCGTTGACCATCAGGCCGGTGGCGATGATGGCGACGTCGCTGCCCTCGGTGAGCTGCTCGCCCTTGCCGATCTCAAAGTTGAAGTGCTCTGCATCGTGGAACACAGGCACGGCCAGACGGCCCAGGCGGATATACACAGGGCCCTCATAGGCATAGGCGGCCTTCACGGCGGCCTTGGCCTCCACATCGTCGCTGGGGCACATGACCACCATGCCGGGGACGGACCGCATCAGGGCGAAGTCCTCGCAGCACTGGTGGCTTGCGCCGTCCTCGCCCACGGAGATGCCGCCGTGGGTAGCGGCTACCTTCACATTCAGGTGGGGGTAGCCCACGGAGTTGCGGATCTGCTCAAAGGCACGTCCGGCGGCGAACATGGCAAAGCTGCTGGCAAAGGGTACCAGACCCATGGTGGAAAGGCCGGCAGCCACGCCGATCATATTGCACTCGGCAATGCCGCAGTTGAAATGGCGGTCGGGGTAGGCCTTCTTAAAAATCCCGGTTTTGGTAGCACCTGCCAGGTCCGCGTCCAGAACCACCAGGTTGTCTGCGCCGCCCTGCGCCAGCTCTACCAGGGCATTGCCATAGCTGTCCCGGGTGGCGATCTTCTTCACTTCGCTCATTTCGCTGCCTCCAGTTCCGCCATGGCTGCATTCAGCTCGCCCATAGCCTGCTTGTACTCTTCGTCGTTGGGGGCCTTGCCGTGCCAGCCCACCTGGTTTTCCATAAAGCTGACGCCCTTGCCCTTGGTGGTGTGCATAAGGATGCAGGTGGGCTTATCGGTGCAGGCGTGGAATTCGGCAAAGGCCTTCTCGATCTCGTCAAAATCGTGGCCGTTGATCTCCACCACATGGAAGCCGAAGGCTCTGGCCTTCTCGTCCACGGGAGCGGTATTCATAACGTCACAGGTCCGGCCATCGATCTGCAGGCCGTTCAGGTCCACGATCATGCAGAAGTTGTCCAGATGATAGTGGGCGGCGAACAGCATGGCCTCCCACACCTCGCCCTCGGCGATCTCGCCGTCACCCAGCAGCGTATAGACATTGCTGTCCTTGCCCAGGTACTTGGCGCCCTTGGCCATACCCGCAGCGGCGGAGATGCCCTGGCCCAGAGAGCCGGTGGACATATCCACACCGGGAACGGTATTCATATTGGGATGGCCCTGGAGATAGCTGTCGATATGCCGCAGGGTGGGCAGGTCCTCCACGGGGAAGAAGCCCCGGTAAGCCAGCGCGGCATACAGGCCCGGGGCGGTATGGCCCTTGGACAGCACGAAGCGGTCCCGGTCCGGCCAACGGGGGTTCTTGGGGTCTACCCGCAGCTCCTTATTATAAAGGTATGCAAACATCTCCGCGGCGGACAGGCTTCCGCCGGGGTGACCGGCCTTGGCCCCATGGGTAGATTCAATGATCCCCATGCGGACCTGGCAGGCTTTTTTCTTCAGATCAAGTTTCAGTTCTTCTGTCAAGAAACGCACCTTCCATCCCTTAATTCATTTTCTGCGCCAGGGGGTGTCCCCATAGCATTTCACAGTAAGTATACCACAAAGAAAGCGTTATTGCTACAGTGATTCCGTTTTTTGTAAAATTTTCACCCTTTGAACAAAATTTCCCTCTGTATGCCCATCCCGATTTTGCAGGCGGCCCCTTTATGCACATTCCCCCCGGGCGCGCGCTGCGTCCCGGGGGAAAGATTTGGGGAATATGGAATTATAGGGTATGCTCTGCTCTGGCTGCGTCAAACTCCGCACAGACGCTTTCGTCCGGGGCCTTGGTCAGCAGGCTGACAACAACGATCACCAGCAGCCCCACCAGGAAAGCAGGCAGCAGCTCATAGATGCCGAAGATGCCGCCCAGGGGCTTGATCAGGTACTTCCAGAGGAAGACCATAACGCCCCCCGCCGCCATGCCGGAGACGGCGCCAGCAAAGGTGGTGCGTTTCCAATACAGGGCACAAATCACCAGGGGGCCGAAGCCCGCGCCAAAGCCCGCCCAGGCAAAGGAGACGATGCCGAAAATAGAACTGTTGGGGTCTTTTGCAATGAAAATGCCCAGAATGGCAATGGCGATGACGGTGAGCCGGGCTGCCAGCATACTCTGCTTCCGGCTGAGCTTGAAGCGGAAGGCCTCCTGCAGCAGGTTCTGGGACACGCTGGAGGATGCCGCCAGCAGCTGGGAATCCGCCGTGGACATGGTGCTGGCCAGAATGCCCGCCAGGATGAGACCGGCCATCAGCGCCGGGAAAATGCCGCCCTTGGCCAAAAGCTCTGCGATGCGGATGATGACGGTCTCCGTATTGGAGCCCTCCAGAGGGGCAATGGCCCCAATGCCGGACAGAGCCTTGCCCACGATGCCGATGAGTACGGCCAGGGCCATGGCAACGGTGACCCAGACAGAGGCCACCCGGCGGCTCAGCTTCAGCTTCTTCTCGTCGCCGATGGCCATGAACCGCAGCAGGATATGGGGCATTCCGAAGTAGCCCAGGCCCCAGGCCAGGGTGGAGACAATGGTGAGGATGCTGTAGGGGGCGGCGGAATTGGTGCCGACGGCGTAGGTCTCGGTCAGGGACAGGTAACCGGGCAGGGCTCTGGCATTTTCCAGAACGGCCCCCATGCCCCCGGCCTGGATGGTGGCATAGACCAGCACAAAGAGGATGGCAACGGTCATGATGATGCTCTGGACCAGATCCGTAATGGAGGCTGCCAGGAAGCCCCCAGCTGCGGTGTAGCCCACAATGACCACGGCGGACACCAGCATGGCCGTCATATAGTCGATGCCGAAGAGGCTGGAAAACAGCTTGCCGCAGGCGGCGAAGCCGGAGGCCGTATAGGGAATGAAGAAAATGATGATGATCACGGCGGCCAGGGCGGAGAGGATGCTCTTTTCGTCATGGAACCGCCGGGAGAGGAACTGGGGGATGGTGTAGCTCTCAGTGATCTGGGTATAGCGCCGCAGGCGGCGGGCGGTGAAGAGCCAGTTGAAATAGGTCCCCAGCGCCAGGCCGATGGCCGTCCAGCCCACGTCAGCCGCGCCGGACAGGTAGGCCAGCCCCGGCAGGCCCATGAGCAGGTAGCTGGACATATCGGATGCCTCGGCACTCATTGCGGTCACCAATGGTCCCAGGGTGCGTCCGCCCAGATAGAAGTCGGCGGTGGAGGAATTTTTCTTGGCATAGTGTGCGCCGATCCAGAGCATACCCAGCAGGTATACAAGGATCGTCACGGTGATGCAAACGGTCGAGGTCATGTTTCTCATCCTTTCTCTTTTCTTTCGGTGTTGACTTTTGGATGAGCGGATTGTATCATGAACTCAAGCATTTGAAAAGCGAATGTTTCGCATAGAGTCCATAACAAAATCAAATGGAAGAAGGATGATGCCATGGAGATGAATATCCTGAAATACATGGCCTTTTTGAAGACCGTGGAGACAGGCAGCTTTACAAAAGCCGCCGAACTGCTGAACTATTCCCAGTCCGGCGTCAGCCGGATGATCAGCGACCTGGAGCGGGAGTGGCGCATCCCCCTTCTGGAGCGGGACCGGAACGGCATCCGCCTGACCTCCGACGGCTCCCGGCTGCTGCCCTATGCCCAGAGCGTCTGCGCAGAATACCGGAAGCTCCGGATGGAGGTGGACGACCTCCACGGCGTGCAGTCCGGCATGATCCGCATCGGCACCTTCTCCAGCGGCGCCATTCACTGGGTGCCCAACATCATCAAGGCCTTCCAGAAGGACTATCCCGGGGTGGACTATGAGCTGCTGCTGGGGGACTACTCGGAAATTGAGGAGTGGATCGCCCAGGGCCGGGTGGACTGCGGCTTCCTGCGGCTGCCTACCCGGCCGGAATTCGATACCATCCCTTTGGGGCAGGACCGGCTTCTGGCCATTCTGCCGGAGGGACACCCGCTGGAAAGCTGCGACAAGGTCCCCATTGCCGCGCTGTGTGCAGAGCCCTTCATGCTGCTGGAAAAGGCCGCCCAGGCAGAGGTCTCCGAGGTCTTCGAGCGCAACGGCCTGAAACCCCGGGTACACTTCACCACCTGGGATGACTATGCCATCATGGCCATGGTAGAAAGCGGCCTGGGGGTGAGTATGCTGACGGAAATGATCCTGAAGCGAACCCCCTTCCACATCGTCGCCAAGGAGCTGGACGTCCCCGCCTACCGGGAAACCGCCCTGGCCCTGAGAGACCGCAAAACCGCCTCCGTGGCGGTGAAGAAGTTTCTGGAGTATTTGCAGTATCGGTAAAAGCCTTCTGCCCCTCCCCCCCGGGAGAAGGTTAAGAGCTTCCCCTCCGGGGGAGCTGGCAGGGCGTTAGCCCTGACTGAGGAGGGGCCTTTTGAGCGGAAGCGGTTGGAAAATACGCACTAGTCTTTCTCGTAGGGCCCCTCTTCCATAAATTATGGTATAGCTGCCACCGGCAGCTATAGAAGATTCGATTCGCTGCGCGACGCACCGCCGCTGCGGCGGTCCCCCTTCCCCGGAGGGGAAGGTTAGGGTGCAAATGATTTGCTTTCCCTGTCCCCTTATGCTATACTTGCCTTATTTGTTGGAACAATGCGAAGAGAGGAAAAACATGGAAACAAAGGAATCGGTCCTGCAAAGGGTCTTTGGCTATTCGGCCTTTCGGGGCGGGCAGGAGGCGCTGATCGATGCGCAGCTCCGGGGGCGGGATGCCTTCGGCATTATGCCCACCGGCGGCGGCAAGAGCCTGTGCTACCAGATCCCCGCCCTGCTGCTGGAAGGGGTCACGCTGGTGATCTCTCCCCTGATCTCCCTGATGCGGGACCAGGTCATGGCCCTGAAAAATGCCGGTGTGGCCGCAGCCTATATCAACAGTTCCCTGACCCCGGCCCAGATTCGGCTGGTCTACCGCAATATTCGCTCCGGGATGTACAAAATCATCTATGTGGCCCCGGAGCGGCTGCTGACCGACGGCTTTCTGGAGGCCATTCAGACCCGGAAGGTCTCCCTGGTGACGGTGGACGAGGCCCACTGCATCTCCCAATGGGGCCAGGATTTCCGGCCCAGATATCTGAAAATTGTGGATTTTCTGAACATTCTCACCCCACGCCCCGTGGTTTCCGCCTTTACCGCCACGGCAACGGAGGCAGTGCGCCAGGACATCGCCCAGATTTTGCAGCTGCGCGATCCCCTGCGGGTGGTCACGGGCTTTGACCGGCCCAATCTCCGCTTTGAGGTCCGGCGGCCCAAGCAGAAGCTGCCCGCCCTTATCGAGCTGGTGCAGCAGCGCCGGGACAAGGCGGGCATTGTCTACTGCGCCACCCGGAAGGCCGTGGAGGAGGTCTGCGAAAATTTGCAGCTGAACGGCATTGCCGCCACCCGGTACCACGCAGGTCTGCCCGATGAGGAGCGCCGGGATAACCAGGAGGATTTCCTCTACGACCGGAAAACCGTCATGGTGGCCACCAACGCCTTCGGCATGGGTATTGACAAGTCCAACGTGTCCTACGTCATTCACTACAATATGCCCCAAAGCCTGGAAAGCTACTACCAGGAGGCAGGCCGCGCCGGGCGGGACGGCGCAGAGGCCGAGTGCATCCTGCTCTATGCCCCGGGGGATGTGCAGACCGCCAAATACCTGATTCAGCACCCCGCCCTTTCCGGGGAGCTTTCCCAGGAGGAGCTGGAGCAGAAGCAGCGGCTGGATCTGGAGCGGCTGGACGTCATGGTGAACTACTGCAAGACCCAGAGCTGCCTGCGGGGCTACATTCTGGACTATTTCGGCCAGGAACACGAAAGCTTCTGCGGCAATTGCAGCAATTGCAGTACCGAAACAGAGGAGCGGGACATCACCGATCAGGCCCGGATGATCCTCTCCTGCGTCCAGCGGATGAGCGCCAAGCTGGGCTACTCTCTGGGGCTCACCAGCGTGGTCCGCACCCTGCTGGGCAGCCGGGACAAGCGGCTGCTGCAGCTGGGGCTGGACAAGCTGGGCTCCTATGGAATGCTGCGCAAGCTTGGAAAGGACGACCTCCGGGCCATGGCCGAGAGCCTGGAATCCCAGGGGTATCTGGAAACAGACCCGGTCCACGGCGGCGTCAGCCTGACGCAGAAGGCCCAGGGGGTGCTCTTCGAGGGCAAGACCGTCTCCATGCGCCTGCCCAAGGCAGAGGCAAGCGCCCCGGTCAGCAGTCCCGTCAGCAGGGAGCAGAGCCCGGATCTGCTGGCCATGCTCAAGCGGCTGCGCTGGAAAATTGCTATGCAGGAAAGCGTCCCCGCCTACATCATTTTCTCCAATGCAACCCTGGAGGACATGGCCCGCAAGGCCCCGACGACTCTGGAGGCCTTCGCCAAGGTCAACGGCGTGGGCAGCGTCAAGGTCAAGCGGTTCGGAGAGGTCTTTGTGGACGCCATCGCAGACTATCTCCAGGAGCGCGGCGGGTAACCGTTGTTTGGAAAGGCCAAAACAGCACTGCAAAACCGGTAAAAGCCGGTCCGCAGTGCTGTTTTTTGGGCTTTTTGTATGTCTGCGGTTTCTTTGTTCACAGCCTATTCATTTTTTCTTCAGACTGATTTCAGGTTTTCCCTATAAAATAAACTTTAACAATTGATTTTGGAGGAATTCTCTATGGCCAAACCAACAAAAGCCCAGAAACGGAAGAAAACCGTTCAGCGGGTCATCGCCATTGTTGCCGTGGTCCTGGTAGCGGGACTGGCCGGTACCCTGTATGTCCGGCAGCGGGTGCAGCGGTCCGTGACGGCCCAGAGCGGCAGCAATGTCAAGTCCGTCACCGTCACCACAGGCTCCATCAAGACCACCGTCTCCGGCAGCGGCAGCCTGACCAGTGACAATGTGGAGGACCTGACCGTCCCCGCCACCGTAAAGGTGGAAAAGCTCTATGTGGAGCAGGGCGACACCGTTGAAGCGGGCACCCTTCTGGCCTCCACCAACACCAGCACCGTGCTGACCAGCCTGTCCACCGTTCAGGACGCCCTGGATGACCTGGACGGCCAGCTCCAGGAGGCCAGCAAGGACAAGGTTTCCTCCACCGTCAAGGCCGGTGTTTCCGGCCGGGTCAAGGCTGTCTATGCGGAATCGGGCGACAGCGTGGCAGACATTATGTATGACAAGGGCTGCCTGGCAGAGCTGAGCCTGGACGGCTTCCTGGCTGTAGACATTGAGACCGACGCGCTGACCGTGGGCGAAACCGTCACCGTCACCACCTCCGACGGCAAGCAGTGGGACGGCACGGTGGACGCCGTCAGCGGCGGCAAGGCCACGGTGCTGATTTCCGACGACGGACCTCTGGTAGGCGACACCGCTACCGTGGGCGCGCTGGCCGGGGAAGTGTATATTCACAGCCCCCTGAAGGTCACCGGCTACGCCGGAACCGTCTCCACCGTTTCCGCCAGGGAGAACGCCAAGGTCAGTGCCTCCTCCACCCTGTTCACCCTGCGCGACACCGAAGATTCCGCCAAATACAACCAGCTGCTCCAGCAGCGGGAGGACTACGAAAAGCTCTACCAAAAGCTTGTGAAGCTCTATAAGGACGGCGGCCTGGTGGCCGGGCAGTCCGGCACCCTGGAAACCCTGGTGTCCCTGGACGATCTGACCGTAGGTACCGATCCTTTGACGGACACCACCCTGGCCACCCTTGACCCCGGCGAAAGCATGACCGTCACCGTCTCTGTGGACGAGACGGACATTCTCTCCCTGGAGGTTGGTCAGGAGGTCAGCCTGACCGTGGAGTCCGTGGGTGACGAGCACTATGTGGGCACTGTTACGGAAATCGACACCACCGGCACCGACGGCAGCTATTCCGCCAAGATCACCCTGGACAAGCAGCCCGGCATGCTCTCCGGCATGACCGCCAAGGCCGAGGTGACCATCCAGGGCGTGGACAATGCCATGCTGCTGCCTGCGGATGCCATCCGTAAGACCAGCACCACCGCCTATGTCTACACCGCCTATGACGCGGAAACCGACACCCTGGGCGGCATGACAGAGGTCACCCTGGGCCTGACCAACGGCACCTACACGGAGATCGTCTCCGGCCTAAAAGAGGGCGACACCGTGTACTACACCCCCAAGGAGCAGACCTTCACCTTCGGCGGCATGACTTTCTCCACCTCCGGGGACTTCTCCGGCATGGGCGGTATGCGCGATATGGGCAGCCGGGGCGACCGGGGCAGCGACAAGGGCAGCGCCATGCCCGATGTATCCAAGATGCCTGCGGGCATGCCCAACATGGGCGGCTGAGGAGGCAAGCATGATTGATCTAAAGGATATCTCCCGGATCTATCAGATCGGCAGCGAAAAGGTCTATGCCCTGAACAAAGCCAATCTGCACATCGATCCCGGCGAATTTGTCAGCATTATCGGCCCCTCCGGCTCCGGCAAGTCCACGCTGATGAACATCATCGGCTGCCTGGACACCGCCGACTCCGGCACCTATCTCTTAGACGGCACCCCCATTGAGGACTATACGGAAAATCAGCTGGCCCGAATCCGGAACCGGAAGATCGGCTTCGTGTTCCAGAGCTTCAACCTGATCTCCAAGCTCACCGCCGAGGAGAATGTGGAGCTGCCGCTGATCTACCAGAAGGTTCCCCGGGCCGAGCGGAAGGAACGGGTGGAGAAGGCTCTGGCCAGGGTAGACCTGCAAAGGCGGGCCAAGCACCTGCCCACGGAGCTTTCCGGCGGCCAGCAGCAGCGGGTCGCCATTGCCCGGGCCATTGTCACCCGGCCCAGTCTGATTCTGGCAGACGAGCCCACGGGCAACCTGGACTCCAAAACCACCGTGGAGATCATGGACATTTTCCACGAGCTCCACGACGCAGGCAATACCATTGTCCTCATCACCCACGATGACGACGTAGCCAGACAGGCCAGCCGCATCGTGCGCATCAAGGACGGACAGCTGACGGAGGTGGGCGCATGATCCAGGCATTCAAAATGGCAATGAAGTCCATATCCGGCAACAAATTCCGGGCATTTTTGACCATGCTGGGCATTATCATCGGCGTTATGGCATTGGTCATTCTGGTGAGCCTGGTCTCCGGCGCCACCGGCACCGTCACCGACACCATCTCCAGCCTTGGCAGCAATCTGCTCTCCGTCACCGTCTCCGATGACAAGGGCGCGCCCGTGACCCTGGACACCCTGGACGAGTGGATGGCAGACCCCCGGATCGGTCTGGCGGCCCCCTCTGCCACTACCACCGCCACCGGCAAATACTCCTCCACCACCAAGGCCGTCACGGTCTACGGCGCTACCCCCGCCTATGCCCCCATCAACGGCCAGACCGTGCTGCTGGGCCGGTTTCTCACCCAGGCGGATGTGGAAAACCACACCAGCGTGTGCATCATCACGGAGAAAACCGCCGAGGATATGGTGGGCTATGCGGACTGCCTGGGAGAGGAGATCTCCCTGGACGGCCGGAAATTTACCGTTGTAGGCATTCTAAAAAACGATGACGAATCCCTCACCGGCATTCTCACCAAGAACTCCATGATCGCCTATATTCCCTATACCACCCTCATGCGGCTTTCCGCCACCGTCTCCTCCGCCATCACCAGCTTCTCCGTCAGCGCTCCGGAGGGCGGCAATATGGCCACCACCGAAAGCGCCATGAAGCGGCTGCTGCTGGACCGGTTTGAGGACGATGAGGACGCCTTCTCCCTGCTGTCCCAGAATATGCTGGAGGACGCCATGAGCTCCGTCACCGGCATTCTGACGGTGCTTCTGGGCGGCATTGCCGCCATCTCCCTGATTGTCGGCGGCATCGGCATTATGAACATCATGCTGGTAACCGTTACCGAACGGACAAGAGAGATCGGCATTCGAAAGGCCATCGGCGCAGGCCGGGGCGTAATTTTGCAGCAGTTTTTGCTGGAAAGCGTGGTGCTGTGCATGATCGGCTGCGCCATTGGCGTGTTCCTGTCCTGGGTGGTGCTGCGGCTCATCTCCGTGATGGTTGCCAGCATGGGCGTTTCCTTTGGTCTGGAATGGGGCGTGGTGGTCATTGCCGTGGCCTTCTGTTTTGCCATCGGCGTGATTTTCGGACTGTACCCCGCCAACAAGGCCGCCAAGCTGCCGCCCATTGAGGCCCTGCACTACGGCGGCTAAGGAGGTTAAGCTATGAAAAAACGCAAGAAAACGGATATGCCGCCCCTCGTCCCCGAAGAGGAGGAGGACGATACCCAGGTGCGCGGCGGCAGCGGGGCAAAATGGGTGACGCTGCTCTGCGTCATTCTGGCCATTGCCCTGATCGTCGCCTCCCTGCCCTCCGGCATTTCCGCCGTTACCAAAGTAAACAGCAAGGTCCTCTCCGCTGTGCCCGAGGAAAACACCATCTCTACGGTGCTCTCCGGCGGCGGCACCCTGAGCCCCCAGGAGGGCACCGCCCAGAGTCTGCCCCAGGCTCTGGAGCTGGAGACCTACTATGTAAAAAACGGCCAGACCGTTTCGGAAGGAGACCCCATTGCCCAGGTGGACCTTGTGGCCGTGAAGGCAGCCATCTCTGAGCTGCAAGAGGTCATAGACACCCTGGATGCGGCCATTGCCTCCGAAAGCAGCAAGACCAATGATTCCGTGATCCGCTCCGGCACCGCCGGCCGGGTGAAGAAGATCTATGCCCGGGAGGGCACCGCCGCAGCGGACACCGTCTACGAAAGCGGCGCGCTGCTGCTGCTTTCCCTGGATGGGCTCATGGCCGTGGATCTGGAGGCCCGGGCAGAGGTGGGGCAGCGCGTCACCGTTACCCTCTCCGACGGCACCGCATTGGAGGGCACCGTGGAAAGCGTTTCCGATGGCACCGCCACCGTGACCCTTTCCGATGAAACCGCCCCCCTGGACGACAGCGTGACCGTCACCACCAAGGACGGGGAAACCCTGGGAACGGGGAATCTCTATATCCACAGCCGCCTGCGGGTCGCCGGCGCTTACGGAACCGTCTCCCAAATCAGCGTCAAGGAGAATCAGCAGGTATCCGCAGGCAGCGCCCTGCTGACCCTGAAGGACACCGGCCACACCGCTGAGTACGCCCGGCTCTTAAACCGCCGGACAGAACTGGAAGACCAGATGGAAAGTCTGGTGAAGCTCTCCAAGGACGGCATTCTCCGCGCCGATTGCGGCGGCACTGTCTCCGGCGTGGACACTGAGATTTCCTATACAGACCCCGCCGTGCTGACCCAGACCCGCAGCCAGGCCAGCCCCGGCTACACAGCCCTGGGTGGAATCCGAACGGAAAACACGGATACGCCGCAAGCACAGCCTTCCGGGGAAGACCAGAGCCAGAATCCGGATGGAAACCAGAACCCGGGCACCGGCAGCGGCCAGACCCCGGGGGAAGGCGAAGATCCCCAGCCGGGCACCGGCGGAAGCGGCACCGATGAAACCGAAACGGCCACCTATATTCTGGGCCAGGTTACGGATGCCTCCAGACTCTCCGAGGGCGTTCTGACCTATGCCGTGCAGAAAACCATCCGCGCAGAGGAGCTGGCAACCCAGAGCTTCGCGGATATGCTAGACCCCACCGTTCCCGTGGAGACCCAGGAGCTTACCTACACAAAGCAGACCGTGCTGCTCAGCACCGGCGGTGCCTGGATCGAATCCGGCTTTGAGCAGATCTCCGAGGGGGATGCCATTTTGATCGGTGCCGGGATCATCGTCTACCAGAAGACCGGCACCAGCGTCCCCGGCGGCATGCCGTCCATTGACCCCAGCCAATTTCCTAGCCTCTCCACCGGCATTGCGGGCTCCGGGAGCGCCCTGAGCGGCATGGCCTCCATGGCAGGGGGAATGTCCGGCTATGGCACCGCCGCCAGGACTGCCGCCTACGACAGCTATGACACTACCAAAAAGGACGCGGCCGTCATCACCGCCGACGAGGAAATGACCGTGCAGATCCAGGTGGACGAGCTGGATATCCGCACTCTGGAAACGGGAATGGAGGCCACCGTCACCCTGGACGCCCTGCCCGGCAGCAGCTTCACCGGCGCCATCACTGCCATCAATCCCTATGGCGAGAATTCCGGCGGCAACACCAAGTACACCGTCACCGTCACCCTGCCCAGGGACGAAAAAATGCTCTCCGGCATGAATGCCTCCGTGAAGATCACTACCGGCGTCTCCGGAACGGTTCCCACCGTGCCCGCTGCGGCCGTCGTCTTCGATGCCGGGAAATCCTGGCTCTATACCGGCTACAACGAGAAAACCGACACCCTTACAGACCCTGTGGAGATTCAGACCGGTCTGTCCGATGGCAGCCTTGTAGAGCTTCTCTCCGGCCTGAGCGAGGGCAGCAGCTTCTACTACCGCTACGCCGACAGCATTGAATACAGCTTCGTGAGATAACAGACGCCTCCTGTGCTTCCAAACACAGGAGGCGTTTTCTGCGATGCCGGCAAGGGCAATAAGTACCTTGCTATTTGGTCGAAGCTGTGGTAGAATCAGGATGATAATTTGGCACAAATTGCGTTTTCTCCCTGATTTTGAGAATTCCGGAGCACGTTTGCATTTCCCGTGCCCGGCCCATGGAGGCAGTAAGACATGGTCAAAAACATTATAGACTATCTGGAGATCACGGAAAAGAAATTTGGGGGCAAAAAGGCCTATTGCGATGAAAACCGGGAGATCACCTTTTCCGAGCTGAAGGACAGCGCCCTGAAAATTGCCAGCGGTCTTCTGGATGCCGTAAGCATCGGCACACCCGTGCTGGTATACATGAACAAAAGCGTAGAGGTCATTGAGGCCTTTCTGGGTGTTGCCTATACCGGCGGCTTTTATGTGCCCATTGATATACAGATGCCCTATGAACGGGTCAAGCTGATCATCGATACCCTGGGAGCCAAGCACCTTCTGGCCCGCAGAGAGGACCCCCTTCCCGAGGCGGTCAAGGAATGCTGCACCGTGTACTACATAGAGGAGCTCAAGGCCGCGGATACGGTGCGGACTCAGGAAATCCAGGCCCGGCAGCACCGGTCCATCGATACAGACCCGGTGTATGCCATCTTTACCTCCGGCTCCACCGGCGTGCCCAAAGGGGTTCTCGTCAGCCACCGGTCCGTCATCAATTTCACGGAGTGGTGGTGCGAAACCTTCGAATTTGACGAAAACGAGGTCTTCGCCAACCAGACACCCTTCTACTTTGACGCCTCCGTAAAGGACATCTACGCCACATTGCGTTGCGGAGCCACCATGCACATCGTCCCCAGGAAATTCTTCTCCCTGCCCAAAAAGCTGGTGCATTTTCTGAATGAAAAGCGCATCACCTGCATCGACTGGGTGCCCTCTGCCCTGTGCATGATCGTAAATTTCCGGGCTCTGGACAAGGAAAAGCCGGAATCCCTGAAAAAAGTCATGTTCCTTGGAGAGGTCATGCCCACAAAGCAGTTCAATATGTGGCGCAAGGCCCTGCCGGAGGTGAAATACGCCAACCTCTACGGTCCCACCGAAGCCACCGGCGACTGCACCTACTACAAAATCGAGCGGGAATTCGAAGACACGGAGCCCATCCCCATCGGCTTCGCCTGCAGCAATACGGAGGTCATGCTGCTAAGCGGCGACACCTTGGTCACCGAGCAGGACACCGTCGGCGAGATCTGCGTCCGGGGCTGCTCCCTGGCCCATGGCTACTTCAACAATCCCGAAAAGACAAACGAGGCCTTTGTGCGCAATCCTCTGCAAAAGAATTACTACGAGCGCATCTACCGCACCGGAGACCTGGGAAAGTACAATGCATACGGCGAGATCGTCTTCCTGGCCCGGAAGGACTCCCAGATCAAGCACATGGGCCACCGCATTGAGCTGGGCGAAATCGAAACCGCCCTCAGCGCCGTGCCCGGAATTCGGCGGGGCTGCTGCCTATATGAGCACAAAACCCAGAAAATCGTTGCCATCTACGAAGGAAGCACAGAGCAGAAGGCCCTGACCGAGGCGCTGAAGGAAAAGCTGCCGAACTACATGCTGCCCAACCGGTATGTCCCTCTGGAGGAAATGCCCATCAATCTCAACGGGAAAATCGACAGAACACTGCTGAAACACCAATACATAAAGGAGAACTGAGCTATGAAAGAACGCATTTTGAAGCTGCTGGAGGGAATCCAGCCGGACATCGATTTTGAAAACGAGACCGCCCTGATTGACGACAGTCTGCTGGAATCCTTTGATGTGATCCAGATCGTCACCAGCCTGATGGACGAATTCGATATTTCCATCGATGCCGACGACATTGAACCGGAAAACCTGAACAGCCTGGACGCCATCTGCGCCATGGTGGAGCGGAAGCTGGCCGAGCGGTAAAAAGATGGAGCTGAAATCCCTGAGCTATGTGGCCTTCGCCCTGGCGGTGGTTGCCCTCTACTATGGCGTCCGGAAGGTGAAGAACGGCCAAAGGTGCGTGCTTCTGGCTGCGAATCTCTTCTTCATCCTCGCCACATCCGGCCTCAAATCCCTGCTCATCATCACGCTGTGCGTGGCCATTTCCTACGGGGCAGGGCTTCTCATTGAGAAAAATATCCTTTTGGAGCAAAAAAGCAAGGCCCGCCGGATTTTCTGGCTGGACATCGTGCTGTCTTTGGCGATTCTGTGCTATTTCAAGTTCTTCAAGGACACCTTCCTGCTCCTGCAGGACCTTCTGCGCAGCAAGGGGATCTGCGTCAATGCGCTGGTCTCCCCCATTGGGCTGTCCTATTTCACCCTGACCATGATTGCCTACGCCAACGACATCTACCACAAAAAGCACAAGGCAGAGCGGAATTTCCTGGACTATTTTCTCTTCATCACTTACTTTCCCTCCATCGTCCAGGGCCCTGTCAATCTCTACAAAAGGACCGCGCCCCAGTTCAAGCTTACCCACCAGCCCGAGGGCAAGCGGATCATCATGGGGATGCAGCGCTCCCTGTGGGGCTATTTCAAAAAGGTGGTCATTGCAGACCGGATCGGCATTCTGGTCATGGCCATTCTGAAAGACGAGGCCGCAGGGGGCTTTCTGCTGTTCTGGGCCATGGTGCTCTATAGCTTCCAGATCTACGCCGACTTCTCCGGCGGCATTGATGTGATCATGGGTCTTTCCGAAATGCTGGACATCCGTCTGGCCGAAAACTTCCGCTCTCCCCTGGTTTCCAGAAGCGTCACGGAATACTGGCAGCGGTGGCATATGTCCCTGGGAGAATTCATGGAGAAGTATTTGTACTACCCCATTGTGCTCAACCGGTCCGTCATGAAGTTCTCCAAGAAAATTCCCAATAAGTACCTGAAAAAGGTGTTTTCCGCAACCCTGGCCTCGGTGATCGTTTTCATTCTGGTAGGTGTCTGGCATGGCACCGGCTGGAACTATGTGGTATACGGCTGCTATCAGGCCTTCTTTGTCTCCACCGCCGTTCTGCTGGGCCCCTGGTACAAAAAGGTGCGGACTGCCCTGCACATCAACGAGAACGCTCTGAGCTGGAAGCTGTTCCAGGCCCTGCGGACCTTCCTGATTTTGACCTTCGGCCGGTTCTTCATCCGGGCCAAGGACCTGCCCCAGGCCTTCTCTCTCATGGCAAGGACATTCCGGAATTTCAGTCTCCGGCAGACCGCCATCCTGTTTGACGGAACCCTGTGCGGGTACGGCCTGGATTACAAGAACATCCGTCTGATGTACCTCGGCATTGCACTGCTGATTGCCGTGGATATTCTCCACGAACGGAAGGTGAAGCTCCGGGAGACCGTTCTCCGGCAGGACATTGTAACCCGGTTTGCCATCTATCTTCTGGCTGTGTTTGCCATCATCATCTTCGGCATTTACGGGCCGGAATTCTCCGCCTCTTCCTTCATCTATCAGGAATTCTAGGCAGGGAGGAGATTGGTTTATGAAGAAATATCTGATTCGCGCCGCCGTTTTTCTGCTGCTCTTCGCCCTGTGCTTTTCCGGGGCCCAGAGCATCTTGCACTACCGGTGGTCCGGAAATGAAAACCTGTACACCCGGAATATACGCTATTCCCAGGCTGCTCCGGATTCCATCGACGTTCTGTGCCTGGGCACCAGCGAGCTCTATGCCGCCTATGACCCCATCGTCACCTACGAGGAAGCAGGCATTACCGGCTACAATTTTGCCATCACCTTCCGCTGCGCCATGACGGCCTACTATCAGCTGCTCTATGCCCTGGAATACCAGACCCCGGATATCGTCCTCTGCGATTTCAGCTGTTTGTTCGACGACATGAAGCCCCACGAGCAGGAAAGCATCTACCGGAAAGTGGTGGAATGTATGCCGGACAAGGCCTTGAAAGAGCAGATGATCCGGGAAATCTGCGCTGTGGACGACACCCAGTCCTATCTTTCCTGGAAATTCCCCCTGCTGCGCTACCACACCATGTGGAGTGAGCTTACCGCAGAAAACTTCCAGCCGGACCGGCAGCTCGATGACGCCTACCCCAGCTACCAGAAGGGTTCCATGCTCTATGAGGCCGTTTATGAGGGCACGGATGAGATCACCCCGGACCTCTGGAACTATACAGAATCCGTGGATACCTTCTCCGAGTTCAGCGTAGGCTACTACAACCGCATCATCGAGCTCTGCCAAAGCAAGGGCATTGAAGTTGTGGCTGTCACACCCCCGAAAATTCAGGATGCGGCGGTCTATGCCGCCAACGAGGAAAAAATGCGGGCCTATTTTGAGGCCAAGGAGATCCCCTATCTGAACTACTGCACCTACGAGCAGGTTCAGCGCCTGGGACTCACCTTCCGGGAACACTACTATGACCACAGCCATCTGAATGTGGAGGGCTCTCTGGTCTTCTCCAAAGCCCTGGCCCGGGACCTGCTGGAAATCTTCAACCTGGAGGACCACCGGGGCGACGAAGCCTATGCGGTGGAATGGGCGCAGCCCCTCGAAGAATTCCACCGGTACCTGGAGGATCTTTCCACCCGCAGAGCCGCCCAATAAGCCGCTTTCTGCATTCCCCCAAAAATGGCTCTGCTGACCGAAAAAGCGTCAGCAGAGCCATTTTTCACCCCATCTTGATGAAATTTCCATTCAATGATAAAATATTTTCAGTTTTCTGTCAGCGCAGCCCAGCAAAATGCGTCTAATATAGCAAAGGCCTTTTTACACAGATTGGAGGAATCCACCTATGAGCGACGAAGAGATCATTGCGCTGTACTTTGCCCGGGATGAACAGGCCCTGGCCCAGACGGATGCCAAATACGGCCCCTATTGCTTCTCCCTGGCCAATGCCATCCTGCCCAGCCGAGAGGACGCAGAGGAGGCCCTGAACGATACATACCTGAAATCACCTATGTGGTTTCCCCAACCTATGACCTGCGCGAAACCGTTTCCGATCCGCCCCACGATTCCTTTGTCTGGACGGACGAGACTGTGGGGGAGGATGCCGCCAGAATGATGACCACAAGCTCCGGCCTGCGGATTCTGCTCTGGGAAAACACCCGGGAGGGCTTTTACGCCTACCTCTCCACCATGGACGAAAACGTGGATATCCTCGCCATGGCGGAAAGCACCGCCGCCGGAGAGCCCCTCAGCGAAACCCCGGATTACCTGGGACCGGATTATTCCATCGATCTTTCCCAGGATTCGGAAGCCTACTATGGCTGGGAATCCATTTATCCCCAGTCCACGCCGGAGGGCTATCGCATTACCTTCGTCGGCGACAGAGCCTACGGCCAGCAGGAAATCCGCTACGAAAACGCCGCCGGAAATTTCCTGCACTACACCTTCTATTACCGTCTTGGCCCCTATGGCCGCAGCTTTGACGGAGCGGGCCAGCCGGAAACGGTGGATATTAACGGAAATACGGGGTATCTCAACGGCAACTCCCTGCTCTGGACGGACGAAACCAAGGGCTACGCCTACAGTCTTGCCACCGATGACAGCCTTGATCTTGCTGCCATTGCCAGAAGCGTGGGCCTCGGCCCGGAGCTGACCCCCACCAACGCCTCCAAGACCACCGAGGCCCTGAACGAACTGGGGGACTACCGCATCACCGCCCTGCCCGCCGGAATGGAGGAGGACAGTTTTACGGGCTGGCCATTGGAAAACGGCTGGTATGCCTACATCCGCCGCTGGTACTTTGACAAGGAGACCGGCAAGGAACTCTTTTTCTCCTACGAGACCTATGTCTCCGACGGCACCGTCACTCTGGAGGAACTGGCCCAGATGCACATTGGCAGCAGCGAACCGGCCCAGGCCTACACCATCCAGGGCTGCCCCGCCGCAGGCGCCGTAGTCGGCGAGCTGGCCCCCCACTCGGATGTTGTCTGGATTCAGGGCACCCAGGAAAATGGCCTGAGCTTCGCACTGAGCAGCGCAGACTTTACTGTGGAAGAACTGGTAAAAATTGCGGAAAGCGTGCAGAAGCAGTAACCGGCAATAAAATATAAGAAGGAGCGAACCGGCCAATTCCACCGGTTCGCTTCTTTTGTGTTATGGTATGAAATTTGCAATTTGAATGCGTAAAATGGCAGAGGGTATTGATACAATTTAGGGAGAAATGCCATTCCTGCTTATTTCTTTCGGTAGATCACAAGTGTGTCCTCAACTGACTTGTATGGCGCATAGCCATTTCCCTCCAACAGATTGACCAGGTTCTCAAAACCATTGCCCTCTCCGTTCGCTGCATACTTTTTGAAATCGCTGTCAGCAGACATTTTCAAAACAACATACTGGGTTTCCAGCATATGCTCCAGCGAGCAATATCGCACATCGTACAGGGTTTCCCGTTGAGACAGATACGTTGTGTAAAATGTTGCAGCAGTCACAGAAGCTCCATCCGGAATTTCTGATAGCGCATCCCGGATATTCTGATAGAAGTCATAATAACGAACAGCTTGAACCGGATAATGGATTGCTTTCGGAACAACGACCTTGTAAAAGCAAGCCGCGCTGACAATAAACGCGGCTGCGAGGACAGTCACCCGCTGCCAATTGATCCTGATATCCGCCAGATTCACCACCGCAAGATATACCAGAAATGCAGTAGCGCCGAAGGTGTACTGAAAGAAAAAATCGTGCTGGTATTGGTAGTCAGACATCAGATTCACCAGTATATAGGGAATCAGCAGGATATATCGCTCGTATCGCCTTGTCAGCAGAGGCAGCCCAAGGAACGGAAGGAGCGTCATGGCAATGAAATACAGCTTTTCGGTGTCTACGCATTCATAAACAGCTTTCATCGGATTCAGGATCACCGATTTGATAACGGTCAGCAGTGAGGATGATCCATCGTACATGAAGTTGCTATATCGGTAGGTCATCACACCGTCACCGCTTTTCGCCAGATACCCAGTGACCAGGAAGAACCAACCAAGGGAGATGGCAAGCATTACGATTCCAGTGACGAGATTCCGTATATCTATTATCTGGGACTGTAAAACAGTTTTCACGATGAGCCACAGGGCAATCACAGCAACATAAACGGCAGCATCTTCTTTAACCATCAGCGTCAGGATCGCGGCAATTGCGGTGACAACCGCATTCTTTCGATCAATGCCATAGAACAGCCACAGGAGCAAAGGCGTGAGGAAGCAGTTTTCGTGAATATCATAGCTGGTGCCGCCGGAGTATGCCGGGTATAGAAATAACACAGCACATACCAGCATCCGTTGTGCACCGGTCAAACCATGGTGCTTTCCGATTTTCCAAAGAGGAATCCCCGCTGAAGTTATGACCGCAGCCTGAAGAGCCTCCAAGGCAGCAGGTGTGGGAGCCAGAGCGTAGAACGGCAGCAGCACATAGTAGATTGGTGACACATGAACAGCAAAGTGGGATAGCAGACCGTCCCGCTCCACCGTAGTCATGGGCAGGCCGGATTCCTTCATATTGTAAAACATTTGGCAGAAGATTCCGAAGTCGAAGGTCGGCGTACTGAAGCTGTAAACCCGCCCCACCGTCCAGGCGCTGACGAACAGGAAGAATGCAATGGACAATCCCACGGTGATCCACAGCCAGATTCTATGTGCCTGCTTTTGCTTGACAGCAGGCTCCGGCTGCCCATCCCATCCGCAGAAACCAAATACGACAAGGAAAATCAAGGCTAATATGCATACCGCAAGGAATGCCCAAGTAAAAGATGCCCGCAATGCGGCAATCGACAGGATTCCAAATATGCCAACCACGGCCCAGCGCTCGACTTTGGCAGTGTTCACAAATCGGGAGATTACGGACAGAAGAAGCATTCCTCCACAGAAGACTGCAATAACCCGGATAAGAGACATTTGCGCCAGTCCGTCCAGCCTTGCCAAATCCCGCAGTGCACCTGGCAGGCGTAGATATTCAAGCATTACCGCATTTAGCCAAGAAAGGATTATTTGACGAACGACTCCTGAAACATATCTCTTTTGCAGAGACAGAGATTTTTCTCTAAGCATAATAGCACCCCCTGTACCGACCATAGTACAGGGGGTATCTTTCAAAAGAGCCGACAGAATTCTTACAAGTTTCTTTCCGTTTTTGGCAGCTCCACGATGGCGCTGAATTGGTCGCCATCTACAGCTACATGGAATTTGCCGCCCACGGATTCCGTATAGGTTTGGGCAATTGCCAGACCCAAACCGCTTCCTTTTGTTGACCGAGCCTTATCACCACGGGCGAAACGCTGCATAGTCTCATCAGGCTTGAAGTCCATCTCGTAGGAGGCTGTGTTCATCATGCGAATAAGGTAGCTGCGTTCCGTTTCCTTGACCTCCAAATAGATCCGTGTGCCTGTAAGCGCATATTTGATCGCATTGCCAAGCAGGTTGGCAAACACCTGGTGCATCCTGGCTCCGTCCGTTACAACGGGGATGGAATCGGATGCATAACTGCGCCGTACAGACAGCCCAGCCTGGGTGAGCTGATCGTCAAACAGCCCCGTGGTCTGTTCCAACAGGCGGATCAGGTCAATCTCTTCCTTCTTCGCTTCGATGACACCACTGGAAACCTTGGTGAGTTCAAACAGGGATTCTACGAGATCATTCATATAGCCCGCTTTTTGATGCAGCCGGCTCAGTTGCTCTTGTCCCTCCGGTGACAAAGCTTCCTTTTGCAAAAGCTCACTGTAGCCAAGAATGGCAGTCAATGGAGTACGGAGATCGTGGGAAACATTGGAAATCAGCTCTACCTTGAACCGTTCGCTGGTAACAGCGGTACGGACTGCTTCTTCATGCTGGGTCTGCACGTCAAGAAGTTGGGCTTCCGTTTGAGCGAAAGCACCATCCCCAACAGTGATCGGCAAACCTCGCTGGAAGCTGTTAAGCTGCTGTTTGAAATGCTCCAGGTCAGCGCCGTAGTTCCATAAACAGAGGAAGCAAAATACCGTCGCAGCAATGAGACTCCAAAAGGAAATCTCGTTTCGTCTTCCGAACCAAATCAAATGATAGCCGATGCCGATCCATCCAACGAAAACAAGTAAGGATAGCTGTGGTTTTGGCGAGCGTTTCGCAATGCGATACGCCAAACACCAGGACAAGGAGAACTTTGCCCGTATCCACCCCCACAGTTCGCGAAGGGCGAACAGAACAGTGAAACCCGTGAGGATATTTGCATAAGTGGTCAGGGTTAGAAAGGTAGAAGTCCACAAAATGTATTCCACATTTTGCAGCGTGTCATATGCTGTGCATTCAATGGCTGCAAGCATGCTGACGCCATCAGGTCCGAGAATCGGCGCAGTTTGCCAGAAACCAATAACGGCGATACCTGCGGACGCGGCGGACACAAAGCAAAGCAGGAATCCAAGGAACTTATTGCCGCCATTCGTCTCCTCCACAGTCTCGTCCGCAGGAGTTGTTTCATTGGATATGTTTTCGGTAGGAAGGGTAGCCGGTGTGCTGGTAGGATAAGTTGTAGCTTCTATAGAAGAGTAGGACGCTGCAACAATACCGCTTTCCCCTGAGCCGCTTTGTACCATCCGATACCCAAAGGTCCAGCAGATTGCTGCCAGTAGGAGCAGGCAACAGGCGATGCCATTACGGCGCTTCAAAGACATATCCAATCCCCCAAACAACTCTCAGATATTCCGGCTTCTTTGGATTGATCTCCAGTTTTTCGCGGATACGACTGATGTGTACCATGACGGTATTTTCCACGGCGTAGGCATCGCTTTCCCAGACTCGTTCGTAAATTTCCTCTGCAGAGTACACCCGCCCCGGATTGGACATCAGCACTTGCAAAATTTTGAACTCCGTTGCAGTAAGTCGAACCGCTTCTCCCCGGACGACAAGCTGCTTCTTGGCGGTGTCCAGTACGATATTGCCGACCTGAATTTGATTTTCGGATTTGGTTTCCCGGATAGAGCCCAGGGCATCATAACGGCGAAGCAACGCCTTCACCCTGGCAAGCAGTTCCTGCTGATAGAAGGGCTTTACCAAATAATCGTCCGCTCCGGCTTCCAGCCCAAGTACCCGATCCGAGCCTTCCGCCTTAGCGGACAACATCAGAATTGGGACGTTGTTATTCTGCCGGATTTTCATTGTGGCAATGATGCCGTTGCACTGGGGCATCATCACATCCATGATAATGAGATGTGGGTGCCTGGTGTTTACGATCTGACAGGCGGCTTCACCGTTATAGGCGGTGAGCACCTGATAGCCTGCCTGTTTCAATGCGGTTTCGATAATATTCACAATCGAGAAGTCATCGTCAACCACCAGGATTTGATATGTATCCGCCATGAAAGATTCCTCGCAACAAAGTAAAAGTATAAGAAAAAGTATTGGCTGCGCATTATTAGTGTCAGTGTACCACATTTCTGAAACGAACGCAACTTAAATACATGCATACGGTAAAGTGCGTATCGAGCTTGCCAGCGACGCGGGAGAAAACGCCGATTTCTTCCATCTCTATGGCGCTTCCTCCTGCGCCGTCATGCAAGACGGCAGCCGAGTTGAAATCCTGAACAGCGAATTTGTGGAGCCCATCGATTTGGAGAAGCTGGACTATATCCTCCTGGCGGACGGGACGAGGCTTCCTGTACCAGGAAACTAAGTCATTTTCTATTTTTCAGGCAGAATAATAAGAAGGAGCGAACCGGCCAATTCCGCCGGTTCGCTCCTTTTTCGTCATGGAAAGGGATTTGCTTTTCAGGCTCCTGTGTGAACTGCCTGGGCAATGGAGGATTCCACAAAGCTATTTAAGCTCATGTTGTGGGCCATTGCGGCAACCACTGCCTGCTTGTGCAGCTCCGGCGAAATACGGACGTTAAAGCTGCCCTTGTAAGCCCGTTCCGGTTCCTTTCCCTGCTGAGCGCACAGCTCCAGGTAATCATCCACCGCTCCGTGGAAATCCGCGAGAAGTTCCCGGGCGGTGCTTCCCTCATAAGAAATCAGCGCCCGGATGCCTAGAACCTTTCCGTAAAACAGGGCATCCTCCTCCGAGAATTCAACGCTTCCCAGATATCCCTTATATTCCATAGTATTATTCACAGAAGTCCCTCCTGTTCCAGAATTTCAATTAACTGTTTTACCTGATATTCCAATAATTCCTTGCGCGGGTGCGGTTTATGCATTAAAATTGGAGGATGTTCCTCCGATACAAACATAATCCGCGAACCGCTGGTACGTCCTTTATTGGAACGTTCATAGTGAAAATACCGCAGCAAGCTCTCTGCGTCATCAAAAGTAAATGTTTTAGGCTTTGCTTTCAATCGTTCAATCAGTTTTTCTTTTTGTCCCACGGTAATGCCCCTTCCCTTCTATGCTATTATACAGCATCCGCCCTATGATTGCAACTATTTTTAGTATCATTTTATTTGCATGGCTGTGCAGGACACAAACAATATTCGCAAAACTTTTTTCCGCTTTCCGTTTTTCTGCGTGTATAAGGGTGAACACACAAAAAGGAGGTTTTTCCCATGGATGACAATGCAATACTGGATTTGTATTTCGCCCGGTCTGAGCAAGCCATTTCTGAAACGGACCGGAAATACGGTCACTACTGCTACAGCATTGCAAACCACATTCTCTCCAGCCCCTCGGACGCCGAGGAAAGCGTCAACGATACCTATTTCGCCGCCTGGAAGCTGATTCCGCCCCGGCGGCCCCAGCGGTTTGGGCCATTTCTCGGAAAGCTCACCCGGAATCTCTCCATTGACCGCTGGCGGAAGAACACCGCGGAAAAACGGGGCGGCGGGGAAATGCAGCTGCTTCTGGACGAGCTGGCGGAATGCGTCACCGGTGCCGAAAGCCCGGAAACGGACCTGCTGAAAAAGGAGCTGACCACATCCCTGAACCGCTTTCTGCGAAAGCTGGCAGTTCAGGACCGCACCGTTTTTCTGCTGCGGTACTACTACGCCGACACCCTGCCGGAAATCGCCCAAAAAGCAGGGCTCTCTTCCAATCAGGTAAAGTACATCTTGCAAAGAACCCGAAAGAATCTGGCCAAAACACTCAAACAGGAGGGATTACAATGACATCGATACAGCTTTTTCAGGGTTTTTCCGGCGTAGACGCAGAACTTCTGGCGAACGTGGAGCAGCCGCCGATGCGGAAAAGGGCACCCGCTGGGAAACGAATCTGGCTGATTGCGGCAGTGGTTGCCCTGGCCGCGCTGCTGGTGGGGTGCGCCGCCTACTATGTGCTGAGCATGAAACGGGTGAAAATTGGGGAAAGCGCCGAGCAGCGGGACTACACCCTGGTAGACGGCGTGTATGAAAAAGATCCCCACACCGTTTCCACCAGCATCTTGACTCTCTCCGGTCTGGAGGGCACCGATGCCTACAAGGCCTGCGCGGATTACTACGCGTTCCAGGAGGAATACGACCGGAATATGGAGCAGATGATCGAGGCTGGGACTCTGCCGGAGGATTTCTGGGATACCTACGCCGACACCATGGATGCCAAAGCTGCCGAGCTGGCGGAACAGTATCACCTGAAGCCGACAGGGAATCTTCTGAACTTCCGCACCACCCGGAATCTCTGCAATGCGCTGGGAATAGAGCGGTTTACCCAGGCCGGGCAGGCCCTTCGCGCGGAGATCAACGGCGGCAGCTGCTACGACAGCGGCAATTTCCAGCTGGATATGGGCTTTACCTTCCCGGAAGACCAGGGCTACGAGGTCGTATATACCCCCGGTGTTCTGCGCTGGAATCGACTGGACAGCTTTAGCCGTGATTATGTAACCCTCGTAGACTCCGGCGACTGGGTGGAACGGAACTACACCACCGCCGCCGGGAGTACCGTCCTGATTCTCCAGTCCCCCAGTCAGGAGCTTGGCTACATTCTCTGTGACCGGGGCGAGGCATTGATGAGCCTCCAGCTCAACGTCAATATAGAACTTCTCAGCGAGGACGGCGGGGTGGTCTCCGCGGAATATCAGCACATGACCGATGAGCAGATCAATACGGTGGCCGACAGCATTGATTTCACCGTCCAGCCCAAGCTTCCCACCCAGGCGGACGTGGACGCACAGCCGGAGATTTCCCAGGAGGCAACCCAGGATGGTTACACTGTGCAGCTCAAATCCGTAGAGACCGACGGCTACGTCGTCCGGATTCTCCTGGGCATCACAGCCCCCGAGGGCACCGCCCTTCCCGATGTCGAGTTCTCCAACTGGTACAGCGCCTTGACCCCCGCAAGCGGCACCGTTTCCGGCGACGGCAGCACAAACGGAATCATAGACGATGGAGACGGGAAAGACAATACCGCCGATTGGCTGCTCATCGATTCCCCCATCATGGCAGATGGCAGCATGCCCTTCATCCCGGGGAGCACGTGGGAGCTGCACCTTGTGGACATTGTTCACTCCGGCTGGGATTCTGTCAACAACCGTTCCTACAACGACACCCTGGCCGAGGGCGAATGGCTGTTTTCCATCCATTTTGACGAGCAAAACGGCGACTACCGGGAGCTGGAACTCCTGTCCCAGCCCGTTTCCGCCCAGGCCAGCACCTGCTGGAGGATGGACGGCACAGATGTAACAGATGTATTGGAAACCTTCCGTGTCACCTCCGTAAAGGTGCGCAGAATGAGCATCAAACTTACCAGTGACGCGGGAGAAAACGCCGATTTCTTCCATCTCTATGGCGCCTCCTCCTACGCCGTCATGAAAGACGGCAGCCGAGTTGAAATCATGAACAGCGAATTTGTGGAGCCCATCGATTTGGAGAAGCTGGACTACATTCTCCTGGCGGACGGGACAAGGCTTCCTGTACCAGGAAACTAAGCCATTTTCTATTTTTCAGATAATCAGATAAGATAAAAAGGAGCGAACGGATGCACTCAGATCCGTTCGCTCCTTCTCTTCGCTTTTTAATCCTTCACCATAATGTCCAGAATGACCTCGTTGGTGACGCCCATGCCCTCCCGGCTTAGGACGCCCACCTTTTCGATGGTGTTTTCGATACCCTTTTTGACAATGCCCTCGCCGCCGGAGAACTCCTTGCCCTTCCGGGCCATTTCAAAGCCCAAAAGGCCCGCGTTCACCGCCATGGCGATTTTGGCCGCGCAGCTGGGCTTCGCGCCGTCGCAGATGGTGCCGGAGAGAATCGCCAGGCCGTTTACCACCGTGTGATTGATGAGGACCTCGTCCGCCCCATGCAGGTAGGCAATTCCCGCCGCCGCGGCACAACCGGCGCAGACCGCTCCGCAGTAGGCGGACAGGTAGCCGATGGACTGCTTGATGCGCACCGCCACCAGATTGGCCAGCACCAGGGCCCGGATCAGCTGCTCATGGGAAGCATTTAATTCCTTCGCGTATTCCAGAATGGGCAGGGTGATGGTCAGGCCCTGGTTGCCGCTGCCGGAATTGATCACGGCGGGCAGCTCACAGCCGCTCATCCGGGCATCCGAGCCCGCGGCGGCCGCCGCCATGGCCCGGAGCTTTACATCCGGGTTTTTCTCCCCGGACAGCAGCGTCCGCCCGATTTCCGCCCCCCAGCTGCCCTTCAGCCCCTCCTGGGAAAGATTTTGGTTGCAGGAAATCTGATATTCTATGGTCTCCGCCACGTCCTCCAGGCGGCAGGTTCTGGCATACTCCACAATTTTGGCAATTTCCAGCATGGCGGTCTTCTCCGCCTGCCCCGCAAGCCGGGGAATTTCCCGCTCCTTCAAGACAGTCTCGTCCCGGCGGACCGACACCACATTGGTGTGGGTGTCCACGATGCGCACAAAGGCGCTGTGCTTCCCGGCGTACATGGTGATCTGAATGTCAAAAATCCGGTCCGAATCCGCAAGGCACACGGTAACGGGGCACTTTTCCAGGAATTTCTTCGCCAGCGCCCCCGTGTTTTCCGGCGCGCCGGACAGCACCTCCAGCTCCAGATCCGGGTTTCCGGCCACCACACCGGCGGCAATGGCCGTTTCGATGCCCTTCATCCCCCCGGTCTTGGGCACAACCACACTTTTGACGTTTTTGATAATGCTGCCGCTGACCGCCGCCGTGATTCCCTCCGGCTCGGCACCCAAGGTCCTGTAGGCCATGGCCGCGCCGTAGGCCAGGGCGATGGGCTCGGTGCACCCGGTGGCCGGAATCAGTTGGTCCTTCAGGACCTGGGTGTAATAGGCGTACTCCCGCATGGTTGTTCCTCCCGGTTGTATAAGTTCTCTATCCGGCGGTATTCCCAAATTTCGGAAACCGCAGTCCAAGTATACCATGGACCGACCAAAAAAGAAAGTCTTTTCGTCAGCCGCAGTGATCCCCGTCCCACTTGAAGCGTGGCCTGCCCCATGGTAAAATATTTTCAAAACCAGCTTCTCCCCATGCAATATTTTCCTCCCCTTTTACGCCTATATAGGTGAAAGACAAACCACAGGAGGTGATCCCATGGAGGATCAAGGAATTCTCGAGCTCTTCTTTGCCCGTTCGGAGCAGGCCATTGCGGAGACGGACAGGAAGTACGGCGGCTACTGCTACAGCATTGCCTACAACATTCTCTCTTCCAAAGAGGATTCGGAGGAAAGCGTCAGCGACACCTATCTGGCGGCCTGGAATCTGATTCCGCCCAGAAAGCCCAATTTTCTGAATGCGTTTCTGGGGAAAATCACCCGCCACATCTCCATAGACCGCTGGCGCAAGTTAAACGCCCAAAAGCGGGGCGGAAAGGAAACGGTCCTGGCTTTGGAGGAGCTGGGAGAATGCACAGCTTCTTCGGATATGGAGGCAGAAATCGCCCAGCGGGAGCTTGCCCGGATTCTGAATGATTTTCTGGAAAAGCTGCCGGAGACGGAGCGCCATGTGTTCCTGTGCCGGTACTGGTATTTGGATTCCATTGAGGCCATTGTCCACGCCACCGGCTTCACCCAGAGCAAGGTGACTTCCATGCTCCACAGGACCAGAGGAAAGCTTCGGAAACGGCTCAGCGAGGAGGGGTACGTATGAACGCAATGGATATTCTCACAGGGCTCAACGATGTGCGGGACCGCTACATCGTTGACACGGAAGCCTTCCGACAGGCAACACCGAAAAAGCGACAGCTTCCCAGGAAAAGACTGTGGCTGATTGCGGCAATCGTTGCCCTGGCTCTGCTTTTGGTGGGGTGCGCCACCCTCTATGTGCTCCATCTGCAGGATATGGCCTTTGGTGAGGCGCAGCGAGCAGGCAGCAGTGGAAGCAGCGAAACCTGGTTCAAGCTGTCCATGCAGGGTGTGGAAGGAACGCCGGGGTATCTGGCGCAGAAGGAATGGCACGAATGGCTGGAAACCTATGACCCCAACGATGAAATTTACCATTCCGAAGAGGCCTTCTCCGAGGACTTTGGAGAGGAATACGAAGCCTACCTGCTCTACACCCGGGCCATGAAGGATAAGCTGGACGAAATCTGTGCCAAATATCACCTGAATCTGCTGGGAAAAATGCACCGTGACCCCGATCCGGAGGCAGCCTGCCAGGCCCTGGGCATCCGGGGCATCCTTCGCGTTCCGGCAGAAATGGACCTTGCCTTTCGGTACTATGCGGACGGCTCCTTCACCGCAGAAGGGACCGTGACCCTGACGGGGCCGGATGCTATCTGGCCCTATGGCGAGGTGCTCAGCTTTTCCGCCTTTCGAAAGGACAGCTTCAACGACGTGTATTCCATGATTCCGAAGGAGAATTTCACGGAGTGGAACTACAGGACTTCCTACGGCGCGGATGTATTGATCGTTTCCGTAGAGGGAACGGAAGATGGCACCTGGGTCAGCGGTGCGTCCCTCTTTGCAGACGGAGGCGACTATATGATCCACCTAAATCTGACGGAATACGACCGGACCTGGACAAAGGAGGCCCTGGAAAGCTACGCCGAGGCCTTCGACTTCACCGTGCAGCCTCAGGAGGTCTCTCCGGAAGCGCTGGCGCAGACGGATGCCCGGCAGGCCGCCTATGACAAAGCGTGGGCAGAGCAGTACCAGAAACGCCTCCACGGTTATGCGGAGCTGGGCTACGATTCCCGAATCAAAGACTGGTTAACGATCAGCACCCATCCGAACCAGCTGGGCTTCTGCCTGACGGACCTGAACGGAGACGGCGTGGAGGAGCTGCTGCTCGGAGAAAACGGGTATATTCAGGAGGCCTACTGCAAGACGGAGGACGGAACGCAGAGGATCATGCCGCCCACGGTCATGTACTATGGGGCCTTTCTGGGATCCAACCGCTATCTTTCCAACATAGCCTCTGACTATTCCCTCCACCCATCCTATATGTACCTCTGCCAAGACAATGTTCTTGCCTACGTGTTTGTGGCTCAGGATTCCACCGCCTATCATTTTGCAAGGCCGGAAAACGGGGAATATGTCTGGGACAAGTGCGTCTTTTATTCCACCATTGAATATTACCGGGAGCACCCCTGGAACCTGTACGAAGACGGGCCCGGTTCCAACGCAATTCCAATCACGCAGGAGGAATTCAACGCAATCATCCGGTCTTATACCCGGGTTCCCGTAACGCTCACGCCCATTTCTCAGTACCCCCTGGATGCTTCTTCCACCAGCAACGTAGGCGAGGACACCGTCTACACAAGCTTTGATGCCCTGCTCCCCCGCCTTTCGGGCCTTGCTGACGCACAGGACTGGCACTATTGCCTGATCGATCTGGACGGCGACGGTCAGGACGAGTTTTTCTTAAGCCACAGAGACTGGAACGGTCTGCTGGCCATGAAAAACGGGCAGGTAAAGCTTCTGGAATGCGGCAGAAACTTACACATTTGCCAGGGAGGCTTTGCCCACACCCGGCAATACCTGGACGGCAACAGCGCCACCGGATTCTACCGAGTTGAACACGGAGATGCAATTCTTGTGGACTACTTGCGCTATGACACAGGAATAAGCGCCGAAAATCCCTGGTTCTGCAGCCCGGACGGCCAGGACGACACCCTGCGGCCCATCACCCAGGCGGAGTATGAGGCCATTCAGGCAAAATACGTACCCCTGGAACCGGATATGCGCGCTGATCTGGTGTATTCCGGCGAATGAGGAAAAATTGTTTACAATTTGCTTTTGGCTCTTGTATTGACATTTTTTCGCAAATCCAATATACTAACCCCAATTCCGGTTTCGAAAGGGGGGGCGCCGATATGGCAAAGCAAAAACGGATCGCGGCGGCGCTGATTGCCGCGGCCATGCTTTTGGTCCTGCTGGGCGCCGCCCTTTTCCTCATTGAGGAGGCCGGTCATGACTGCATCGGCGAGGGCTGCCCCGTCTGCCTTCAGATGGGTATTTGCCGGAATACGCTGAAGGGCTTTGCTCCGGCGCTGTGCGCTCTGGTTTTTGCTGCCGCGGTCCGGCGTGCGCTGTATGACTACATTTCAGCCTGGGTCGATGTTATTCCCTCTTTTACGCTTGTAGCACTCAAGGTCAAGCTCTCCAATTAAATAGGTGCTTTTTACAAGGGTGCAGTCTATCTGTTTTCGGATAGGCTTTTGCGGTGCTGCCGCTGCCCTTGTATTTTTGCGCCCATTTTACGATTTGGAGGTAAAAACCTTATGAAAAAAATACTTGCGCTGCTGCTGGCGCTTTGGATTCCGGCAGCTGTGCTTTCCGGCTGTGCCCCCCAGGACGATTCCGCAGCATCCAATAAGCTGAACATTGTCACAACCATTTTCCCCGCATACGACTGGGTCAGGGAAATCCTCGGTGACGAAACTGACCGCGCTGAGATAACCACGCTGCTGGACAGCGGCGTTGATCTGCACAGCTATCAGCCAACCGTTGATGATATTGTTAAAATTTCCGATTGCGATCTCTTTCTCTATGTCGGCGGCGAGTCCGACGGCTGGGTGGATGACGCTCTGAAAAATGCGCCCAACAAGGACCGGAAGGTCATCCGGCTTCTGGACGTGCTGGGCGATTCCGCAAAGGCAGAAGAAACCGTAGAGGGTATGCAGGAGGAGGAACATGACCACGAGGAGGAGGAGCATGACCACGAGGAAGAGGAGCATGGCCACGAGGAAGAGGCGGAGTATGACGAGCACATCTGGCTGTCTCTGAAAAATGCCCAGAAGCTGGTGGCCGCCATTTCCAAGGCCCTGCAGGAAACCGACCCGGCCCGGAAGGATACCTACGCTGCAAACGCCGCAGCCTACGTGGAAAAGCTCTCCGCCCTGGACGGCGAATACCGGGCGGCTGTGGACAGTGGGAAGTACAAAACCCTTCTCTTCGGCGACCGCTTCCCCTTCCGCTATCTGGCGGATGACTACGGGCTCGACTACTATGCCGCCTTCCCGGGCTGTTCTGCCGAAACAGAGGCCAGCTTTGAGACCGTCTCCTTCCTTGCCGGGAAGATGGACGCGCTGGGGCTGCCCTGCGTGCTGACCATAGAGGGCACCCAGCACAAGATCGCCGAAACCGTCGTGCAGAATACCGCCCAGAAAAATCAGCAGGTTTTGACCATGGACTCCATGCAGGCCGTCACCGCAAATGACGCATCAAGCGGCGTAAGCTACCTCTCCATTATGGAGAAAAACCTTTCCGTGCTGAAAAAGGCCCTGGGACAGGAGGCGGAATGATGGCGCTGCTTTCCTGTCAAAATCTCAGCGTCGGTTACGAGGGAAAGCCCGTTCTGCAAAATCTCAGCTTTGAAATTTTTGCAGGCGACTACCTCTGCATTGTCGGCGAAAACGGCTCCGGCAAGACTACCCTTATGAAAACCCTTCTCGGCCTGCAGCCCCCAATCGGCGGCAGCATTCTCACCGGCGACGGCCTGCAACGAAACGAAATCGGCTATCTGCCCCAGCAGACCCAGGTGCAGCGGGACTTCCCGGCCTCCGTAAGAGAGATCGTTCTCTCCGGCTGCCAGAGCCGCTGCGGCCTGCGACCCTTTTATAACAGGGCGGAAAAACGCCTTGCGGCAGAGAACATCCGCAAAATGCAGCTGGATACGCTTGCGGGGCGGTGCTATCGGGAGCTCTCCGGCGGCCAGCAGCAGCGGGTGCTGCTGGCCCGGGCTCTATGCGCGACCCGGAAAATGCTGCTTCTGGATGAGCCGGTTTCCGGCCTTGACCCCAAGGTCACGGAAGAACTATACGGTCTCATCGAACAGCTCAACCGGGAGGACGGCATCACCATTCTCATGATCTCCCACGATATTGCCGCAGCCCTTCGATACGCAAGCCACATTCTGCACATCGGCGACGCAGTTTTCTTTGGAACCAAGCAGGCCTACCTGGAAAGCCCCCAGGGGCAGCTGTTCCGCTCCGGGAAAGGGGCCTGCGCACTATGACGGCAATTTTTGCAAAACTCGCCCTGTACTGGACCTATCCCTTTGTCCGCTACGCGCTGGTGGTTGGGGTGCTGATCGCCTTCTGCTCGTCCCTGCTGGGGGTGACGCTGGTGCTGAAACGCTTCTCCTTCATTGGCGACGGTCTTTCCCACGTGGCCTTCGGGGCCATGGCCATTGCCGGGGTACTGCAAATTTCCAATGAGATGCCCCTGGTCATGGTCATAACGGTGCTCAGCGCCGTGCTGCTTCTGCGCACCGGACAGAATACCAAAATCCAAGGCGATGCGGCAATGGCCATGATTTCCACAGGCGCGCTGGCCGTTGGCTACCTGCTGATGAACATTTTCTCCACCTCTTCCAACCTCTCCGGGGATGTGTGCAGCACCCTGTTCGGCTCCACCTCCATTCTCACATTGTCCCGGAGCGAGGTATGGCTTTGCGTGGGAATGTCCGCGCTGGTGGTTACTCTGTTTTTCCTGTTTTACAACAAAATCTTTGCCGTGACCTTCGACGAAGCCTTTGCCAAGGCAGCCGGAACCCAGGTGGAGCTATACAACCTGCTCATCGCCGTTGTGGTGGCCATTGTCATCGTTCTGGCCATGAATCTGGTGGGCTCTCTGCTGATCTCCGCTCTGATCATCTTCCCCGCCCTGTCCGCCATGCAGCTGTTCCGGAGCTTTCGGTCGGTGACAGTGTGCGCGGTGCTGCTGTCGGTATTCTGCGCCGTACTGGGGATCCTGATTGCCATTCTGGCCGGAACCCCCGTGGGCTCCACCATCGTGGCCGCGGATATCGGAATGTTTCTCATCTTCTCCCTTTTGGGACGTTTCCTTGGAGGTAAAACCAAATGAAAAAAATGCTCCCCCTTTTTCTGGCCGCCCTGCTGGCCCTCAGCGCCTGCAGCCGTCAGGCCGCCGAAGCGCCGGAAGCCCAGATGCCCACCTCCCCATCCGCCGCCCAGAGCAGCACCCTGCCCGCCCCGGCTGCCGAAGAAACCGCTGCCGATGACGCGGGCGCTTCCACCGGAGACTTCATCGACCTGACCGCCATGAGCAGCACCATGGTCTTTGCAGAGGTTTTCAACATGACTACACACCCCGAGGACTATGTTGGCAAAACCGTAAAGATGCAGGGCATTTTCAGCACCGGCAAGCTCTACGCCCAGGAGGGTACTCTGGAGGACGGCGGCACGGTTTTCGCCTGCATCATCCAGGACGCCACCGCCTGCTGCGCCCAGGGAATTCCCTTTGACCTCGCCGAAAGCCGCGCCTACCCTGAGGACTATCCGGAATTGGGAGCCCCCATCACCGTCACCGGAACCTTCGAGATCTGCACCCAGGATGGGCTGGAATTTTGCCGGCTGTCCCAGGCAGAACTGCTGGATGCTGAGATCTGAAACATCCTGCGATACGGCCAAAAAGCGAACGGGTCATCCACGATCCGTTCGCTTTTACATTCTGGCTGGACTCAGTCAGCGCTGCCGGACAGCGTCCTGATCAATCCGGGACTTGGTCCCCGTTTCGGCGGAATAGCGCGCAAATTCGCTCCCGCATAGATATCTTCCCATCGCCTCCGCGATCCGGCTGCGGCAGGAATTGTGGACTTGAGTCTTACTTCGCAAGCACAACGGAAATTTTGATCTTCTTTTCCGCCTCGCTCAGGTCGAACGCACCGCCGTCCGGGACGCTGACACGCAGTTCATACAGTGTGCCGTCGGCCAGGGTATCCACGCCAGTCCCGGCTTCATCCGTGACCGTCCACAGCTCTTTGCTGACCTCCGCCAGCTTTCCGTCTGCACCGTAGGCATAGAGCTTCAAATCAGCGGCGCTTCCGGAAAGATTGTTCATCCGGAACGAGACCGTCGTGTTGGGGTGGACGTTTTCGACTGTCACGGTGTTGAGCCAGCTTGCGGCGAAATTTCTGTACCGATTGTTATTTTGTATACATAATCTCATCTGTATATGTTATAATTCAATATAATACTTCATGTCTAAAGAAAGGAGTTTACGAATGAAGAACTGGAAATTAGGTACTAAAATCACACTAGGCATTACCATCATCGTAATCATTTGCATGAGCCTGCTTTACCTTACTGCAAATAAGACAATGACTGGCATGATGCAGGAATCTGAGCTTAATGTTATGAAAAATACCCTGAATGCCCAAGCAAGTCTGCTCAACGAATACGTCGCACGTCAGGAATCCATCCTCACTGCTTACAGTAAAACCCCTTGTGTCCGCGACTTTTTAAAGGATGTCAATAATTCTGAGCAGCAAGCAATCGTGCAGAGCTATACAGAGGACTATTATAGCAGACTTAACAACTGGGAAGGTATTTATGTCGGTGAATGGAATACGCACATCGTTGCTCATTCCAATTCAAAGGTAATCGGAATGACTACCCGTAAAGGTGATAGTTTAAAAGCCCTGCAGGATGCCATGACACAAAGAAACGGTCTGTATGATGCCGGTATTATTGTCTCCCCTTCCTCAGGTGAACTTATTTTATCCATGTACTGCCCTGTATTTGATACAGATGGAAAAACAATCCTTGGATATGTAGGCGGTGGACCTTTTGTAAAAGAGCTTGAAAAACAGTTATATAATTTAAAAAGCGAAAATGACACCCTCCGCTACTATATGGTCAATACCGAAACTAATATGTACATCTTTGCAGATGACAGCAGTTTGATTGCCACCGATATTCAGGATGATATGCTGTTAAACATTATTGATAAAATTAAATCCGGCGAAACCAGTGGTGATCTTAACTACAAAAAAGGTTCCGATTCTTTTGTGGCAAGCTATCAGTCTATCGCAGAACATGGCTGGGCAATGGTTTCTTATGACAGTGAAAAGAACATTTATGAGAACGTCCACAAAAATATGCGCATCTTAGGTCTGATATGTATCATCTTCGTTTTAATCATCAGTGTACTGGCATTTATCACAATTGCAATCAGTGTCAGACCTCTGTTATATGTCGAAGATGCAATTATCCAGCTTAGCAATTTAAAACTTGAAAAGAGCAAACGTCTTACGCCTTGGATCAATACCAAAAGTGAAATTGGAAAAATTGCAACTGCAATGAATTCTTTATATGATGCACTCAGTGGCATCATTGCCACTTTATCTGACTGTTCAACATCACTTAGCAGCTCTGCGACCGCAATGCAACATTCCTCAGAAACACTGCTTAGTTGTGTGGCAGACAACTCAAAATCCACGCAGACATTTGCAGAACATTCAGAAGATATTAACGCTACTGTAAACGATGTAGGACAGCAGATTTCCGAAATGACAACGGTTGTTTCTGATATCAAAGAACGTATCCTTCAGGGTAATGTCCACAGCAGCGAATTACTTCAAAAAGTGGAAAAAATGCAGACCTTAGCTAATAATTCTATGGTAAATACAAATACCCAGATTGCAGAAAATCAAAAAGCTATCGAAAATGCAATGGAAAAATTACAATCATTAATGCGAATTGATGAAATGGCATCTCAAATTTTAGATATTACAAGCCAGACAAACCTTCTGTCCTTAAATGCTTCTATTGAAGCTGCAAGAGTTGGAGATGCTGGAAAAGGATTTGCTGTAGTTGCAGGCGAAATCGGTAACCTCGCATCTAATTCATCCAAAACAGCCACAGATATTCAGGCTATCTGTAATGAAACTAAAAACAATATATCACATGTCAAAACTTGTTTCGATCAGATTATTTTCTTCCTGCAAAATGACATCCAGACACAGTTTACAAAATTGGTTCAGGAAACCCAGGATTACTACCAATCCATTCAGGAAATTCAGGTTATTATATCTGAAATTGCAGAAGAGTCTGAAACCTTTGTCAACACAGTACAAAATATTCAAAACCAGATCCATGCTATTTCAGATGTTCCTGATTCCGACCATATCAGCAGTCAGGATATCTTAGAAAAGGCAAGACAAACAGAAGAAACGACACAGGAAATGTCCGTTATCGTAAATCATAACAAAGAAAATGCGTTGGAAATTAATAATATTGTAGAACGCTTTTCTTGAAAAAATAATTAATATCATATGCAAAAATAGATGTACACCCAGCTGTTCAAGTGATTGTACATCTATTTTTATGTTTCAATTTTTTCCTGATTTGATTTATCAATGAAGTCCC
>ENA-UEPJ01000569-UEPJ01000569.1-human-gut-metagenome-genome-assembly--contig:-NODE-569-length-49655-cov-58.954738_pt1 | contig 49655 bp, 54 predicted proteins | sample MGYA00242890_ERZ507896 | MGnify/ENA primary metagenome ERZ507896 (study PRJEB26167, sample SAMN06115508) | human gut metagenome | host: Homo sapiens | place: China:Qinghai | collected 2015-08-20...
ACTTTTTAATACATTCAAAATTGAAGTTGTTGCAATCTTTCTCAAATAAGCTTCTAATGTTATATCAGAATTTACTGTTTTTACGATTAAAAATGAACGTTTGCAGGTCTCATTAAAAAAGTCATCATACAAATCTTCGTTGTTAGCGAATTTTCTATCACTTTTTATTATTTTTTCTATTAAATCTATTTTATCTTGAGCTAATTCCACTATTAAGTTTCCTTGTTCTTACCACATTATAGCATAATTAAAAGTATATGATAAGACTCAAATTGAAATCTGGGGTCTTAATCTCGTCTACAGGCGGTTTTACGACATTTAAAGTATCTTTAACAGATTGTAACACAATGGTATCAATTTGATTTGAACCACTGCTTGATAATACTTTTGCATCTTGTACAGTTCCGTCTTTACTTAGTTTTAGACTTACTTTCACTTGGTTAGTATACGCATATTCTGTAGCTAGTAGCAAATCTGCAGATAGTGATAATTTAATACTTTTGCCAGCAGTTCTAAGGTAGTTTTGGAATTTATTGCTGTATGATAAATTGCTAGGTACATCCCAAACTAATTTGTTAACGCTAATATATGATTCTGCAGATTGTTTAGTTTTGCTTGGAGTATTTTTTAATTCTGCTATTGCCTGAGTTTTTTGTATATTTTTAGTTTGATTTTTGTTAATATCAGGAGCATTTGTTGCTAAAATGTTTTCAGTTGTTTCGTCTGTTGGCTGGTTGTTTTCGTTATTGTTTGTTAAATCATTTCCAGTTGATTCTGTTTTAACAGGTTCGATATCAGCACTTGCATCATTTTTAGGCTTAAATACCATAACTGCTGATGCTGCTGCTAATACAGTAACTAGAGCGGCTGCAACTAAGATTATTTTTTTGTTTGGAGTTTTATTTCTGTTATTTAATAATGCTGCTCCAGGAATTTGTGGTTGTTCAATTTCTTGGTTGTTGATTTCATCTAATTCAACATCTGATGTAGGATCTGTATCATTAAATAATACTCCAATATTGTCTTCATCAGATATATTAGCATCCTCGTCTGAATGAGGATTTGTATTATCATCAAAAGCTAATAAATCATCAATTGTTGTATCATCGTTATTATTTAACAATTCCTGATTTTGGTTATAATCTTCTTCAGATAATAACCCAGATTCTATATTTTCAGATATTTGATTTGTTGTTTCATAATTATTAGTTTCATTTAATGCGTCATCAATTGTTGCTAAATCTGAAATATCTGGAATATCATCAAAAGATGTTTCATTTTCTTGTGTAGATTGAATGTTTTCAATTATATTTTGATTTTCTATTTCAGTACTTGTATTTTCTTGAGTTGGTGTTGAATTTAAAATATCATCAATTTGTGATAATAAGTCGCTAGACGAAATATCTTCATTGTCATGAGGTTTATTTTCATCAATACCTAAATCTTCTATTGAAATGTCGTCAAGATTATCTGCCGATAAATTTTCCATAAGATTCTTACCGAAGCCATCACTATTGTGCTCTTCAGAACTTTCAGTTGGGTCTTCGACTATTTCAGGTTCAATTGTATTTTCAAGAGGTTCTGTTTCAATATTATCAAGATTTTCAAAATTAAAATTCTCATCAATATTATTATCTTCATTTAGAGTTTCGATTAAATTATCATTTGTATCGATATCTGAATTATTTATTTCGTCAAGATTGTTTAGAGTTTCAATGTTTTGAACATTATCTTCGTCTAAAGACATTGAATCATCCATAAAATCACTTATATCAATATTATTTTCTTCTTCTATATTTGATGTTTTATCTTGAGCATTTTCAGCTTGTAAATTTTCAGGAGTAGTTGTTATATTAGCTTCATTTTCTTCAATAGGGTTTTGTACATCTTCAATATTGTCAAAAGAAATTTTGTCATCAATTTCATTTGTATTAGTATCTTCAATGTTTTCAATATTAGATGTGTCAATATCATCTAATGATAATGTTTCTGTCTCTAAATTAATTTCAGTTTGCTCTAAATCTTGAGTATTTGTGTCAATATTTATGTCATCAAAAGATATTGTATTATCTATCGTATTTTGTTCAACATCTGCAGAATTTTGTATATTAGAAGTGTCTATATTATCAAAAGACATTGTTTCTGTTTGAAAATTATCTTCAGAGGTTTCTAATAAATTAGATGTATCAATATCATCTAGAGATATTTTTTCTTCGTCCATATTAAATGGAATTGGTTCTTCCAGTTCATTATTGCTTTGAACATCATCAAATGATATTTTATTATCAATTTGATCAATAAAATCAGTCTTTTCTTTTTCTTCAGGGAGTTTTATATCTCCTAAAGAAATTGTTTCTTCTTTAATATTTTCTTCAGGAAGTTCAATATTATCAATAGCAGATGTATCAATATTTTCAAATGAAATTGGCTCAGTTTCTTTATCGTCATTAGTTATAAGATCTTTTGCAATTTCGATTCCTGAATCTACAATATCAAGAGCAGTATCTGTAATGTTAAGTGCAGTATCTGCAGTTGCTGCAGTATTTAAAATTTCTCCAGCTGCAGCTGCAGTAGCTCCTGCTGCGATTCCACCTGCAATTGCTTCTCCTATATCTGTTAAAGTTGAATTTGTTTTTTCTGTTGAAGAATTATCATTATTTATTTCAGGAGTCGCATTATCTTCAAACGAAATATCTTCAATATTGTCAATTGGTTCAAGATTTAATTCAGCAATATCATTAATCGAATTTAAAGTTTCATTGTCACTTTGAATTATATCTTCAGAAGTTTCTGTTTCTGAAATATTGTTCATGTTGTCTAATTCGTCAATTAATGATACATCTGATATTTGATTAGATGTATTTTCATCAATTTCTTTTCTTTGAATTTGTGGATCAGTCATTGCTTTGTATGATAGTGTTTCAAAGTTTTCATACTCAATGAATTTATCTCTTAGTTCTGCACTTTTTGTGAGTTGTTTAATTAAGAATTTTTTGTCATTTTCAGAAATATCATTATCTGCCATTGAGATAATAATTCTTTCAGAATTTTCAATGTCTTCTTGAGATAATGTTTCTTTAGTATTGCCTCTATGAGTTTCTATATATTTTTTCAAATCTACGACAGAATTTAATTTTTCTTTTTCGATAAAATAGTATTTGTCGTTAGCGTTATTTTTATTAATTAACCTTGGTTCAAAAAAACCTAAGAATTTAACATGTGAAAAATCTTTTGCCAAATTAAATACAAGATAAATATCAGGTTCAATGTTGTATTCGAAGTGAGATTTTGGAATAAATATTACATTTTCATCAAATACTACTCTTACGTCAATATGAATGTTAGGTAGCATAATATCTGAAATGTCAAGTTCTTCAAGAATTTTTTTAATAGAATGAATATTGTAAACATCGGAAACATCAATATTTTCAGAAGCTAAATATTTGAGAGCAAGTTCTGCGCCTAAAGTGTTTATATAAGCTCTGTTTTTTGTATCCTTATGAGCGAAAGCGTTTGCTGCTATACTTGCATCTTTTTTATCCTGATCTTCGATATAAATTAATGTTTCTTGTTCTGTTACCATGTTAAAATTCTCCTCTTCTATTCAATAAGATGACACTCAAAAAAAAAATATTCCAATTTAATTGTAAATTTTTGTAACAAATATTGAAAAAGGATATTTTTTCGGACAAAATAAATTTGTCAGTCGTTTTAATCTTAATGTGTAGTAATCAGTGCATGTAGATTATAATAGGTCTCAATCTCTGATAAAGTGACGGAAAAATTAGTTAAAATAGATAATTAGTAATAAAAGGAGGTTTTCCAAAATGATAAGTTCTGTTTCTAACGTAAATTTTCGCGGTGATGCAGCATCTGTGAATGCTCAAGATTTAATTAATTCACCTGGTAAATTTACAACACAAGCACCTAAAGCAGATGCTCCTGCAGATTCTTTTGAAAAAGAAGGTGCTCCTGCAGAAAAGAAAAAAAGTAAAGCTCCTGCAATAATTGGTACAATTGTTGGTTTATTAGCCGCAACTTATGTAGGATTAAGTATTGCAGTAGGTAAAAAAGCATTAACAAGAGCTGTTGCTGAAGAGGGCAAAGAACTTGGCTTCTTAGGTAAGGTTAAAAACTTCTTTGTAGATATCGGTGAAAGTGGAGAAAAACTTTGGAATAAAATCAGAGGCAAAAAAGTTGATGATGTAGATGGAAAACCTAAAACAGATGCTCCTGATGTAAAGAAACCTGAAACTGAAGTAAAACCAGAAGGTGAAGCAGCTCCAAAAGCTGAAACAAAAGCTGAGGGGGAAGTGAAAGCAGAAGGCGAAGCAGCTCCAAAAGCTGAAACAAAAGCTGAAGGGGAAGTGAAAGCAGAAGGCGAAGCAGCTCCAAAGGCTGAAGCAAAACCCGAAGGGGAAATGAAAGCAGAAGGCGAAGCAGCCTCAAAGGCCGAAGCAAAACCAGAAGGTGAAAATAAATAATAAAAATAATATATAATTTAAAAAAGCTCGTTTTATAAAACGAGCTTTTTTATTCTAAAAATTCAGATAAAATAGTGTTACTGATTAAAATGCCATTATTGGTCAGCTTAAATCCTGTATTAGTATCAGAAAGATACTTATAAGAAACATACTTATCAATAGTACTGGCGTACTTTTTCAGGAAATCTATATTAAATTTCTTATTAATTTTTTCAATATTAATTCCTTCCATTTTCCTAAACCCTAAAAATATTTCTTCCTCTAATTGCTCTTGTTTTGTCAATTTTTGAGATGATTTGTGTTGCAACGGTTTATTTATATATTCATCTAAATTTGCGCTATTAAAATAGCGTGTTTCATTTTCATAGCCATGAGCTGCTACGCCAAATCCATAGTATGTGTTATTGTCCCAATAATTGAGATTATGTTTGGATTCATAGTCTTGTTTTGCAAAATTACTAATTTCATAGTGTGTAAAATTATTTTTTTCAAGAATTTCAATGGCTTTTAAATACATATCAGCTTGTGTATCTTCATTAGGAAGATTTTTCGGTGGATTTTTTGCAAAATAACAATCTTCATCAATTTTTAAACCATAAAGTGATATGTGCTGAATATTGAGGCTGATAGCTTTTTCTAAATCATTTTCAAAATCAGATAATTTTTGTTCCGGTAATCCGTATATAAAGTCAATACTAATATTTTCAAAACCTGCTTTTTGAGCCTTATTTACAGCTGATATAACATCTTTTGCAAGATGTCTTCTTCCGATAATTTTTAGAATTTTATCATTAAAAGTTTGACAGCCGAAACTTAATCTGTTTACACCTGAGGATTTTAATTTTTGTAGGTATTCAAAAGTAATATTTTCAGGGTTGAGTTCCGCTGTAATTTCTGTTTTTTTATTTGTATTAAATATCTTTATTAAATCGTGAAATTCTTCTGGAGTAAGTAATGATGGAGTCCCTCCTCCAAAATATAACGTATTAAGAATTTCATTTTTATAATTTTGGTGGATTTCTTTTTTCAAAGCATCTAAATAATTCTCTTTTTGTTCAAGTTTTGGAAATGAAACAAAAGAGCAGTATTTACATTTAGATTTGCAAAAAGGAATATGTATGTAAACATTTTTTGGCATACATATATTTTATAAAGAAATTTGATTTTTGCAAAATATCCATTAAATGATTGATGTGAAGTTTATATAATTATTCTATTGTATTTATGGGGAAAGCTCATCATTACAGACTTGAATAAGGGATAGAAAACTAAAATATGGGAAACGAAAAAATCAACTCAATAGATTATAAAGAATTGTATGCACAATACAATTGGTTTTCTAACGCTTATCCGCCTGTTGTACAGGCTTCAAGCGATGAATTTTTTCTGCCAGGATTAAAATTTATTTTAATTGGTATAAGCAAAAATATTAATACATTAATGGATAAAGATGCGTATTTTGTAACTAAAATACGTATAGATAAATTGCATGATATGTTTTTCAGAACTTCTGAAAAAGCAATAGGGATAATTTTAGATAGAGCTTTGGGCAAACCTAATTCAAGATTTAATTTGAACAAATTAACAGATTTAGAAGCAAAAATTATTACGGCATTTAATGATTATATGTTTAATGCGACTTCCCAATTTTTAACACAAGCCCCACCATCATTGAAACGTACGAATTTTGATGTAGTGCATTTGACATTTTTGGTAAAAGATGTTGATACTAATACTGTTGCTAAATTTATTATTACATTACCTGATGAGCTTTTAGCCCCTGAAGTTGTAACTTCAAAAAGTGATAAATTTGATTATGGTGATTTTTCATCAAGTGTGATTGATGTTGCTGTAAAAGTGGGATCTACAAAGTTTAAATTAATCGATATTAAAAATATTGATGTAGATGATATTGTCGTATTTGATAACAGTGACACAAAGCATATGGTATTAAAGTTCAAGGATTATGAAACAGATATAAACATAAACCCAAACTTGGGACTGGTAATGCCAGTGGATAATGACGGAGGAAACGAAGAAATGGCAGGAGAAAATACTAATCTTTGGGATAGTATTGAAGTTGAGATGGATGCTCAATTTGATACTGTTAAAATTACTCTCGGAGAGTTGAAAAGTATTGAAAAAGGTTTGGTTGTAGACCTGACATCTATTTATGATAATAAAGTAACATTGAGTGTAGAAAATAAACCTATAGCACGAGGAGAACTTGTAATTGTCAATGACAGATACGGTGTAAAAATCGATGAAGTTATTGCAAAAACTCCAAAGGTTGAAAATAATCAGGATGCACAAATGCAAAATGAAGAAATTGGTGACACTCAAACTTCTGATTTTGATGACAGTAATATGGAATTCCAAGAAGAAACACCTGCAGCTCCTGCTCAAAATACTGATGAAGAAGATGAATTTGATTACAGTGATTTTGAACTTGAGGATGAGGATATTTAATAGCTTTTTAGATTAAAAAAGTTTTGTTGAAGTATTAAATGAGGGTATGGAAATGAGTGGATATTTAGTAAATTTCATAGTATACACAGCAGCAATGGTAGGAATAATATTCTTAGCAGTTTTTGTGTATAAAAAATTCTCTTATTGCAGTACTTCAAGATCAAAATTTTTAAATGTCGAAGAATGTATAAGTCTTGGACCAAGAAAAGAGTTATTTGTAGTAAGAGCAGGACAAGAAAGATTTCTTGTAGCATCTGATGTTGGCAGAACTTCTTTAATTTCAAAATTAGATGATAATTCACCTGTTCAAAAAAATGAAATTGTATCTTCATCATCATCATCTTCTTCTGTTTTAAAAACTAACACAAATTGCAGTGTAGATGATTTGCCGACAATTGTGGATTTTCCAAGAGGTCAAAGAGCAACAGCTCAAAAGAAAGTATTTAAAAACATAATAAATAATATATAGAGGGATATAAAATGGATACTATAATAAGAGATATGAACCCAGTTTTACAAATGTTGATACTGATGACGGTATTTTCTTTAATACCGTTAGTATTCTGTTGTATGACAAGTTTTTTGAGATTTGTAATTGTATTTTCAATGTTGAAAACAGCAATGGGTACTCAACAGGTTCCTCCTTCTATTGTAATTGTAGGACTTGCAATGATTTTGACATTTTATACAATGGGGGGAACATTTCAAAAAATGTATGAGATGGGTTCAGTTCCGTACCATAAAAATCAAAATATTGTAGAAGCCATAAACGAGGGCTCGAAACCTCTTAAAGAATTTATGATGAAACAGACAAGGGAGAGTGATTTGGCCTTTTTCATTGAAGCTACAAAAGGACAACCGCCTAAAAATCCTGAAGAAATTACAGTTTGGCAGGTAGCTCCGGCATTTATTATAAGTGAGTTAAAAACATCTTTTGAAATCGGCTTTATAATCTTTGTCCCATTCATTGTTTTGGACTTGGTAGTTGCAAACATATTATTGGCACTAGGTATGTTTATGTTATCACCTACGATTATTTCTTTGCCGTTTAAACTGCTGATATTTATTGCAGTAGACGGTTGGGCGCTGATAGTTCAAGGGCTTGTCACGAGTTACAATTAGGTACTTACAAAGAGGGTAAAAAAGCGGGAGCGAAGCGACTTGCAAAAATACGAAAAGATATAACAAAAGTCTACAAAGAGGGTAAAAAAGCGGGAGCGAAGCGACTTGTAAAAGTATGAAAAGATATAACGAAAATCTATAAAGAGGGTAAAAAAGCGGGAGCGAAGCGACTTGCAAAAATATGAAAAGATATAACGAAAATCTATAAAGAGGATAAAAAATGGAAGTTTTAGTTGAATACTTAGCAAAAGGATTTTTAATAATGCTTGCAATCTCAATGCCTTGTGTACTTGTCGCAGCAGGCATCGGTCTTGTTGTAGGTATTTTACAAGCTGTTACTCAGGTACAGGAACAAACTATTGCAGCTGCACCAAAGATTTTAGGTGTATTTTTGGTAATTGTAATTGGCGGTATCGGTTTCATAAATATGTTAAAAGGTTTTATGGTAGACGGTATGGCTATGGCATTTAATTTGGCGTCTAAAAATGATGCCTATGTTTTGCCTGCTGATTATTATAAATATACATCACCTTTTGAACATGAAATGAATGATAAATTCAAAAATCAGCCGACAATGAATGAATTAATGAAAAATCCTGGTAAGGTTCCATTTATTGATCAACAGCAAAAAACAAAGTATTATGCAAGTCCTCAAACTCCTATGCCTAAACCTAATTTTGTAGAAACTAATAAAATTCTTGGACGTTAATAGATGAAAAAACTGATATTGATACTTTCAATAATTTTAATCCCGCTTCAGGCATGTGCTTTTGAAGATTATATATTCACGTCTGATTCCCCAGTAAAAAGTGTATCTTCAAGTGATGAAAGTATTGTATCAGTTCTTCCTTTTTTTACAATAGATAATAATAAGGATACTATTATTGTAAAAGTAAAAAAAGAGGGTAATGCTGAAATTACTGTAAAATTGTATGACAAAGATGTTGTTGTAAAAGTTCAGGTAACTCCTGATAAGACAATTTTTTCAAACGGTGATGATTTTGTCTTTTTCCCATTAGATACCCCTGATGAACCTGTGGAAATTTTACCGCCGCCTGATATTAGAGGGGGTGATAAATAGTGGATCAGATTATTTCTGAATTGATGAAGATGTTCCCTATGATGAATGCCTATTTAGCTGCAGGAATTTTTGTTTTTGCAAGGCTTTTAGGATTCTTCAGGCTTGCTCCTGTGTTTAATAGAAAAGAAATCCCAAGTATGGTTAAATTGGGCTTAATTTTTCTTTTGACAATAATTTTGACATCTGTCACCAAACCTGATGTTCATATTATTAAAGAATCATTTGCTCTCTCAATCTTGTTGAATGTTGTAGTAGGTGCAATGATTGGTTATATTGCTCAATTAATCTTGTTGGCAGTAGATGCTGGCGGTGATATGGTAAATATGCAAATGGGCTTGTCTTCTGCTATGGTATTGGATCCTACGACTTCTTCTCAGGTGTCAATTGTTGGTAAGTGTTTTCAATTATTGGGATTAATTATTTTTATTCAATTAGGCGGGGTATATTGGCTTTTGACAGCTTTTATTCACAGTTTCCAAATATTTCCTCTTGATGCTACGTTAATCCCGTTACAGCAGCTTGTAAATATGGATTATATGGTGCAATTGTCATCAAATGTTTTGTTTATGGGATTGCAGATTGCATCTCCTATTTTGCTGGCAACATTAGGACAAGATATTATTTTGGGTGTAATCTCTAAGACAGCTCCGCAAGTAAACGTTTTCCAATTAAGCTTCTTATTTAAACCAGTATTGGGTGCGGCAATTATGGTATGGATTTTGCCAATGCTTGTAAATATTATTTCTGATTACTTTTTATCTTTTTCAAAAATTATTTAAGATAGTCTTTGAAAAAATTCATATTTATTAATTCAGCTTCTTTTACCAAATCTTCTTCAATTACTTTGTTGATTTCTTTTTTGTTAGGAAAAGAATATGGATCAAGGACAAAATTTGAGAAACATTTTTTGTTAAATTTCGTCTTTTTATGAAATAAATTAGGGACAATTTCTTTTACTTTGTAAGTTAGTCCGTAGTTAAGCAATGTTCCGTATTTTTTTTGAGTTTTTTGGTGATATTGTTTTATAAAAACATCATAATTTTGGCTTAATTTTTGAATTGCAGGTGATTCTTCAAGTGCTTTTTGCACTTTTGGGGTAACGTTTTTGAAATAAAGTCCGTTAAAATTTTGACTGTTATGTGTATTTTGAATTTCCATATCTTGAATAACGTATGAACATGAAATTTTTTGCTATGGATAATAAAGTTCTATAATGTCTGCTAAATCATACTGCCAATTTTTAAGTTGGTAAATTGTATTATCAGGCACAGTATTTTCAAGTTGTGCTAATACATTGTATAAAAAAATCTTTTTAACCGTAAAAAATAAGCATCTGTCAAACTCCTCAGCAAAATCTAAAATCCAATAAATCATAAAACCATAAACCTTCTTTAACATTATGCACTATATATAGTGCATAAAATATCATATAAGGTGCAAACTGTCAAGATGATTAAAATAAATTTATAATTTTATTATGATTACTTGTAAATTAGATGATTTAATTTGGCAAAATAGAGTTACGGCAAAGGATATTGCTATACAAACAGGAATTGGCAGAAATACAATATCAAGATGGAGAAATAATAAAACTAGTGCTTATGATGCCAAGACACTTGATTTGTTGTGCAAATATTTCAACTGCAAAGTTTCTGATTTATTAGAGTTTACTCCTGATTAATCTTTAAATTTTTTACGAAATCGCCGATTGCAAATGCTTCGACTGTACCTACAACGATTTCAAAATCTTTGATTTCTTCTTGCAGTTCATCTTTCATATGGGCAAGCAGACCCGGAATTATTATTTTGCGGTTTTTAACTTTGTTTGCAAAATCAAATTTTTTCAGAGTTTTTGCAACCATTTTAGCTGTAAATTTTTCTGCTGACCAAGCTGTTAGAACACTCATACCTTCTGCAGGAGTAACGATCAGGTAAGAAGGAACAGGTAGACTTTCAAGTTCGTTTGCTACAGCAAAAAATGTAAGTGCAAAGTTAGTTGTCATAAATATTAATGAATTTTCATCAGGGTTGTTAAATTCATATATTTTTGACTCTACCTGTAATGGTTTTTGCGGATCTGTAAAGATGTTTTGCCTTAGCATCATTAGTGATGTTAAAAGGTTTTTATCAAAGTCTTCAAAAATAAGCATATTTGCATATTTGCAAATATAATATGATGCTTTAGCACAAAGCAGATTTAAATTCTCTGTGTGTTTAAAATATACGCAGACAGGATTTGAAAAATTTTCATCTTTTTCCAATACTGCTTTTTTTCTTATTTCAATCAATTCATTTGATGTGTTTGTAAAATCTGTATCATCAATTTCTTTTATTGAAAGTTTTTGGAATTCTTCATATGTAATACAATCAGGTAATGAGCCGTTTTTTGTAATAATTAAATCAACTTTCAGGTGCTCATTTACTCTTGTAATTTCAAATTCTTTAACTTGCTTATATTTATCTTGCCAGTTAGGATTTGCAAGGTCAATTATTATCCCGATTGCAGTTTTGTTTATGAAAGTTTTTTCATGTCTGTATAGGACATTTTCTCCGCCTATTTTAACCCCTTTTATTTCAATAGTTTTTTGCGGTTGTTTAGAATTTTGTTCATAAATTTCTTTTAGGGTATCCGGGAGATATTTACATTTTTCTATTTCGATATTGTGCTTTGCAAGTTTCAAGGCGAAAGCCATACAGGTCGGACAGCCGCATTCTTTGCAGTTTGTGTGTTCGGCTTTTTTTGCAGCAGGCAGATATTTGAATATTTGTAATCCTGAGAGTTCTGTCATTATTCAAGCTCCTTTAATGTTTTATAGCTTTGAGGATTTGTCAAAACTATATATTCTGCACCTGCTGCTTTTACAGCTGCAGCTGATGTGATTTCAAGATATAGTGCAAGGTCTTTATCTTTAGCTTCTTTTGTTTTTGCAGTTTCTTCCGTTGCAAAAGATATAATTGGCATATTCAAATATTTATCACCTGATTTGCCTTCGAGTTTAATTTTTTCCATTATGCTATATCCGTATTCAAACCCGTAGCCTAATCCGCCAATATCTGTGTCGATAAGTATTTTATCTAGTGGTAATCCCATATCTGATGTTAGGATATTCATTTCTTTTGCTAAGTTTATGTCAATCGGAGTTCTAATAATTAGAGTATGATTTCCTTTTATTACATCAGGAACGATTTGTTTATAATTTTTTTCATTTGCAATCCCAATAATGCATTCTCTATCTATAAGTTTCATTAGCTCAGGTAAAAGTTTGATATCAATTTCATCATCTCCAGAGCCGATTAACATAAGAGGTTTATCAATACAAGGAAGAAGCTTTTTAAAAGCTTCTATTCCTTTTTCTATATCTTCCGTAAATTTAAGACCTAAAATATCACAGTCTTCATTAATTTGATTTTTTGCCTTTTGGATAGACAATTCAAGAATATATTTAACTTTGTCTTTCACTTTGTACTCTATCCATTATTTGTTGGAATTCATCTGAATCGATAGTTTCTTTATCAAGAAGTTCTTTTGAAATTGCTTCAAGCATATCTCTGTTTTCGCTCAAAAGTCTTTTAGCTTCTTCATATTTAGAATCAACGATATTTTTCATTTCTTCATCAATTTCGAATGCAACTTGTTCAGAGTAATCTCTTTGATGACCAAAATCTCTGCCCATAAATACGTTTTCTTGGTTTTTGCCATATGCCATGTTGCCTAATTTATCTGACATACCCCAAGCTGTTACCATTTTTCTTGCGATATTAGTTACGTTAATCAAATCTTGAGATGCACCTGTGCTTACTCTGTCTTTACCGTAAACGATTTCTTCAGCAGCACGTCCGCCTAATGATACTGTAATTTGTGCAAGAAGTTTTGCTTTATTTGTGTGAACTTTTTCATCTTTAGGTTTTGTCCAAGTTACACCTAATGCATATCCACGAGGGATTATTGATACTTTGTGTAATTCATCGGCATCTTTTAGTAATTTAGCTAAAAGTGCGTGACCTACTTCGTGGTATGAAGTTAATTCTTTATCTTCATCAGTCATTACTTTGCTTTTCTTTTCGATACCTGCGATTACTCTATCAATAGAATTGTCAATGTCGCTCATTGAAATTTTGTCTTTGTTATTTCTTGCAGCAAGTAATGCAGCTTCATTAAGCAAGTTTTGTAAATCAGCACCTGTAAAACCTGGTGTACGTTTTGCAAGAGTTTTTAAATCAACTTCAGGTTCTAATTGTTTGTTTTTAGCGTGAACTTTTAGGATTTGTTCTCTGCCTCTAACATCAGGAGCATTGATATAAATTTGTCTGTCAAATCTACCAGGTCTTAATAATGCGTTATCTAAAATGTCAGGTCTGTTAGTTGCAGCAATAACGATAATATTTGTATTTTCGTCAAAACCGTCCATTTCTACAAGTAATTGGTTAAGAGTCTGTTCACGTTCATCGTGACCGCCTCCCATACCAGCTCCACGTTGACGACCTACTGCATCAATTTCATCTATGAATATAATACAAGGTTGATGTTTTTTAGCTTGGTCAAACAAATCTCTTACACGGCTGGCACCTACACCTACGAACATTTCTACGAAATCTGAACCGCTTATTGAGAAAAATGGAACGCCTGCTTCACCTGCAACAGCTTTTGCCATTAATGTTTTACCTGTTCCCGGAGGGCCTACAAGAAGTACGCCTTTAGGAATTTTGGCTCCTAATTTAATGTATTTGTCTCCGTTTTTCAAGAAGTCAACGATTTCTTCAAGTTCTTTTTTCTCTTCATCAATACCTGCAACATCTTTGAAGGTTGTTTTAACTTTACTGTCAAGAAGCATTTTAGCTTTACTTTTTCCAAAAGACATTGCTTGAGAGCCGCCTGCTTGAATACTTTTTGCCATTACTGCCAAAAATACGATAAATAATATTGGAAGTAATAAGTAACTTAATGCGTTGCCTAAAAGTTTAGATGAATCAGTTGCACGAGTTACTTTAACATCAGCTTTTGATTCGCTTAATCTATGCATTAAATCTGGATCGAAAGCAGGGATTAAAACTTTATATTTGATTGTTTGAGGTTTCTTTTCTATTGTTCCAAAAGGATTTTCAGTACTTGGAGCAAGTGTTTTTACTGTTTTTTCTTCTTGTGCTTTCGGTTGAGCTTTTGGAGTTGCAATTAAAAAGTCGTCAGCCTTTTCTACGGTTTGAAATTCATCATTATTCAATTTTTCAATAAAGTTTGAATATGAAATTTCTTGAATTTTAACTGCAGGTTCTGACAAAAATACAGAAGATGCAAAAAGTATTATTACAATCGCAAGGACAATATACATTCCCGTAGTTTGACTTTTATTCATTAGATGACCTCTCACTTTCTTTAAAACGTAAGTTTATTATAACTTAAAAATTCAAAAAATTCTATATATTACGGGTTAACATATTAGCAAAAATATTTATTTTTAATTTTTATTTTTACTGAAGGAAATGTAAAGGAAATTTTTATGCCAATTATAAATAAATTAATTTCAAGAGTTGATTCAGCTCCAATTGGAACAACCGTTAATACGATCTTAAAAACAGGAACTAGAGTAAGTATTACAAAATTGAGTAAACCTGATACTATTGAAATTGTACGACAACGTCCGCAAAATGGTTGTATTAAAACAATATTGAAAAAAAGTAAAGGAATATATAAGCCTAAAAAAGTTTTAGAAGAATATCGTTTTGGAATTGTTACAATTGAATATAAAAAGGATGGTTCAAGGTTAGTAAAATTAAGGACCGTAGATAAAAATGGTAGAAAGAATTCTGAAAATAATGGGTTTTATAGAACAATATTGGAAGAAAATATTTATCCAAAAGGTGCAATTATTCAATCTTTCCAAAAAGAAAAACAGACACCTTATAATAAAAGAAATGCAAATCTTGATTTTTTAAAACATTTAGGTATTATTCGTAAAAAAAATAGGTATACGGCTCCGACTTTTGATTATACTCTTAAACAAGATAATTTATATGCAGAAGCTGATTTGAAGAATTGTAAAAAAAATATGTAATTTTGAAATCTCTCTTTTGAAAAATTTTTTATATATTCAAGAGAGAGATTTTATATGAAAATAATAAATTTTGAAACTATTAAAGAAAAAGTAAACAAATTAGATACAATGGCTAATGTTGATATGACTAAACCCAACAGTATTTTCCCGCACAAAGATGATGATAACAGAACTGTTGCTGAAAAAATGCAAAAATTCTTTGAAGTAGCTGATGGAGAAAATCCTTCTTGGAATGTTTAGATTTGATCAACTGAAATAGCAGTAATACCTGAATTTCTAGCACTATCCATAACTTTTACCATTGCCCCGTGAGAAGAATCCGCATCGGTTCTAATCATCAAACCGTCAGGGTAATTTGAAGCTTGGGATTTTATTGTGCTTTCTAATTTATCAGCAGGAATTTCTGCCCCATCTAAATAGAATTTATCTCCTGCATCAACCATTATTGTCATAATTTTGGTTTCTTTTTGCTGTTGTTCTTGAGCAACATTTTCTGGAACGGTTAAATTAAGTCCCTGTTGATCAAGCATTGGAGCTATTACCATCATAATGATTAACAGAACTAAAAAGATATCTGTCAAAGGTGTGATATTTATTTCATTGAATGTGTCACGATTTCTGCTCATTTTATTTACCTGCGTCTGGTTGATTTTTCTTCTAAATCTTTTTGTTCTTTTTTACTTAGAGGTTCTCCTGCAACTATTAGTTTTTTATATTCTGCATCTTGTGCTGAATTCATAATTTCCATAATTTTTGCACTTTTAACTCTTTCATCTGCTTTTACAACAAGTTCAGGTTTTTCAAGCTGAGCTTTCAGTGTAATTAATTCATTGGTTAAATTATCTTCAGTTACAGGAGTTCCGTTCAAATACATTTTTCCTTCTTTTGTAACTGAAACAGTAGCGTTTTTCTGTTCAATGGAAATTCCGCTGTTAATTTCAGGAACAGTAATAGAACTGTCATTTGATTGGAAAGTCGGTGCGACAACCATCATAATAATCAACAGAACTAAGAAAATATCTGTCAACGGAGTTATATTTATCTCTGTAAATAGGGCATCTTTCCCTTTATTGGTTTTCATTCCCATTTTCTTGTGTCGCTTACGGTAATATTTTTACCGTAATCTCCTTTCTTTTTATAATGAAATGTTTGCATTGCTTGGAGTTGTTGATTCATCGTTAGAATCTACAAAACTTAAGAATAATAATTTGATTAATTGGAAGTCATCTTCATATCTTTTTACGATTGATTGGAATGAGTTGTAGAAAATAACTGCAACAATCGCAACACCAAGACCGAATGCTGTAGCAATCAATGCTGATGCAATACCTGATGCAACTGCTGCTGATTGGTTACCTTGAGCTGCTAAATCTTGGAATGTAAAAAGAATTCTTACAACAGTACCAAACAAACCTAAAAATGGAGCTACACCACCGATTGTACCTAAGATAGTTAAATGGCTTTCAAGTTTTCTTGATGCTAATGATGCTGCGATATCAAATGATCTTGAAAATCCGTTTTTTTGTTCAGAAAAAATTCTAACAGCTTCTTCTGTTACTTCTCCGATCACACCGCCGCATTGAATTGCAAGATTTTGTGCTCCTTCAAGATTGTTTTTTACAAGTTCTTTTTGTAATCTTGGAATAAACAATACAACATCTCTTTTGTTTTTCTTGTAATAAGAAAATCTGTTAATAACAACACCTACTACCAATATTGAACATACCAAAATAGGTAATAATACCGGCCAATCCATTTGAATTGATTTCCATAATAGTTCCATAATTTTATCCTCTTTTTTTCATAATATTATTTACGTTTTATTTTTTAGTATCCTGATGCTCCAAATACGTTGTAGTCAAATGTAAATTGGATATCAATACTTTGTCCTTTGAATTCTGCAGGAAGTGGTCTGAAAGGTGCTGTTGCTTGTACTGCGTTTATTGCTGCTTTGTCAGCTCCTGGAAGTCCTGACGATTTGAATACGCTACAAGATAATAATCTTCCGTCTTTTGCAATTTTGAACAGTAATACAACTCTTTTACTTTCATTTCCTTTTGGCGGATCCCAGTTCATTTTGATACGTCTTTGTAATTCTCTCATGTATGGACCAAAATCTGGTTCCCTAATTGCATCAATTCCTGGTCTGCCGTTTGGATTTCCAGGTCCAGGATTTCCATATCCGCCAGTACCGCCTCCACCGCCTTTAGCAAGTTTACTGCCTGAACCGCCAGTTGGTGCTAATGATGGAGCAGGTGCGTATCTGCCACTCCCAGATGAAGAACTTCCTCCTCCACCTCCGCCTTTAGCAGATGTGCCAGAACCACTGATTGGACCTGTAGAATATCTTCCACTACCTGTACCTCCTTTTGGGACCGGTACTGTAAATGCTGAAGATGGTTTAGCAGTTGGTCTTGGGGTTGTTGGTGGCTTTAAAGATGGTCGTGCAGTTGGTGGTGCAGGTTTTGCAACCTGTGGAGCCTTTGGCCCAGGAGCTGGCTGACTAGCTGCCTTTTTAGGAGCTGGTGCAGGTTGAACTTGCTGGGTTACTTGTTTTACAATTTTTTGTAAAGGATTTTGTGGTGCTGCTTGTTTTTTAGGAGCAGCTTTGGCAGGAGCAGGTTTGGCAGATTGTTGAGGTGCTCCTGGTGATGGTGATGGCATTGACACTTTTCTATTTGGATCGTGGTGTCCGCCAGCACGCGAATTGATATCTGCACGATATGGTGTTTTCTTATTTATAGGAGTTTCTTCTTTATCTACTAGTACAAATTCTATATCATTTACTTTAGGTTTTGGTTTTTCAAAAATCTTGAATGTAATCCCCATAAATGACAAAATTAACAATACTAATGTCCATACACCTATTGCAGTCGGGTGAAGAATTGCTGAAATCAAAATTGATTTTTTTAAGCTTATGTCTTCATCATCTTTTAAAACTGCAGGTGTTGTATAACTTGATTGTTCTTCAAGTTCATCTTCTAAAAAATTATCTGTATATTTTCCTAATAGTGACATTATTTCTTTTATACGGTTATTTCCCGTATGCTCCCCTATCTTTATCTAATCGCTTTATAATTTTATTTTAAAACAAAAATAAAATTATTACCCGATGTACTAATAATTGTTGTTAAACATTGTTGGATTTACAGTAATCGGTTGGGTAAGTACTAATTCAATTGCAGAGTTTGCAGGAATTTCAACATCGTTTCCTTTGTCCCAAATTGATTTTACAAGTCCGCCGCCTGCTCCTACTGCTGTCGCAAGTGCTGTCCCTTTGCCGATATCTCCGCCTGCAAGTGGAGATATAATTACTCCTGCAAGAGCTCCTGCTCCTGCTCCAACTGCTAAATCTTTACCATAATCTTTAGCTACATCCATTTTTGTTCCGCCAATTAGAACTCCAGTATTGTCGTTTGTTTTTATTACTGCAGAAATTGGAATTTGAATGCCATATGGGGTTACTATTTGGGTAAATCTTACTAATAATTTACCATTCATACTTCCATGTTTTGCTTTTGAAACTTCAAGTACAGATCCTGTAATTGAGCTGCCAGCAGGTGCAATTAAATTCCCGTTATAGTAAAAATCTGAGCCTAGTGCTAATGTTACATTTTGCCCTAATGTTAAATTTGCAGAATTTAAAGGTGTTGTAACTACTGCAGGTATTTTTTGCCCAGCTGGAACTGTAACTACACTACCTTTTAGAGTTTGATTACCGCTTACGGTTTGAGTTGGGTAATAATTCTGCTGATATGAAGGTGCTGGGTTATTTTGGCTATAACCAAAGTTTGGTGCTGCATAAGAAATGCTTGTTGATAAAAGCAATGCAGTTGTCATAAATAATCCAAATGTTTTTTTCATAATTTGCCTTTCTTCTTATTTTATTAATTTATATTTTATTTTATAAGTTATTTTAAGTCAATTTGTTACGGTATGAGTTATCCAAGCGGGAGAAGTTAGGATAATTATCTCATTAGACCCTGTAGGAATCGTTGTATGGCTACCCATTTTCCTTTCTGCTGATGGTCGTAATTGTATAGTTGTTCTTTTAATTCTTTGTTGTCTTTGAGCCATTTTTATATATTTTACTGGCTCTGACATTTCTCCGCCAAAGAGGTTATTATTTGATGTGTATAAATAGCCTCTTATTGGGGTTTCATATCCGTCAGAATAAATCATTTTGCTTATTCTAATTTTCATTGCTGCATTTGTTCCAACTACAGGTGCATTTATTTTTTCTATATATCCAAAAAAGACTGTATCTTTTGGAATAATGTTGGTATCATGCATGTATAAGTCATTTGTTGCTATAAATTTAACTTTGTATCCTTCAGAACAAGTTTGTGTCGAAATTTCCTGAGTATTCATAACTGGAATGAATGTCCCAGTTGGGACTATAATCCCATGGTAATCTCGTAGATCAACTTGAATATTTGGTAATTCTTCTGCTTGAACAAATCCAATTGATAAAAATAAGCTTAGTATTAAAAAAAATTTTTTCATAATAGTTATTATAACAGTTTTTTTTGTATTATCAATATAACGAGTTTTTATTTTAATTAGTGCATTTTATATTGTTTAAATATTACAAATGTAAATATTTTAAATTTTTATGCAATTTTTTTATAAACAAATACTTTATATACATGTAGTGTAGTAAAAAGGTGAATTATTGTGTTTAGTGCAGTAGCATCAGGTATATTTGCATATAGAAATGCCGATAAAACCAAAAATGGTGATATTGGTCGTGGTGCTGTAACGTTAGGACAGACTGCAGGACTTGTTCAAGAAGTTGCAAAATATGACGGTTTTGCTGCAAATGCTGCAAGAAGTACTTTGAGTGTATTTTCTGATTTAGCAAAACAAAATAAGGCTTTTGAATATGCTGGAAAAGTTACAAAATTTGCGATAGATAATGTAAATCCTTTGATTTGTGCATCAAGTGTAATCAAAACTGCTATGGCTGAAGATAAAGTAGGAACAGGGATTACTGAAGCCGCTGCTTTATCTGCAATGTTTGCAGGTGAGGGTATGGTGAAAATGTATTATGATAAAGTCGCAAATTCTAATGAAGTTAAATCAGGAATGAAAAAATTATCTGATAAAAAAATTATGAAACCTGTATTTGAGTATGTTGAAAAACATAAATTAGGCGGAAAAATAGGAGCTGTTGTTAAAGGTTTAATATTTGTCGGTGGTTCTATGGGATCATATGCTATAGGACAAAAGTTTGGTGAAGATTTTTCAAGCAGAGTAAAAGCTTCTTGCAATATCAAAGATTCTAAAAAAATCAATCAAATGGCTTAAGCATATTTATTGATTAATGTGTTATAATAATTATGTGAAAAAGATAGTATTATTATTTGCAATTTTATTATTTAATATTGTATTTGCAAGCCCGAGTTTTGCGATAAAAATAGGCCTACAAACAGAAGTGACATCTTCTGCAATTGGTACTTCTGTTAAAGGAACAATTATTGATGCAAATACTAATCATACTGTTTGTGATTTAGATGCTATGAAAGGTTACGAAATTAAACCTTATCATAACTTAATGGCAATTTTATATAAAGGAACTTATTATAAAATAAACTCAGATAATATTGTAATAAAACCTTTGAGTCCTGGGTTTGTTAGTGCAAAAGGTAAATGGTATCGTGGAATCATAATGATTCAAAATAAAAACGGTAAATTGACTGTTATTAATAATGTTCCTTTAGAAGATTATATAAAAGGTGTTGTGCCATCTGAAATGCCATCAAGCTGGGCAACGGAAGCTCATAAAGCACAGGCGATAGCTGCAAGAAGTTATGCGCTGGCTAATTTAGGTAAAAGAGCTAAATATGGCTATGATTTAAAGGATACTCCAGAAGACCAGGCTTATGGTGGAGCATCTAAAGAAACTCCTGATACTAATTATGCAGTTGATGAAACAAAAGGCATTGTCCTTACATATAATATGAAAGTTATTAATGCATATTATTCAGCATCAGCAGGTGGGCAGACAAATGTTAACAGCTGGGGTTCAAGTCTTCCTTATTTAAGGTCAGTTCCGTCTTTTGATGATAATGTCAAAAAAAACGGGCATGGTGTAGGAATGTCTCAACATGGCGCTAACAATCTTGCTAATCAAGGTTATAATGCCTATCAGATTCTTCAATATTTTTATAAAGATGTAAAGTTTGCACGTGTTGATCCTAAGTCCTATAATTAGTCTTTTTTGTTTAATCTATTGCTTTTTAGCTATATCAATTCCTTAAAAAGCAATGTATGTTTTAAATTCATATATATTTTTTTTGAAAAACACTTGCCAAATTCAAATAAAATGGTATAATAATTTTTGTCGAGACACGAGCATGCATAAGAGAGAGTAAATGGTCTATTACTGTATGCACAAGGTAAAAGGAGGTTCATAATGAACAAAGAAGAATTAGTAAAAGAAGTATCTAAGAAAGCAAAAGTTTCTCAAAAAGCTACAGCTGACATTATCGCAGCTACTTTAGAAACTATTGAAAAAACTGTTTCAAAAGGTAAAAAAGTTACATTAGTTGGTTTTGGTACATTCGAACCACGCAAAAGAGCTGCTAGAACTGGTAGAAACCCACAAACTGGTGCTCCTTTGAAAATTGCTGCTAAAACAGTTCCTGCTTTCTCAGCTGGTAAAAAATTCAAAGAATTAGTAAAATAAGTTTGAATGATAAATAAAAAGACAGAGTCGATTATTGTCGGCTCTGTTTTTTTTATTTTCTTAAAAATGTTATAAATTTATCTCCGTATTTTTTTTGTTTAATTAATTCAAAATCAGAAAAATCAACATCTGTGACATGTTCTAAGATTACAATGTTCGAGGATATATTTTTAATTGCTTCCAGACTGTTTTCATAGATACCTGAAAAATAAGGCGGATCAATATAGATTACATCAAATTTATTTTCTAATTTAGGTGCAATTTTTAAACTGTCACCTATTATTAATTCAGGTTTAGGGTTGAATTTTTGGAAGTTATTTTTGATAATCTTAGCAGCTTTTGGATTTTTTTCTATTGCACAGACTTTTGAAAAGCCTCTTGAAAGAGCTTCTAATCCCATAATGCCTGAACCTGCATACATATCAAGAAATGAGCTTCCGTAAAAATCAATTAAGGCTTGCAATGTATTAAATATGCTCATTCTAACCTTTGATAGTGTTGGTCTTGTAATATTTTCGTCAGGTGCGATTACTTTTTGCCCTTTAAATTTACCTGCTGTAATTATCATATTAACTATTTTACAATGAATAAAATTTGATGTATAGTTTTGGTTGTATACATTAATTTTATATTATCGGGGCTATTATGGAGAATGAGGAAAATAAGACAGAAGTTATAGTTGTAGGCGGAGGACCTGCAGGAATTTCTTGTGCTATTACACTTGCAAGGGCAGGGAAAAAAGTTGTTTTAATTGAAAGAGGGAAATTCTCTGGCAGCAAAAATGTTTTTGGTGGTGCAATTTATGCCCAGCCGACACGTGAAATTTTCCCTGATTTTGAAGAGAATGCGCCTTTAGAAAGAAAAAATATTGAGCATAAATACGCATTGTTAGGCGAAGAAGATGCAACAGTTATCTCTTATAAAAAACGACATGAAAATCCTGTTAGTTACACTGTAATTAGAGGAAAATTTGATCGTTGGATGGCTGATGAGGCTAAAAAAGCCGGAGTTATTTTAGTTGAAGAAACTGTGGTCAGAGAATTGATTGTCCAAGACGGTTTTGTAAAAGGTGTTAGAACTGAATTGGAAGAATATTATTCTGATATTGTAGTTTTAGCTGATGGTGTAAATTCATTATTAGCGAAACAAATTGGCCTTCGAGGAGATTTGTCCCCTGAAGATGTTGCATTGAGTGTAAAAGAGGTTCTAAAACTTCCTCAAGAAGTTATAAATGAAAGATTTCATGTAAATGATGATGAGGGTTGTATTTATGAAATCTTTGGCGGACCTATGCTTGGAATGTTAGGTTTGGGATTTTTGTATACAAACAAAAATTCAGTAAGCATAGGCTTAGGTGTGACTTTAAGTGAGCTAATTGAAAAAGGCATTAGACCTTATGATCTGTTAGATAAATTGAAATCCCATCCTGAAATTGCACCTTTGATAAAAGATGGTGAATTGTTAGAATATTCTGCTCATTTAATTCCTGAGGGCGGATATAAAAAGCTCCCTTTACTATTTGGTGCAGGGGTTATGGTATGTGGTGATGCTGCTATGTTTGTTAATAATATGCATTGGGAAGGTACAAATTTAGCAATGATTTCTGGGAAAATCGCAGGAGAGACTGCTGTAATTGCTCTAGGGAAACAGGATTTTTCAGAAACAGCTCTTTCACATTATCAGGAGGAAATGGAAAATTCTTTTATTATCAAAGATTTGAGAACTTATAAAGACTTAATGGGTGGAATTCAAGAAAGAGTTGAGGAATTTTTAGGATATTATCCTAAGAAAATTAATTCTTTCTTTGAAATGTTTACGTCAGTTGACAGCGTTCCAAAAAGAGAAAAATATCATAAGTTTATAAAAAGTATTTTTACTGATAGAAAAATTTCTGAATTATTTAAAGATTTTTGGACTGCTGTTAAATTATTATGGAGTATTTTGATAAAATGAGTGACTTAGAAGATAAATTATATACAGTAAAATATACACCGGATACAAAATCACACTTGCAACCTGTGCAAGAATGTTGTCGAGTTTGTAAGTCTAAAATTTGTACAACTATATGTCCTGCAGGAGTTTATGAGTGGGATGAAAATATGCAAAAATTGATTGTAAATTATGAAAATTGCTTAGAATGCGGTGCATGCAGAATTGCTTGTGAAAGTGCTTCTTTGGGCTGGGAATATCCTAAAGGTACAAAAGGGGTAACTTTCAAGCAAGGCTAGGTATTGACATATTATCGAAAAACATTCATAATAGTCTTATTCTATAGGTATAAGGAGAGGCATTATGAAAGAAGAATACACAAATCAGCATAGACGTTGGTATGATAAAGATCCAGTTTTATCTCAGGCTGTAAAAACTTTAGAAGAAACTGATGATGAAACACAGATTAGAATTGCTTTAAATTTGATTAAAATTATTATAGAACACAATATTGAAGATGAAAAATTTGAAGCAGTAGAAGATATTATCAATGCAGTAGGTTCAGGTCTTGATGATAACAGAAAAGGTCGTTGGTATGACATTGATTCTACATTAAGAACTGCTATGAATATGTTGCAAAATTGTCCAGCTGATACTCAGCGTATTATCGCTAAAGAGATGGCTAATATGGTGTTGGAACAAATTAAAAAAGACGAAGATTCAGAAGACGAAGAAGAATCTTAATCATTAATAATATCTTATACAATTATATAGGTCAACTTTATTATCAGATGCACTTTAAAATATCATATTTTTGAAGTGCATCTTTTATTTTTAACTTTATAATTGTATTGTTCTCAAAATCATGTAGTATCTGTAATCTCCCCAATAAATTATAATTGAGATAAAATTATTTTCTAGATCAGTTGTTTCTAAAAAAGTGTTAGGTGCAGGTTTTCTTTGAGAGCTTTTTATGTGTTTCCCTACAAAATCCAAGAATTTTATATGGAATTTTTGAGATGGTGTTAATTTTGCTTTTGGCAAGTTCTCATCATAAAATCCCATAGGTACAATTTCTCTGTTATATGCAGGAATTATATATTTTACTTTGCCTTGTTCTTTAAATAATATGTACCAATTTCCTTTATGTTCTCTAGGGGTTAAAAGATAATATCCTGGCTCAATTGTAGTATTTTTAAAAAATAGTGGTGATGTTAATCTGAATAATGGATAAGGTGACCAAGATGTGTTTTGTATATCATACATTTCACCCGGGTCAATATCGTGAACATATGAAAAATCTGCAGGTTCTAAATCTCTGTAAATTTGTTCATAATCTGTTTCTGCTCCATAGGTGCATACTCCAAAAAACATAATAAGCAAAATTAGAAGTAATTTTTTCATACTTTCTATTTTAATGATTTAGTTTAAAAAAGCAAGCTTTTTGTGATAAAATATTTTTATATCAAATTCAGACAAAAAAGGAGAGGACAAATGCTTACAGGACCGTTTTTAGATAGAAATTGGATTGGACAAAATGCGGATTACAATTCTGCAGATATAGTTATGCTAGGATTGCCGTTTGACGGTACTGTGTCTTATCGCTCAGGTTCTCGTTTTGCTCCTGAACAAATTAGACTTGCAAGTTGGGGGTTAGAGGATTATTCTCCAAGATTTGATAAGTATTTGGAAGATGTGAATTTTCATGATGCAGGTGATTTAGAATTCCCACTAGGAAATACTTATAAATCCCTTGATTTGATTGAAAAAAATGTTGAAGAAATTTATAAAGACGGCAAAAGAGTTTTTGGTATAGGCGGGGAACACTTGGTAACATTACCTGAAATTAAGGCAGTATCAAAGTTTTATAAAGATTTAGCAATAGTTCATTTTGATGCCCATACAGATTTGAGAGAAGAATATTTGGGTGAAGAAATGTCTCATTCTGCAGTAATCCGTCACGCATCAAAAATTGTTGGCCCTGAAAATATTAAACAAATTGGGATTCGCTCTGGCATGAAAGAAGAATGGGAATTTATGAAAGAGCATAAAACTCTTATTCATAAATATTCAGAGCTTGATGTGTTGAAAGGTAAAAAGATTTTTGTAACAGTTGATTTAGATGTTCTTGATCCTTCTGTAATGCCTGGTACTGGAACTCCTGAAAGTGGCGGTATGCAGTTTAATGAACTTATGGGCTGGTTTGAATATTTGAAAGATTTCGATATTGTTGGTGCTGATGTTGTAGAGCTTGCCCCTGATTATGATGCTTCAGGTGTATCTACAGCAGTTGCGACTAAAGTAATCAGAGAATTACTAATGATTATGTAATGAATTATCATATTTTGTTAATATTAGAGGATATATGGTATTAGATAGAATAAATTTCTTAAAAGATGAAATTAATAAAGCAAACTACAAGTATTATGTTGAAGATAATCCTTCAATAAGCGACTTTGAATATGATCAAATGTTTGCGGAATTAAAAAAACTTGAGGAAGAAAACCCATTATTTATATCTCCTGACAGTCCGACTCAAAGAGTTGGCTCAGTTAGTGAAAAATTCTTTCCTCATAAGCATAAATATCGACTATATAGTCTTGATAATACTTATGAATATGATGACTTGGAAGACTGGTATAAAAAGATTGTAAAAGAGTATAATGACCAAGAGCTTGTCTGTGAATTGAAAATTGATGGACTTGCAATGGCTTTAACTTATGAAAATGGAGTTTTTGTTCGCGGCGTAACTCGTGGTGATGGGATTACAGGAGAGGATATTACAAATAATTTGAAAACTGTAAAAGCTATTCCTTTGAAACTTTTTGAACCTGTAAGTGTTGAGGTTCGCGGGGAAGTCTATATGCCGAAGGAATCTTTTGAAAAATTGAACGAAGAAAACCTTAAAAATGGTGAAAAATTATTTGCAAATCCGAGAAATGCCGCAGCCGGTTCAATAAGGCAACTTGACAGTAAAATTACTGCAAAGCGTGATTTGTCAATGTTTTGTTATACTGCAATTTTTACCGGCGATATAAAAAATCCGCCCAAAAATCATTATGACAGTCTAATGTATTTGAAAAAATTAGGATTTAAAGTCAATCCAAACATTAGGCTTTGCAAAAACGCTAAAGAAGCTATTGAATATTGTAAAGAATGGGATGAAAAACGTTTTTCTTTAGATTATGCAACTGATGGTGTTGTAATTAAGGTAAATGATTTTCTTGTTCAGCAAGAAATGGGATTTACGTCTCGAGCACCAAAATGGGCTACAGCTTTTAAATTCCCGCCTGAAGAAGTGACAACTAAACTTTTATCAATAGAAGAAAGTGTCGGGAAAACCGGTGCTATTACTCCGATTGCGATTTTAGAGCCTGTTCAATTAGGTGGAAGTACAGTTGCTAGAGCAAGTTTGCATAACTTCGATGAGGTTGGACGCTTAGATGTAAGAATTGGTGACAGAGTATACATTAAAAAAGCTGCGGAAATTATTCCTAAAGTCGTAAAAGTTATTGAAGATGAAGAACATTATAAGTTGCCTGAATATGTTCCACCTAAAAAATGTCCGTCTTGCGGAAGCGAGCTGCAGCTTCATGACGAAGAAGTAAATCTTTATTGTGATAATCCGGATTGTCCAGCAAAGCGTTGTGCAAAAATTGAATTTTGGGTATCGAAAGATGCAATGGATATTGATAAAGTAGGTCCTTCTGTGATTGAACAGTTGTATACCAAAAACTTTATTAAAACTCCTGTTGATTTGTATAAATTAACTATGCAGGATTTTATGATGCTGGATTTGGTCAAAGAAAAATCAGCATTCAATATGTATAATGCAATTCAAGATAGCAAAAATAAACCTCTATCAAGATTGTTGACGGCTTTTACTATAAAAAATGTCGGGAAAGAAACTGCAGGTGTTTTGGCTTCTGAATTTGGAACTCTTGATAATTTGATGAATGCGACAATTGAGGATTTATCAAAAGTTGAAGGGGTTGGAGAAATTATTGCAAAAGATATTTTTGACTTTTTTAGAAAGCCTGAAACTATTCAAATGATAGAAGAATTAAGATCTCTAGGAGTTGAGCCTGCTCCTCCTGTCCAAAATATTTCAGATGAATTTAAAGGAAAAACTTTTGTTTTGACTGGAACATTACAAAATATGACAAGAGATGAGGCTTCTGAAATAATTAAGCAAATGGGCGGAAAGACTTCATCTTCGGTGTCTAAGAATACGTCATTTGTAGTTGCAGGCGAAAGTGCCGGATCAAAATTAGACAAAGCTCAAAAATTAGGTGTTATAATATTGACAGAAAATGATTTTCTGAACATGATAGGTAGGAAAGAGTAGGATTTATGAAAAGAAATACAAGAATTATTCAAATATCAGGTATACGTGGACTTTTGATGGTTATTTTTGTCGCAACTTGCCTTGCTGCAGGATTTATTGGTTTCCCAGCAATTGTTGCGATGAAAGCTTGGAATTTTGCTGCTCAATATGTATCAATTCCACTTATTAGTGAATGGCAAGGTTTGTTGCTTTGGGCAATTGTTGCAATTTCTGGCTTTATTATAAATGACAGAAAAAAATTCCTTGTTGCTTTCAAAACTCCTGATAGATTAAGTGAAAAAGAAATGAAAACTCTTTTAGAACGTATGAAAATTCAGTCTCAAACTCAACAGGCAATAAATTCTATGATTTTAAAATCAGGTGACGTAAAACCTGTTGAAAAAGTAAATAAATCTGAGGAAAAATCAGAAAAAGAAAAGGAGAATGTATGAAAAAAGTATTGTTATCAATTACATTGCTAAGTTTGATGTTAGGTTGTGCCTCTCTTTCTTCTCAAGCAATTTCAGAATCAATAGAAAGAGGCTATATTTCGATTAATACATCAGCAAATGCTGATATTGCGCCTGATATTGCAGAGGTATCAATTGCAGTTACTACTTATGATTCAAAATCTATGCAAAAAGCAACTGCAGAAAATAAAGAAATTTCAGATAAAGTTATTTCTGCTTTGAAATCAAAAATTAATACCGCAAATGGAGATTATATTAAGACTGCTGATTTTAATGCTTCTCCAATTTATTCATATTCTGGCAGTAAAAGAAACTTTGATAAATACCAAGTTTCAAATTCAATAATAGTTCGTACAAAATCAATTGATAAAGTAGGTTCAATGATTGATACAGCTATTTCATTAGGAGCTACTAATGTTAATAGTTTAGTATTTTCAGTTTCAAATTATGAAGCTCAATGCAATGATTTGTTATCAACTGCTGTAAAAAAAGCATCAGCTAGAGCAAATGCTATTGCAAAAGCTGTTCCAACAACAATTACAGGAATTCGTTCTATGGATGTAAGTTGCAGTCCTAATAACAGTGTACGTCCTCAATATCGTTTAATGATGGCAAATAAAGCAATGGATTCAGCAGAAGCAGGAGCATCTTCTACAACTATTGAAAGCGGTGTTGTAAAAGTTTACGCAAATGTTAATGCAAGTTATTTTGTAAAATAATTTCGACATATTCTAGATCTATGTCTTCAAAAAATTCAATAAATTTTTTGGTAATAATACTAGAAAGAGCTAATTGATAATATCCTTGAGCTCCTTCATTCCAGTTAAAGTTTATTGAATCATTTAAAACAAGTGAAAGCTCAAAAATATTTTTGAGCTTTTCTAATGTGCGATTGTCCATGTTCTCCATTGTGTAACCTTTCTTTATAAAATGTATTCAATATGATTGATTTATTGATTATAATGAATATAAATTTATCATAATATACAAAAATTGTCAAATATTATAAAATTTATATATGGGTATTTATGAAGAAATAAAATATTTAACAGCAAAAGAGCATATAACTTTAACAAAAATTTCAGATATTCTACGAGAAAGAAAGTATGACAAATTAACTCTTAGTAATTTATCAAGAAAGATTAAAAATCAAACTATTAAATTTGAAGAAGTCCGAGAGATTGCTGATATTCTCGGTTATGATATTAAGTTTGAAAAACGTAAGTAGCAGTATATAAGTTTTTATTTAACTATTAAAAATGATTTTAGACTTCTGCCTGCACCATCACCTACAGATGTTATGTTGTATTTGTTCAAATAATTCATTGAGGTAGAACTGCCTCCATCAAAAGCCATTGCTCTATCCCAGCCAAGTTTTTTTACATATTCGTGGACTTCATACATATCCATAGGATGTTCGTCTGTAATGATTAAAATATGTGCTTCTCCATTTTTTAAACCTATGATTGTTCTAGAGGTTTTATGTAATACAGAACAGCTTTCTCTTATAACTTCCCCGTCTTTTTTTACAATGAAAGCTTCTTCTTCAAGTCTTAGCTGTGGATATACCAAAGGCCCGCCTTGTGCTGAAGTTATTATATTACAGCCAAAGTCTACAGAACTTTTGTGAGGTACGATTTCGTAGTGGAATTTTCCGTTATCGCATTCGACAACTCTAAATTCTGTACGATTAATAATTTTATCCAGATTTTTCATTAAAAACGGATTTCTTAGTAAATTTTCATTTACCAAAGGATCATCTGTTGTATTTCTATCGCTTACGATATATGAGATTGATTTTTGATTTTCAGGATCAAAGTAGCCTGCATTTACTGTTAATTTAGCTTTTGCTCGTTGATGAGCTTCTTTGTTTGTAATAAGGCTATCAGAACTTATAAATTTTACTCGTTTTTTGATTTTTTCCCCTTTTAAGGCAATTTCATATATACCATCATTGTATGTGATTTCAATTGGTGAAACTCCTGCTTTTACAATATTTGATGAAATAAATAGTGCAAGTAGTAAAATTAAAAGTTTTTTCATATTATAAATCCTTTGACTTGTAAAATGCGATTATAGCACAAAGAAATGCAAATGGAGGGAATATTGCTGTAACGAATGGATGTAATACACCTTTTTCTGCCAACAAATCGAAAAATGGCAGAGTAATATAGTATAAAAATATAGATCCGATAGCAATAGTAAATCCTACCAATCTTTGTTCTCTAGGTTTGCTAAATCCCAATAATGCTCCCATAATTGCAAGCAATACGCATACAAATGGGTGGAAAAATCTTTGCAGATATTTATTTAACATATAGCGATATTCTTCATCTAATCCTTCTTTTTTTAGAAGTTTTATATAATTATGTAAATCGTGGTTAGTTATTTCACGTTCTTTTTTTACTGAATATGTCATTAGGATGAATGCGTTTTGAGCAGATTCTCCTTGCAAGATATCCATTTTAGGATATTTATTTATTTCAGTGAATATTCCATCGTTTGATATATCGTATCTTGTTATGTCGTATAATTCCCATTTGTCTGGAAAATTTTTACCTGTTTTTGCATAATATATGTTTTGTAACTGGTGGACGTCTGTATATTTCTTAGGTGAAAAATCAAGTACAATTACATTATACATTGTGTCTTTTGAAAATTTAGATACAATTACTGCTTGTGTTGGAATGTTGTTTTTATCTTTTTGAGTATAGATATATTGAGTTGAAATATAACCGCCTTTTAGTGCTCCTGCTTTGTTTACAGAATAAGGAATTAATTTATCGCAAGTTACGAAACAAAGCCAAGTAACTATAAGACTTAATGCTAATACAGGTGCGATAATTCTGTGAAATGAAAGTCCTACTGCTCTGAATATTGTAAGTTCAGAATCTTTACTTAATTTATCAAAAGTAAATAAAGTTCCTAAAAGTAGCCCTACAGGGAAGGCTTTCCCAAGGATTTTAGGTAATTCATAAAAGATTACAAGTATGGCGGTTTTTACTCCATAATCACCTGCAAGAGTTTTTTTGATTGTATTTAAAAGCATTTCAGGTGCAATCCACACAACTGTAAATAATAAGATTGCAACAAAAGTTGCCATCATTACTTGATTAAATATATATTTATCGTAAATTGTGATTTTAGGAAATAATTTCATTATAGGGCAAAATCCTTTCCTAAGTAAAATTCTTTTGCTACAGGGTCATTAGCAACATCAATACTTTTTCCTTGAATCTTAATTTTTCCATCAAAGATTACATACGCTCTATCTGTAATTGATAATGTAGCTTTAGGGTTGTGGTCTGTAATCAATACACCAAGACCTTTTTCTTTCGAAATCTTTTTAATGTTATCTTTAATATCTCCGATCGCAATAGGGTCGATACCTGCAAAAGGTTCGTCCAAAAGCATAAAATCAGGACTTGCCGCCAATGCTCTTGCAATTTCTACCCTTCTTCTTTCTCCTCCGGATAGTGATACTGCTGCATATGAACGTAATTTTAAAATCCCAAATTCAGTTAAAAGTTCTTCTAATTTACGTTTTTTCTCGTTTACAGTTAATTTATCGTTCATTTCTAAAACGAGTTTTATATTATCTTCTACGGATAATTTTCTGAAAATTGATGCTTCTTGAGGAAGATAACCAATACCTGCTTTGGCACGTTCATTCATTGGCCAGCAGGAAATATCTTCACCATCTAAGAAAATATGCCCCTTATTTGGTTTTACAAGTCCTACTACCATATAAAATGTTGTAGTTTTTCCTGCACCGTTAGGTCCTAATAAACAAACAACTTCGCCTTTGTTTATATCAAAAGAAACGTCATTTACAACGCTTCTGTCACCGTATATTTTAATCAGATTTTTAGCTTCAATCCTCATTGCATACCCCTTCTATTCTTATAAACATTTTACTTGAAAAATGTTTATATTGCAATTGTGTTGAAACTTCTCAAAATAAATGTTAAAATAAAAATGTAGAATATAAATAAGGAGCATATTATGAAAAATTTATCAAATTTTGAAATTCGGGGGGGGGGCATAATTTAAGCTCAGCTCCTGCGTTTACGTTAGCTGAAGTTCTTGTAACTTTAGGAATTATTGGTGTTGTATCTGCAATGACGGTACCTACTTTGATGCAGAATTATCAGCGAAAAAGTTATGTAACTCAGCTACATAAGGTATATAATGAGATGCAGCAAGCATTTTTGCAATATATGGCTGATAAAAATGCTATTGATCTTAGAGAAGCTGGATTAACTAATAAAGATGATACGAAGGCTTTTGTGCGTAATTATCTAAAAGTGGTTGTTGATTGTAATGGAGATGTTCTTGAACCTTGTTTTTCTGAATCTTATAAAAACATGAATGGAGGTGTTGTTACTGGTTTAAATGCTGCTGATTGGGGTGGGCCGAGTGTGGTTTTAGCAAATGGTGCCAGCATCTTTTTTGACTATGTTAGCAGGTATAGTGGTACTGTAAATGGTAAATCATATTATTATGGTGCTTTTATTGTGGATATTAACGGATTAAAAGGTCCTAATATTGTAGGAAGGGATTTGTTTCGAATGAATTATTTCATGGACGGTACAATAGATGAAGCTGATGGTAATCCATATTGCAGAAAAGAAGGATTATGTGGAGGTTCTGATTTAAGAACTTTAAGAGAAAACAGGTTTAATAATTCTTGTGCATCAAGTACTGATGGTATTGGTTGTTTTGGTAAAATACTTAATGATAATTGGGAGATGAATTATTAGATGAACATAAGATATATTAACAATTGTAAATATATATATTGAATATATGTTTAGGATATCTGGACATGTGGAATACATAAAATATAAACCATTTTCTTTTTCTTTATTTTCTCCTACACACACATTAACCTTTTACCAAATATGAGATTGGCCGTGAACAACGGCTATTTTTATGAAACAAATTGAACAAATTTAATAACCCGCAGGCAAAAGTCATAGTCGCGGATTACAGGCAGACACAACTACTCCGTTTATCATTGTGTCTGCCTGATGTTTTAGTACATTCCAATTATGTTTCTTACTTCTGTTAATACTTTGCGAGCTTCTGTACGCGCTTTTTCAGAGCCTTCTTGAATTATTTTATGAACTTCTTCTGGATGTGCTTCGTAGTAACGTCTTTTTTCTCTGATTGGTGCAAATTTTTCGTTAATTAATTTGCCTAATTGTCTTTTACAATCTGCACAACCTCTTAGTCCTTTTTCACATTCGCATTTGACTGTTTCTACTTCTTTTTCATCTCCGAATATTTTCCAATATTTGAATGCAACTTCGCAATCATCAGGGTGTCCTGGATCATCTTTTCTCATTCTGCTTCGGTCAGTAATTGCTGTCATGATTTTTTTAGCAGTTACTTCTTCTGTGTCGGAAATTTTAATATCGTTTTGGAAAGATTTACCCATTTTGTTTCCATCAAGTCCGCAAATTAATGAACAGTGATTTAATAGTGGTTTTGCTTCTTTGAAGAAATCTGTTTTGTATATATTATTGAATCGTCTTGCGATATCTCTTGTGATTTCGATGTGTGCAACCTGATCTATGCCTACTGGAACTGCTGTTGCATTAAACATCATAATATCTGCACTCATTAATACAGGATATCCCATTAAGCCATAGCTAATTTGAGAATTAGCACCTTCTTTTGTACGTAATATTTTTGCCATATCTTTTAAGGTTGGGTCACGTTCTACCCAGTTTTGCGGAGTTACCATACTTAAATATATATTTAATTCTGCAATTTCAGGTACAAGTGATTGAACATATATTGTAGATACATTAGGATCAATTCCTGAAGCTAACCAATCTATGACAACATCTGTTGTGTCCTGTTTTAAGTTTTCTGTTTTATCGTATTTGGTTGTAAGTGCATGCCAATCTGCTACAAAGAAATAACTTTCATATTCATGTTGAAGTTTAGCCCAATTTTGGATAACTCCAAGATAGTGCCCTAAATGTAATTTCCCTGTTGGTCTCATACCTGAGACAATTCTTTCTTTCATAGCAATACCTTTCTTTTTTTTCGAAAACTATTATAGCAGAAAGATAGTTAATAAAAAATTATTTTGATAATAATTTGAAAATTTTAAATATTAACAAATGTAACAAAAAATACACTTTGTGAAATTGAGTATTTTTAAAATACTTTATATGTATAAGAGAGATAAAAAACATAAGGAGAGATGAGATGACTTTTTTAGCAATTGATGCACAGAAAAATTTATTCACGTTGCAGAAAAGCCAACTGCAATTCGAACAAACTTTGGTAATGAGCAGAGCAAACTATATTACAAAACAAATGGGTTATCGTGCTCAGGAACTTGAAGGTTCAGATAAAGATCCGGATGATGATCCAACATATATCCAGTTACAGCAAGAGGAATCATATCTAGAAACAAGACAGGATTCTTTAGATTCACAAATAAGCTTACTTGAAAATGAAATTTCAAGCTTGAAGAACCTTGTAACAAGCAACATTAAATCTTCTTGCACATTAAATCTTATAGGCAGCTAAGTTTATCTTAGACGCTTAGAGTCCGCTAATTCGACAGTATTAAGCATTAATGATGCTATTGTCATCGGACCAACCCCACCAGGTACAGGTGAAATATATGCGGCGATTTTTGAAGCACTTGTAAAATCAACGTCGCCGCAGATTTTCCCGTTAATATCTTTAAAAATACCTACATCTACGACTACACAATCAGATTTTAACATTTTTTCCCCTATAATATTTTTCCCTACTGCTGAAACTACTATATCAGCAGTTTTTGTTATATCAGAGAGATTTTTTGTATGACTGTGACACATTGTAACTGTTGCATTTCTATTTAAAAGCATTTGTGCAACAGGTTTGCCTACTAAATTTGAACGTCCTATTACAACAACATGTTTGCCTTCAAGTTCAATATTGTATTCGTCAAGTAATAACAATATTCCTTTAGGAGTGCATGGATAGACATAAGGTTCTTCTCCGGAAAATAGTTTCCCGCTATTATATGGAGTAAGTCCATCTACATCTTTTTCAGGAGCTATTGCATCTATAATTTTAAATTTATCAATATGTTTAGGTAATGGAAGTTGTACTAATATTGCAGTAATTTTATTATCATTATTTAATTCTTGAATTTTATCAAGAAGAATTTTTTCAGAGATATCAGCAGGGTAATTTATAACTATTGAATTAATCCCTAAATTTTCAGCAGTTTTTTTCTTATTTCTAACATAAATTTGACTTGCAGGATTTTCACCTACAAGAATTACTGCTAATGTCGGTTTTTCAGACATGTTATTAAGTCTTTGTTTCAAATTTTCAAATATTTTATCTCTTAATTTTTTCCCGTCTAAAATTATTGCCATTTTACCTACTCTCTGACTTGAGGAAGATTAAGTCTGAAATAAAATTGTTTTATAGCATCTTGAATTAATTGAGATTCTCTATCCATAGCATGAGTTTTTAATTCGCTGTCTGTCGGAATTACTCCTAAAACATCAAGATCAAAGCGTTTTAAAAGTTCATATACTGAAGGTAAATTTGTATTATCAACTTTATTGATTACGACTCCTAATTGATTTCCTGCTGCATATTTTGCACTGAACTCTTCAATACGTTTTGCAAGATGTGCACTTTCTTCAGTCGGATTTGCAACAATTATTGTTGTATCAATATCTGTATCTACAAGTTGATTTAAGTATTTTAAATCAAATTCACAATCAAAAATTACAATATCATATCTGTCCAAAAGTTTTAGCACAGCATCATTGATTTGCCCTGTAATTGGGCATCTGCAATCTTTTGAACCTACAAACCATGATACGATAATATCAACATTTTCATCCAGCGAAACAACAATATCTTCCATTGCCCATTCAACAAATTCTTGTTTAGACATCCCTTCTGGAATTCCAGTTTTATACTCGTGTTTACCGCTTCTGATACCGTAAATTGTATTTCTTATATCAAGTCCGAAACTATGACCTAATTCACTTGTTAAATCATTATCAAAAAGCAAAATTGATTTCTCAGGGAAATATTCCTGAAAAATTCTTAAAAATGCTTTTGTAACAGTTGTTTTTCCGCTTCCGCTTTTTCCTGTGATTGCTAATTTAAAAGTCAACCTTTATACCTTTCTTTTAAAGTATCAGACAATTGTTTTGTTAAATCCATTGCTTTCTCAGCTAAATCTTCACTCAAAGCTCCGGCACCGCAAGAAGGTGTGATTAAAGAATTTGCTATAATGATTTTCTCATCAATTCCTTTTTCAGTCAAATATTTTACAGCTTTTTCAAAAACAGAGAGCATTGTATGCAAATTTGCATTTTCTAACACATCAGGGTGAAGTGTAGGAATTACTCCCCAAGCTATTTTACCGCACTGTTCAAGGAAAGATTTTATACTTTTGCTATGTAAGCTTAAATTTTGAGCAAAAGTATACGCATCAAAATTTATAATATCTACCCCGGCACTAATTGGGATATCCCAATCACATTTTCCGCAACAGTGGATTGCACTAATTGCTCCGTTTTCTTTTATTAAATCAGAAATTTCTTTTATCATTTCTACAACTTCTTCTGTTGAAATAGTTATAAAAGCAGAAGTGCCAAGTTGTGAAATAGAAGGTTCATCAATAAAAATTATCGGTGTAGTGTTAGGATTTGCTGATTTTATATTTTTAATTTGCCATAGAGCTTTTATTGAAAGAGTTTTTGTAATTATTTCTTTCAATGTTTCATCATAAAAAGCACATTTGCCATTTTTATCTACTAATGTTGTTGCAAGAGTAAAAGGTCCGACAATTTGACCTTTTGCAAAAGCAGGTTTTGTACTTTTGATTATTTTTATAAATTCAGGGAATGCGCAAGAGTAATTTATTGCATATTTTTCAATAATTTCAGAATTTATATCAGAGATAATTTCTTCGTAATCGCAAAAAAATTGCTCCATATCTTCAAAGAATTTATCGCTTTCTGTTTCAAGGTAAGTTTTTCCGCTTTCTGGATCAATAAAAAACGAAGGCATATTTTCCAAAAATTGAAAAATCATGTCTTCGTTTTTATTAATCTTTGTAAGCTGTGGCCAAAATGGAATGTTTTTAAAATCTTTTTTTACTAATTCCATTGCATTTTCTAAATTGATGTGAGGTAAAGAACCTATTGCTAAGCATTCAAGCGTCAATTTAGAATTTGTAACCATTTGCCGCCTATTCTTCAGTTTCTTCAGCTACTTCTTCAACTGATTCTTTTAATACTTCAGAAGCTGTAACTACAACTGCTAATTCACATTTAACTTTTGAAGTTAATTTGATTAACATTGTGTATTCACCAACTTTGTTGATTGGAGCATTTAAAGAAACATTTTTTCTGTCAACTTCAATACCTGATTTAGCTTGTAATTCTTCAGTCAATTTTTTAGTAGTAATTGTACCGAATAATTTACCAGATTCACCAGCTTTAGCTGAAAGTTCAAGTTTACCGAATTCTTCGATTTTCTTAGCTGTTTCTAAAGCTTCAGCGTGTAATTTTTCTTGTTTAGCTTTAATTCTAGCTAAATTCTTTTCTCTGTTTTCTAAAGCACCTTTAGTAGCGATTTCAGCTACAGATTGTGGAAGCAAAAAGTTTCTAGCATAACCGTCTTTTACATTAACGATATCGCCTGCTTCACCGAGGTTTTGAACGTCTTTTTTCAATATAACCTGCATTTTTATATCTCCTTTTCTATTTATATTCGTTAGTAATTATTCGTCAATACGGCAATAATACAATAAACACAAATTATTGTCGAGTATTTTTTTCAGATTGTAAAGTATAAACTTTGTTACTGATATTTTAATTTTTATTTAATAGCAGGGAAATAATATTTTACGCCGTTATCTGAGCGCCATCTGACATAACCTGTTTTGGGAGTTCTATCGATATCCATTACGCTTACTAATGCCCAATTCCCTCGCATTACATTAAGATTAATCTTTTGAGGCATATTTATTGTGCCTACAATTTGAGATTTGTCATCTGTTGATGTGTGTAAATCTTTTGCTTCTGGTGGAGCTTCTTTCAGTAAATTAAGCCCGTATTTTTTTCCGTACATGTTGTAAAACATAATCCAACTCATAAATCTATATGGATCATCTTTTTTTATCCAGCCTTTAGCGCCAGTCGAATTATTATAGATTACCTGAACCCATTCATCAGTTTCATCTGTCACAGCTAAAAAGCCAAGATTTTTTTCAGGTAAAAATACTATAAATAAATCGCTAGCCTTAACGCTTTCTGGAAATATCTTATTGCCAATCCAGCTGATACTGTGTACGATATTTGAAGAAGCATAAGGTTCTTTGTATAAAACGATTTCACTTGGGGCTTGGTATAGTCCTAGTGTATTTGTATGTTCAATACTGACATACTGAGGAACAACATTTTCACAAAATCCTTTTACTGGCATTAATAATAAAATTGCAAGTATTAATAAAAATTTTTTCATATCCATACCTCGTATGTTTTGTATTTTAGCATTATTTGGAGTTGTTACACAAATTTTTTCGTGTTTGCTTAGAAAGTTTCACGAACTTTCCAGGTGTTGGATGGAGCGGCTACGCTCCTATTCGCGGAAACTTATTTCTGCATATGTTTTTTGAAGTTTTGCACGAACATTATTCATTTGACGTTCTATTACTTCATCTGTCAAAGTTGCATTTTCATCTTGCATTTTTATGCGGAAAGCAAGACTTTTGAAACCTTTTTCAATATTTTCGCCTTGATATACGTCAAATACTTCACTGCCTTTGAAGATGTTTTGTTGCACAGCTCCTTTGATAACTTTTTGGATATCATCAAATGATACTTCTTCATTGATTACAAAAGCTAAATCTCTGCGAACTTCAGGGAACTGAGGTAATTTTTTGTATCTTACTGTATGTTCTTTGATAATTGAAATTATTTCATCGAGATTAATTTCAAACATAAATACATCTTGACCTTTTATTTTTAATTTATCTTTTAAAAGCGGATGTATTTGACCAAAGTATCCTATGCAAGTAAGGTTTTTGCCAAGCACATTAACTTTTGCACTTCTGTATGGGTGCATGTAGTCAATATCTTCACAAGGAGTTAATTTAATTCGTTTTGTAACACCAAGTTCTTCGAACAATTTTTCAATAATACCTTTTAGTGTAAAGAAATCTGTTTGAGTTTTCACTTGCCATTTAGAATTTTCAGTTTCACCTGTCAAAATTCCTGAAAGAATTCTTTCTTCTTTAACACCTGTTGATTTTTCATCTGCAGGAGCAATTACGTTATAAATTTTTCCGATTTCGTATGCCCAGAAAATTTTCTGACCATTATCGTAATTGTATTTCATGCAATTTAAAACACTTGCTGCCATATTTTGTCTTAGCATTGTGCATTCTTCACTTGCAGAATTTAAAACTTTTACAGTTTTTGATTCATCACAAGTCTGCATATATTTATCAAGTAGTGGTTTCCCAATTAATGATGATGTGATTATTTCATCTAAGCCTGATGCAAGCATTAATTCATTAACTTTTTTAATCACTTTTTCTTCAAGTGAAATTTCAGGAGTTTGGGTTTTGCTTGGCAATGTCGGTGTAATTTTATCATAGCCGTTAATACGAGCGATTTCTTCTATTAAGTCAATTTCTCGAGTTACATCTCCAGCTCTAAATGATGGGACTAAAAATTTAGCAGCAGCATCATTCCCGCCAAGTTTTTTAAATCCTAATTTTTCTAAGATTGAAATACATTTATCAGAAGCAATTTCACATCCTAAAATTCGTTTTATTTGAGCATATCTTAGAGTAATTTCAATAGGTTCAAGTTTGTTTTCTCCTGCTTCAACAACACCTTCAATTTCAGCATCTGCGAGTTCTGTAAATAATTGCATTGCACGCATTAAAGCAGGTTTGATTGCTTCAATATCAACACCTCTTTCAAATCTTGCAGAAGCTTCTGAGCGGTATCCTACACTTCTTGAAGATTTTCTTGTAGTTGCTGATGGGAAATAAGCTGCTTCAAGTGCAACATTTTTAGTATTTTCGTCAATCTCAGAATTTTCTCCACCAAATACACCTGCAAGACATACACCTTTATCTTTGTCGGCAATAAGAACGCTGTCATTTGTCAAAGTTCTTTCTGAACCGTCAAGAGTTATAATTTTTTCGCCTTCCTTTGCTCGTCTTATGCATATATAACCGTCAAGTTTGTCTAAATCGAATGCGTGGAATGGAGTGCCATATTCAAGCATTACATAATTTGTAATATCAACAGCATTATTTATTGCACGAACACCTGAGGCTAATAATCTTTTTTGCATCCAATCAGGAGATGGTTTAATTTTTATATTTTTCAAAATGCCGAGTGAATAGTATTTGCATACGTCATTATCAATAATTTCAACCTTGAATTTATCAGTTGCTAAATCTCTAGTGCATTCAAGAGGTGAGAATTTTAGAGGTTTGTCAAAAATTGCACTTAATTCTCTTGCAATCCCGATTACAGACATCTGATCTCCTCTGTTTGCAGTTGGAGCAACATCAAGAATGTAGTCTTTATCAAAGCCTAATACATCTTCAGCATTTTCTCCAATTTTTACATTTGGGAATATTCTATTTAAGATAAGAATACCATCTTCTTCCTGATAATTACGTTCAGAAACTCCTAATTCATCAGCAGAACATAACATTCCTTGAGATTCAACCCCTCTGATTACAGCAGGAGTAAGTGTAAACATTGCACCGGTTTTTCTATCCAATACTTGAGAGCCTACTGATGCATATGGAACAATTTGTCCTTCTGCAATATTTTGAGCTCCGCAGACAACTGTTTTTAACCCTGAACCTGTATTTACTGTTACAAGGTGAAGTCTATCAGAATTTGGGTGATTATCAATTTTTTCTATTTGAACGGTTTTTATGTTTGTAAATTTCGGCTTTAATTCTTCTACAGCTTCAACTTCCAAACCGCTCATAGTAAGTTCATGTGCTATTCTTTCAACTTCTATATCAGATAAATCTACAAATTCGTTTAACCAGTTTAATGATACTTGCATTTTTTATAATTCCCTCTCACTTTAATTATTCTATAACTGAATAATACTACAAACGAGATGGAATGTAAATTAAAGGTATAATTTTATGTTATAATAAATTTATGAAAAGAGCTGTAATATTTGCACATTATGATAAAGATGGAATTATTAAAGATTACATTCTTTACTATTTAAAAGAATTAAAAACAGTTGCAGATACGATTGTGTTTGTATCTTGTTCAGATTTAAAAAATTCTGAATCTCTAAATGGTTTAGCTGATAAAATTATTGTTGAGCCGCATAATGAATATGATTTTGGATCTTACAAACGAGGTTTTTTATTTTTACAAGATAAATTAAATGATTATGATGAATTAATTTTTGCAAATGACAGTTGTTATGGTCCTTTGTATCCGTTAAAAAATGTTTTTTCAGAAATGGGAAATAGAAATTGTGATTTTTGGGGAATTACAAAAAATAATTTCGGATATAAAAAAAATATCGGACATTTCTTTATTAAACGACCTCATATTCAAAGTTATTTTGTTGTAATAAAAAAATGTATTTTTGAGAAAGATTTTTTTGCAGAATTTATGAAATCAATTACCCACCAAGAAAATAAAAAATTAATTATTTCGAACTACGAAATAGGTTTGACAGAGTTGCTTTTAGGTAAAGGTTACAAATATTCGACCTTGATAAATGCTTATGAAAACATTAATAATATTGCAATTTTGAAATGGCGTGAAATTATAGAAAAACACAAAATGCCTTTTATCAAAAAATCATTGTTTGATTTAAAAAATACAGATGCAACTACTATTGAAAATTATGAAAACATACTTGGAAATTACCCAAAAACTTTGATTATAGTTCCTCGTGAAATTAACAGAAAAATTCCTTTTATATTAAAAAAAATTATATTTACAATTCTAGCGAACTTTCCTTTTGTAATAAGAAAACCTTTTGCAATTATGATAAATAAACTATTTCCTTTTATTAAAGATTAATTTTGTTAAAAATTTTTTTACTTGTTGTAATCCCCAAATAATTTGGGCGAATGGAATAAATATAAGTATTTTTATTTTTTTGTATTTTTTGAACATTTTGTAATACATTTCATTGTGTATTTTATTCAAAGAAATATTATTGGAAGATTCTATATAGCTGTTTTTATGCAAACGCCATTTTGTGAGTTTTTCTGGAATATAGTAAAAGTTCCCAATATATGCAAGTTGAACCCATAGCCACCAATCAAGTAAACTGTCTATTGGTGGATTATAACTAATTTTTAATAAATCTTCTCGTTTTGCCATAACTGATGAAAAAGTAAAAATTTTATTACTTAAATAAAAATTATAAAACATGTTTTGTGGATAATTTTTATTCTTTAATAAAACTCTAGTTTTTTTCAAAGCAATTGAAAAATCTTTGATTTTATTTTCATCTCCAAAAAATTCACAATCATTAAAAATTAAATTTAAATCAGAATATTTTTTTATAATTTGAACTTTTTTTTCAATATTGTCAGGAGTAATTAAATCATCACTTTCTAAAAAGACAATCCATTCCCCTGTTGCACATTCAACTCCACGTTTTACTGTTTGTGCAAGCCCGAGATTTTTTTTATTAATAAATAATTTTATTCGTTCATCATTAAATGATTTTATTACATCAACAGAATTATCAGTGGAACAATCATCTACAATAATCAATTCCAAATCATTATATGTTTGATCTAATACAGATTGAATTGTTTCTTTTATATAATCCTGATAATTATAACTGGCTGTAACAATAGAAATTTTCATACAACTATATTATCATGAACAAAAATTAATTAATTTCTGATTACCCAATAAAAAATCACCTGCTTTATAAGAAGGTGATTTTAATTTATGTGTAAATTTGAAAATTTGATTATTTATTTTGTCGCAAATTGTTCATCAATTTTTGCAAATTTTGCTTCAATCATATTTGTGTATCTTTGGCAAGATTCTTTATCTTGAATCCAGTTTGGAAGAATTTCTTTTCTTGCTTTTGTTAAAGTCGCTCTATTGCTAGAATTAGCATATTCTTTAACAGCTTCATATTGTTTATTTGTTAAACCTGCATCTTCTAATACTTTAGATTTTTTAAATTTAACAGGATCATAATCTGCAAAAGCTACGTTTGCATCTGCTATCATATCATCTCGTTGAAGAGTTGTTAACATAGATTTTTCATAAGTTGTTGCATGATGTCTATGAGCATCATTTAAAGCTTGTTCTTTTGAATAAGTTGCATAGCGTTTTTCTTGTAATTCTTGTGATTTTCCTGTAATTTTATCTTTTAATTTGCTAGCTTTTCCAGTGATACTTTTCCAAAGTTTAACACCACTATCACCGATTGCGAAAAATACATTTTTAACTTGGTCAGCAAATCCTAATTTTTTGCCTTGTTCAGCTACAGCTTTTGTTAATTTACCTTTACCAACAGCAACACTTAAGCCTACATAAGCAGCAGCAAGTGCAGTACCTATTCCAGCTGCAATTTTTGCATTTTTATTGTCTTTTTTGAATTCAAAATCTTTTCCTGCTTCAATATTGTCAGCATTTTTAATTAATTGTTTTTTGAATTCGTCTTGAGATAAAGTTTTAACTTTACCTTGTGAATTTGTAACTTGGATTTTACCCTGTTGGGTCATTTCTACCTTGTTCCCGCCAATTGCTAATGCAGGTCCAATTGTCATGTTGTTTGTCATAAACTTCTACCTTTCAAAATTTACACACTTTATATGTCTCCATGAAAACACGTCAAAGAAAAAAAATGCTATTTTATATATATATATTAACAAATATTTACAAAAAATACTACCCCTTATTTTTAGGGGTAGTATTTAAGCTCTCTAAACGGATAAACCTCTCTAAATCAAGCTTTTAAGTGATTTGTTACGTTCTTTATGAACAACCAGAGTATCCGCATTTTAAACAGATAAAGCAACCTTCAGCCATTTGAATTTCATTACCACATTCAGGGCATTTTACTGTTTTTATTTCGCCTGTAGGTTCTTCAGGATCAATAGTTTCTTCAACTACTGTTTCTTCTACTTTAGCTTCTTCTGTTTTTTTCTTATCGTCCAAATTCATTGGTTGGAATTGACGAGAATTATTTCTGTATACAGTGATACCTTTCAAGTTATTTTCATAAGCTAAAATATATGCTTCTTCAATATCTTTACGAGTAGCATGTTCTTCAAAGTTAACTGTTTTAGATACTGCATTATCTGTATGAAGTTGGAATGCAGCTTGCATTTTTACGTGCCAGTATGGAGAAACATCGTGAGCTGTTACAAAAATATGTTTAGCGTCAGCTGGAACTCCATCTACATGAGCAACAGATCCTGTTTTAGCAATCTCTTTCATTAATTTTTCAGAATAGAAACCATGTTCTACTGCATAATCCTTGAATATTGGGTTAACTTCAAGCATTTCTGTTCCGTCCATAATCAATCTAGAGAATACTAGACCGAATAATGGTTCAACACCGCCAGATGCTGATGCAATCATAGAAATTGTACCTGTAGGAGCAATACAAGTTGTAGTTGCATTTCTTATACCTACTTTTGCAATTTGTTCATCTAATTCTTTCCATTGTTCGTCAGAAATTTTGCCTGCAGATTTTCCTTTATATTTGTTATACAAATAGTTTGGAGAATCATATACACTGCCTTTGAAGTTATTAAATCTTCCTCTTTCTTTTGACAATTCAATTGATTCACATTTAGATTCGTAATCAATGAATTCCATAATTTGACCGGCTAATTTAGTACCTTCTTCTGAAGCGTAAGAAATACCTAATTTCATAAGCATATCAGCCCAGCCCATTACACCTAAACCGATTTTTCTGTTGTTTTGAACCATTTCAGAAATTTGAGGTAGAGGATAATTATTTACAGCGATTACGTTATCTAAGAATCTGATAGCAGTTCTTGTAGTTTCAGCAAGTAAATCCCAATTAATTTTTCCATCTTCTACCATTCTGCCTAAGTTAATAGAACCTAAGTTACAAGCTTCGTAAGCTAATAGAGGAACTTCGCCGCAAGGATTTGTAGACTCAATAGGTCCTACTAATGGAGTTGGGTTATCTGCATTCATCTTATCAATAAAGATAATTCCAGGTTCACCGTTTCTCCAAGCACCGTCTACAATCATGTCAAATACTTTTTTAGCGCTTAATTTTCCTGCTACTGTGTTATTTTGTGGATTGATTAATTCATAATCAGTACCAGCTTTTAAAGCTTCCATAAATTTATCTGTAATAGCAACAGAAATATTAAAGTTATTTAATTTATTATTATCGCTTTTGCATTCAATAAAATCTAAAATATCAGGGTGGTCAACTCTTAAAATTCCCATGTTAGCACCACGTCTTGTGCCACCTTGTTTAACAGCTTCAGTTGCAGCATTGAATACTTCCATAAATGAAACAGGACCTGAAGATACGCCCATTGTTGATTTAACAACACTGTTTTTAGGTCTTAATCTTGAGAATGAAAAACCTGTACCACCACCTGATTTATGTATTAATGCAGTATTTTTTACGGTTTCAAAAATTCCTTCCAAGCTGTCTTCTACAGGAAGTACAAAACAAGCAGCTAATTGTCCTAATTCTCTACCTGCGTTCATTAAAGTAGGAGAGTTAGGCATAAAATATCTGCTGGTAATAGCTTTGTAGAATCTGTCAGATAATTTATCTACATCGCTTTGAGATTTACCAAATTTTAAATCTCCTGCAGCAATTGTATCTGCAACTCTTCTGAACATGTCAGCTGGAGTTTCTACGCATTTCCCTTCTTTATCTCTTTTTAAGTATCTTTTTTCAAGTACTTTAATCGCGTTTTCCGCTAAGTCTAATTTTTCCATGCATGTGCTGTTTGAATCCGTCACATTAACCTCCGTTTTATTATGTGTATTAATTATTAGTTTATATCCCCTTTTTAATATTAAAAATAAAAAGCATGTCTGTTTCTTTATTTTACACCAATAATAAAAAGCATGGCAAGGAAGTTTTTATCTCATTAAGATTTGTTACTCTATTTTTTATAGTTTTATTAAAATTCTAATACTTATATTACTACGAGTAGCATGTTTATAATATAATATTTCTTGAGGTATTAAATTGAAACATTCAAAACTTACAGCCCTGATATTCATAGCATTAATTCTAGGTGTAATCGTAGGTCATTTTGCCCCAGACTTTGCGGTTAAAATGAGGCCATTCGCAGTTATATTTTTGCGAATGGTAAAAATGATTATTGCTCCTTTGCTTTTCGCAACTCTAGTTGTTGGAATTGCAGGTCATGGTGATGCTAAAAGTCTTGGAAAAATTGGGCTTAAAACAATTATTTATTTTGAAATAGTAACAACGTTAGCATTAGTTATTGGTTTAACGGTGGCTAATATATTTAAACCAGGAGTTGGTTTTGTAACAGGAAGCACTCCGCATGCAATACATATGCAAGAAGCAGGTTTGCTTGCAGCTACGCAGGCTCATACCTCAATAAGTGAAATGGTTACAAGTATTTTCCCTACAAGTATTATTGATGCAATGGCTCAAGGGAATTTATTGCAAATTGTAGTTTTTTCAATATTCTTCGCACTTGCAATGGTAGCAGTCGGCAAAGCCGCAGAACCTGTTGTTAATATTTTGAATTCAGTATCTCAAATTATGTTTAAATTTACTGAATATGTAATGTACTTTGCACCTTTAGGGATATTTGGCGCGATAGCTTCAACTATTGGGGCGAACGGATTATCTGTTTTGAAAAGTTACTTTAAAGTAATTGGTGCAATGTATTTTGCTCTTGCAGTATTTGTATTATTAGTTTTATTTATTGCTTGTAAAATTGTAAAAATATCATTTAGAGATTTGTTAAGAGCTGTGCAAGAACCTGCTTTATTAGCGTTTACAACAGCAAGTTCAGAAGCAGCTTTCCCTAAAGCAATGGAAATTATGGAACGTTTTGGAGTTCCTAAAAATATAGTAGGTTTTGTAATGCCTACTGGATATACATTTAACCTTGACGGAAGTACAATTTATCTTGCGATGGGTGTATTATTCTCATCTCAAATTGTAGGAATTCATCTTGATTTGAATCAACAAGTAATTATAATGTTAGCATTAATGCTTACAAGTAAAGGTATAGCTGGAGCGCCAAGAGTTGCATTAATTGTACTTGCTGGGACTTTGGCAAGTTTTAATATCCCAATCCTTGGGGTTGCAATTCTTTTAGGAATTGATCAAATTCTAGATATGGGAAGAACTGCTATAAATCTAGTAGGTAATTGCGTAGCAACTGTTGTAATTGCCCGTTGGGAAAATGAATTTGATTATAATAAAATGCATGAATTTGTAAAAGAATCTAAGGCTGAAAGTCTTGGAAATGATATACAGCAAACAATTGGAAAAATAAAAGAGGGATAATTAAATATGGGTAACGAAACAAGTACAAAAACAGAATTTAAAGATACTCTTAACTTGCCTCAGACAACTTTGGCAATGAGAGCTAATGCGACTGTAAGAGAACTTGAAATCCAAAAGTTCTGGAACGAAAATGATATCTATAACAAAATTATTAATAACCGTGATAACGCAAATAAATTTATTTTGCACGACGGACCTCCATATTTGAGTTCTGAAAAAATTCACGTAGGTACAGCTCTTAATAAAATCCTTAAAGACATTTTATTAAAATATAAAGCTCAAGCAGGTTATTATACACCTTATGTTCCAGGTTATGATGGTCATGGATTACCAATTGAAAACGCTGTTGTAAAAAATATTAAAGGTGGTAGAAACGCTCTTACTCCTTATGAATTAAGACAAAAATGCAGAGAATTTGCTCATAAAAACTTAAAAGGTCAAGAAAGTGAATTCAAACGTCTTGGTGTTTTAGGAGATTGGGATAATCCATATTTAACTATTAATCCTGAATTTGAAGCTGAACAGGTAAGAGTGTTTGGCGATATGTACAAAAAAGGCTATGTGGAAAAAGGCTTAAAACCAGTTTACTGGTGTGCATCATGCGAAACAGCTCTTGCAGAAGCTGAAGTTGAATATGCTGATCATACATCTACTTCTATTTATGTAAGATTTAAGTTTGATGAAGAAAGTCAAAATAAGATAAATAATTTAATAGAAGGAACTAAAGGCAAAGATATTTATGCAGTAATCTGGACAACTACTCCTTGGACAATTCCTTCAAATATGGCAATCAGTATGCACCCAAGATTTGAATACACATTCTTTGAATACAAAGGTGATGTATATGTTGCTGCTCAAGAACTTTTAGGAAGTTTCTTAAAAGACGTTGAATGGGAAGAATCAGATATCAAAGTTATTGGTTCTTGTAAAGGTCAAGATTTAGAACTTTTAAATACAAAACATCCTTTAGTTGATAGAAAATCTCCGATAATTTTAGGAGAACACGTTACATTGGATGCAGGTACTGGTTCTGTTCATACAGCACCTGGTCATGGTCTTGAAGACTATGAAGTAGGCTGCAAATACGGTATTGAAGTATTCTCACCATTAGATAGCAAAGGTGTATGGACTGAAGCTGTAAAAGATAAAGATTTAGAAGGTGTTCCTTATTACAAAGGAAACTCAATTGTAATAGAAAAACTTCAAAAATGTGGAGCATTATTAGCTCAACAAGACATAAATCACAGCTATCCACATTGTTGGAGATGTAAAAATCCTGTAATTTACAGAGCAACTCCTCAATGGTTCGTAAAAGTTGATAAATTTAGAGAACAAACTTTAGAAGCTATTAAAGGTGTAAAATGGATTCCATCAAGCGGGGAAGCTAGAATTTCAAACATGGTTGCTGGACGTACAGATTGGTGTATTTCTCGTCAACGAGCTTGGGGTGTTCCTATTCCTGTTTTCTATTGTGAAGACTGTGGTGAAGT
>ENA-UEPJ01000570-UEPJ01000570.1-human-gut-metagenome-genome-assembly--contig:-NODE-570-length-49620-cov-7.879095_pt1 | contig 49620 bp, 42 predicted proteins | sample MGYA00242890_ERZ507896 | MGnify/ENA primary metagenome ERZ507896 (study PRJEB26167, sample SAMN06115508) | human gut metagenome | host: Homo sapiens | place: China:Qinghai | collected 2015-08-20...
TGTTTGAAAATCCGGGGGATTGCCACACCAGCGTGCGCGCTGGTTCGCAATGACAGAGCGTTTTCTAACAGCCCCTTCCTTATATTGGGAACGCCCGGTATTCCGTGCCGGTCTCCATGGCCTCCACGGTTCCGGCGGTCATGTCCGTGAGCTTTTCCAAAAATTCCGGGGCCTTGGCCTCCGGGAACAGCAGCTCCAGCTCCACCTCGGAGCCGAAGTCCGTGCTGCGGATGATGCCGCCGCAGCTTTCCGTTTCCAGCTTCACCCGCTCATACCAGGAATAGGGACAGGGCAGATACAGCACCGTCCACACCCGCTTCATGGATTTGCCCGCCGCGTCCACGGCGATCTTGGCCCCCTTGGTGTAGGCCCGGACCAGGCCACCGGCCCCCAGCAGAATGCCGCCGAAGTACCGGGTGACCACGCAGACCACGTTGAATAGCCCCTCCCGCTGCAAAACCTGGAGCATGGGCATTCCCGCGGTGCCGCCGGGCTCCCCGTCGTCGGAGAAGCGGACAGCCCCGTCCCGGATGATATAGGCCCAGCAATTGTGGGTGGCATCGTAGTGCTGCTTTTTCATCTCCTGGATCTTCGCCAGGGCCTCCTCCTCCGTCTCCGCAGGCCAGAGGCGGCCGATGAAGCGGGACTTCTTTTCGATAAATTCGTCTTCTCCGAAGCCGGTGGGCACAAGATACTCTTCCACGGCTCAAATCTCCTTTGTCACGTACTCCCGGAGCCTTCCATAGAGGATATCGTCCAGCACCGCGTCAATTTCGATCCCGCCCGCGGTATAGTCCACGCTGTTCACCTTGGCCCCGCTGTGGAGCGCGTCCACCTGGCCGCCCATGGAATAGGGCAGGCAGAGAACCACATGATGGCGGGCATGGCCCAGCATTTCCTCGATTCTTTGGAGCAGTGCCTCCATGCCCACGCCCTTGGCGGCGGATACGGCCACGATGTTCTCCCCCAGGGGGATGTCCTCCCGGCTCACCAGGTCCGCCTTATTATAGCAGTAGAGCACCGGGGTGCCGGGCTTGGCCAGGGTGGTGATGAGCTTATCCACAACGGCGATGTGCTCCTGCCGGTTGGGGTCGGCGGAGTCGATGACCTGGAGCAGCAGGTCCGCATACTCCAGCTCCTCCAGGGTCGCCCGGAAGGCGTCCACCAGGTGGTGGGGCAGCTTGGCGATGAAGCCCACGGTATCGGACAGGATCACATCCAGATTGTCCGAGACCTTCAGCAGCCGGGAGGTGGTATCCAGGGTATCGAACAGCCGGTTGTTGGCGGGGATGCCCGCACCGGTGAGCTGATTCAAAAGGGTGGATTTTCCCGCGTTGGTATAGCCCACAATGGCCACCACCGGCACGGAATTCTTCCTCCGGCGCTCCCGCTGGACGCCCCGGACCTGGCGGACCTGGGCTAGCTCCGATTCCAGCCGGGTGATCCGCTCCCGGATGTGCCGCCGGTCGCTCTCCAGCTTGGTTTCGCCGGGGCCGCGGGTGCCGATGCCGCCGCCCTGCCGGGACAGGCTCTTGCCCATGCCGGAGAGCCTTGGCAGGAGATACTTATACTGGGCCAGCTCCACCTGGAGGCGGCCCTCCTTGGTCTTGGCCCGCTGGGCGAAGATGTCCATGATCAGGGCGCTGCGGTCCAGCACCGTCAGGCCGATGATCTCCTCCAAGGCCCGGATATTTCCCGGGGAAAGCTCGTTGTCGAAGATGACCATGGTAGACGCCGTGGCCTCCGCCAGCATGCGGACCTCCTGGGCCTTGCCCTCGCCGATGAAGCTGTGGGGGTCTGGATTGGGCCGGTTTTGCAGCATCTTGCCAGTGCAGAAGCCGCCTGCGGTTTCCAGCAGGGCCTCCAGCTCTTCCAAGCTCTCCTCTGTGGCGGTCTGCTCCTTGGTAAAGCAGGCGGCGTTCAGCCCAACCAGCACCGCCCGCTCCTGCTTGCTTTCAAAATTTTCTTCCATATGTTCCTCCGTTTGAGGTTCTTCCTCTGTGGGGCTGTTAGAAAACGCTCTGTCATTGCGAACCAGCGCGCACGCTGGTGTGGCAATCCCCCGGATTTTCAAACATCTTGGCCGTAAAACCAAGCTGTTTCCATTCAACCGGGGGGCTGCCACACCAGTGACGTCGGTCACTGGTTCGCAGCGACATACTTTTCTAACAGCGCCCGGCTGCTTCCTTTTTCTTTACTATACCATACTCTCCCCCGCGCAGGCAACCGGAAAATGCAAAAAACCCGCACTACCAACGTAGTGCGGGTAATTGGATCTCTTACTTCAGGCCGAAACGCTTGTTGAAGCGATCAACACGTCCACCGGTGTCAACCAGCTTCTGCTTGCCGGTATAGAAAGGGTGGCACTTGGAGCAGATTTCAACGCGAATGTCCTTCTTGGTAGAACCGGTCGCGATGACGTTACCACAGGCACAGCGGATGGTGGTCTGTTCGTAGTTAGGATGGATACCTTCCTTCATTTCTTTCACCTCTTTCATATCAGTTAAAGGGCATAAATGTCCTTAGCAATCTTGAATCGCCTGGGTATAATATCATACACGCAAGGAAATTGCAAGCATTATTTTTGTTTTTTGAAAAATTATTTTTCCGGAGGAGGGGCGTTCCGGGCGGGTGCGGTTGGGAATTACGTACAGCTCACTCGTCCAACGCCCCTCATCCACCGCTGCGGCGGTCCCCCTTCCCCGGTGGGGAAGGTTAAGAGCTTCCCCTCCGGGGGAGCTGGCAGGGCGCAGCCCTGACTGAGGAGGGGCGTAGCGGGCGGGAGCGGTTGGAAAATACGTACCACTCTCTCCCTCAACGCCCCTCATCCGCCCCGCCTGTCGGCGGGCCACCTTCCCCGGAGGGGAAGGTTTAACGGAGCGGCTTTTTAGAACGCCCAGTTGCCGTTCCGGAAGATGGGCTTGGTGGAGCCGTCGGCGCAGAGGGCGTCGATGGTCATGCTGTCGCAGCCGATCATGAAGTCCTCGTGGATCATGGAATCGTTGATGCCCAGGCTGCGGCACTCCTCCAATGTCTTATTCTGGAAGTCCGCAATGGTATCCGGGAAGCCCATGCCCAGGGCCAGGTGGCAGGCGGCATTCTCGTCGAACAGTGTGTTGTAGAACAGCAGGCCGCTCTCGGCAATGGGGCTGGCCTGGGGCACCAGGGCACACTCGCCCAGGTAGGCCGCGCCCTCGTCCATGGAGATCATGGCCTTGAGCAGGTCCTCGCCCTTCTCGGCGTGGACCTCCACGGCCTTGCCGCCGGCAAAGCGGATGGAGAAGCCCTCGATCAGCTGGCCCCGATAGCTCAGGGGCTTGGTGGCATAGACAATGCCCTCGGCCTGGCCTCTTCTGGGGGAGACGAAGCACTCCTCCGTGGGGATGTTGGGGTTGAAGAAGATGCCGGTGCGGGCCGTCTCTCCGCCGCCGCAGAAGCGGCCCTCGGGAATGAGCCCCACGGTGAAGTCCGTGCCGTTGTCGGCGGTGTAGTGCAGGGAGCGGATGCCCAGGCTGTTCAGGTAGTCGCAGCGCGCCTGCAGGTCCTTGTCGTGGTCTGCCCAGGCCTTCTCGGGGTCATCGGTGACCCGGGAGGTGAAGAGGATGGCCTCCCAGAGTTTTTCCATGGCGGTGCCGGTGCGCTCGCCGGGGAAGACCTTCTTGGCCCAGGCTGCACCGGGGACGGCGGCAATGCACCACTGCTGGCGGTTCTCCAGCTGGTCCTGATAGGGCTTGATGATGGGGTAGCTCATGCGGCGGGCCTTGGTGACCTTCTCCATATTGATGCCCTTCAGGCCGTCGGGGTCTTCGGACATCAGATGGATGCGGCAGGGCACCACGTCCACCTCGTGCTGATACTTGGCCTTCTGCCACTCCTCCACGGTGCCCATGGTAGTGACGGAGCGATAGCGGGTATGGACCTTGGTCAGGGGCTGATAGCTCCACTCCACGGTAACCTTTTTGGCCTTGGCCTTATAGGCCTCCTCCACCACCATCCGGACAAACTCCGGCTGGTCCAGGTCCGCATAGACGATGACCTCCTGGCCCTTCTGAACATTGACGCCGCAGCGGACGATCAAGCGGGCATATTCCCGCAGTACGGTTTTTTTCACGGTAAAAGCTTCCTTTCTGAAAAAATTGTCCCTATTATAGCAGGTTTTATGAAAAAGGTCAACGGTATTGCAATTCTTACCCACTTCCTATATAATATACCCATCATCTGAAAACTGAGGTAAAATCTTTATGCTGACAAAGGATAATTTTTCCGAACTGCTGGCCCAGGGGCCTTGCCTGCTGGACGGGGCCACCGGCTCTTACCTGCGCGCCAAGGGAATGCCCCGGGACTGCGCCACGGAGGAATGGGTTCTGCGCAACCCCGAGGTCCTGGTGGAGCTCCAGCGGGGCTATGCCAAGGCGGGCTCCAAAATCATCTATGCCCCCACCTTCCAGGCCCAGCCCATTGCCCTCCGGAAAATCGGCCTGGAAAACCACACCGAGGCCATCAATGCCCAGCTCATCGCGCTGAGCCGTTCCGCCGCCCCGGGCTGCCTGATCGCAGGCGACATTGCCACCCTGGCCGCCTTCTGCGACAGCTGGGATACGGACAACTTTGACCTGCTGGTGGAGAACTACCGCCGCCAGATCCGGGGTCTCATCGACGGCGGCGCGGACCTGCTGGTGGGCGAGACCCTGCTCTACCCCCAGGAGGCCGAGGCCATCCTCACCGCTGCGGAGCTGGAGGGAGCCGGGGCCACCATGATCACCTATTCCATGCAGTCCGGCGGCTTCCTCTACAGCGGCCACGATGCAGGGCCGCTGATGGGGCAGCTGGAGAACTGGGGCGCGGCTGCCGTGGGCTTCAACTGCGTGGCGGCAGACGGCATGGTCCCCCACCTGGTGAGCAAGCTGCGGCGGTTTACCAAGCTGCCGCTGATCTGCAAGCCCAACGCAGGCAATCCCATCATCAACGAAAAGGGGCAGGCCGAATACAAGCTGGAGCCGGAGCCCTTCGCCCGGATCGTCAAGGCCTGCTATGAAAACGGCGCTTCTTTCCTTGGCGGCTGCTGCGGCACCACCCCGGCCCACATGGCGGCGCTGAAGAAATCCCTGGATCGATAGGAGTATACCCCCATGAATAAAAACATTCATTTTTACGTCAACCCCAAAAACGGCTGGGCCTGGCTCATGGCAGTGTGTCTGGCCGGGTCGGCCATCAGCCGGACCGTGCTGTACGGCCTCCACCATATGCCCATCTACACCAGCCTGTGGCTCCAGATGGGGCTGCCTGTGGCGGCAACGGTGCTCTATATGCTCATCACCCTCTGCAACGGCCGGGAGCAGTTCTATAAAACCGCCATCCCCGTGTGGCTCTATGTGCTGTTTTCCGCCGTGTGGGTCATGCACAACCTTCAGGGGCGGATGCTCATTGCCCTGAGCTGGCTGGCCCTGATCTGCTTCGGCCTTATCTATACGGACATCACCTCCGGCGCACGGCTGCACCGGGCGTGGCTGCTGTTCCCCGTAATGCTCTTCCCCCTGGCCACCATCCTCTACTATAACCGGCAGGCCATTTTCCTGCAGGATTGGCCCGCCGTCATCCAGCTGCTGCCCAACACGCTGCTCTTTCTGGGGGCAACCGTGCTGATCTTCGCCATCCGCATCGACCCGGCGGGAGAATACCACCCCACCTGGGGGGACCGGGTGGACGGGCGGCGCATCCGCTCCCTGCCCCCCGTCAACTACATCATTCCCTACATCATGGTCAACCGCAACGGCTCCTCCAATCTCTTTGAGGAGGCCTTTGAGATCACCAATGTGGACCGCTACATCCGCCAGAAGCGCCGGGAGGGGCTGACGAACTTCGGCATCATGCACGTCTTCCTGACCGCCTATTGCAGAGGCGTTGCCAAATATCCCGGAGTGAACCGGTTCATCGCCGGGCAAAAGATCTACTCCCGGGGCGAAGACATCCAGTTCTGCATGACCATCAAAAAGGACATGACCACCGACGGCGCGGAGACGGAGATCAAGCTCCACCTGAGCCCCAGGGACACGGTTTACGACGTCTACAAGAAAATGAACGACGCCATTGTCAAAGTAAAAAACACCCCTCTGGACGCAGGCGTGGACAACACAGCCTATGCCCTGACCATGATTCCCGGCGTGGTGCTGAAATTTTTTGTGTGGTTCCTGAAAACCCTGGATTATTTCGGGCTTTTGCCCAAATTCCTGCTGGAGGTCAGCCCCTTCCACGGCAGCATCTTCTTCACCTCCATGGGCTCTCTGGGCATCCCGCCGGTGTATCACCACCTGTATGATTTCGGCAACCTGCCGGTCTTTGGCTCCTTCGGCTGCAAGCGCAGAGCCCTGGAGCTCCAGGAGGACGGCACCGTGGTCCAGCGGAAATACATAGACTTCCGGTTCACCCTGGACGAGCGGACCGTAGACGGCTTCTATTACGCCGCCTTCCTAAAATACTACAAGCGCCTCATCCAGCACCCGGAGGTTCTGGACGAAGCGCCTGCGGAAATTGTAAAGGACATGGACTGACATGGAACAGGCAATTCGTGGGGCCCTCTCCCCGGACTACCCCTGGGCGGACCGCTTCCACTACTTCGATACCATCGATTCCACCAATAATTTTCTGAAGCGGCAGGCCCTTCTGGGCGCGCCCCACGGCACCGTTGCCGTGGCGGACTGCCAGACCGGGGGCAAGGGGCGGCTGGGCCGCAGCTTCCAGTCCCCCGGGGGCGTGGGCATTTACCTGAGCATGCTGCTGCGGCCGGAATGCCCCCAGGAGCAGCTCATGCACCTGACCTGCGCCGTGGGCACCGCCATGTGCGACGCCGTGGAGGCCTCCGCCGGTTTCCGCCCCGGCATCAAATGGACCAACGATCTGGTCTGGGAGAAACGGAAGCTCTCCGGCATTCTGGTGGAGCTGTTGAATGATACGAAGGGGAAGCTCTGCGTGGTCATCGGTATCGGGGTCAACTGCTGCCAGGATACGGAGGACTTCCCGGAGGAGCTCCGGGACCGGGCCGGGTCTCTGGCCATGGTCACGGGAAAGGAAATCGACCGCCCCAGAGTTGCCGCCGCCATGATGGAGGCCCTGGCCAAGATGGACAGAAATCTTCTCACCGGCAAGGAGGCCATCCTTGCCCGGTACCGCCGGGACTGCGTGACATTGGGGCAGCACATCTCCGTAGTCCGTGGGGAGGAAATTCGCCACGGCACAGCCCTGGACATCGGAGAGAACGGCGATCTCACGGTCCGCTTTGACGACGGCCACACCGAGGCCGTCAGCAGCGGCGAGGTCAGCATCCGGGGAATGTACGGGTACGTATAAGCGCGAAAAACAGCAATGGGCACGCCAAAGGCGTGCCCGCATTTTTTACTGCATTCTGAGAATATTCACCAGCATCTTTACGCACTGCTCCATATCCTCTACAGGGATATACTCAAAGCGGCCATGGTAATTCTCGCCGCCGGTGCAGAGGTTGGGACAGGGCAGGCCCTCGTAGGACAGCCGGGCACCGTCGGTGCCGCCCCGGACGGGGACCTCCTTCGGCTCCATGCCCGCAAGGGCCATGGCCCTCTTCGCCCGGTCCACGATCTCCATGCAGGGCTCGATCTTCTCGCGCATATTGAAGTAGCTGTCCCGCAGGGCAATTTCCACCGTGCCCGGGCCGTACTTGTGGTTGAGGAAGTCCGCGGCAGCAGTCATCAGGCGCTTCTTCTCCTGGAATTTGGCCATATCGTGGTCCCGGATGATATAGCGCAGCTGGCTGTTCTCCACCTCGCCGCGCATATCGGTCAGATGGATGAAGCCCTCATACCCTTCCGTATACTCCGGCTTCTGGGCAGTGGGCAGCAGACTCTGGTACTCCATGGCGATATACTGGGAGTTGACCATCTTATCCTTGGCGGAGCCGGGGTGGATGTTCAGGCCGTGGAAGGTCACGCAGGCCGAGGCGGCGTTGAAGTTCTCGTACTCGATCTCCCCCACCGTGCCGCCATCGGCGGTATAGGCATAGTCCGCGCCAAAGCCCCGGACATCAAACTTGTCCGCCCCCCGGCCGATCTCCTCGTCGGGGGTGAAGCCGATTTTCAGGGTGGCGTGGTTGCCGCCTTGGGTCAGCAGGATTTCCGCAGCGGTGAGGATCTCTGCCACACCGGCCTTGTCGTCCGCCCCCAGAAGGGTGGTGCCATCGGTGACGATCAGGTGCTTGCCGTGATTGCGTTTCAGGGACGCATAGTCGGTTTCCCGGAGATAAATGCCCTTTTCCCCGTTCAGGAGGATGTCTCCCCCGGTGTACTCCACCATTCTGGCCCGGATGTCCGCGCCGCTGGCATCGGGGGCGGTGTCCATATGGGCGATGAGACCGACGGTGGGAAGGCTGGGGTCTCCGGGGACGGTGCCGTAGACATAGCCGTTTTCGTCCATGCGGGCATCCTGAATGCCCATGGAAAGCATCTCCTCCACAATAGCGGCACCCAGGACCTTCTGATTGGCCGTGGAGGGGCAGTCTTCCGAAGATTCGTCCGAGGTGGTTTCATAGCTTACATAGCGCAGAAAGCGCTTCTCGACTGGTTCCATGTTGGTCTTCCTTTCTTTTGATAACGGAAAAAGGGCTGTTAGAAAACGCACTGTCATTGCGAACCAGCGCGCACGCTGGTGTGGCAATCCCCCGGATTTTTGAACATCTTGGTAGTAAAACCAAGCTATTTTCATTCAACCGGGGGGCTGCCACGCCAGTGACATCGGTCACTGGCTCGCAGCGACATACTTCTCTAACAGCCCCTTTGGCTTACTATTTACTTCTTGGCAGCGTTGACCAGCTCAGCGGTGTCCTGAGCGATCATCAGCTCTTCGTTGGTGGGAACAACCCAGACCTGAACCTTGGAATCGGGGGCGGAGATGACCATCTCCTTGCCGCGGCACTTGTTCAGCTCGGCATCCAGCTTGACGCCCATGAAGCCCAGGTAGTCGCAGACCATGGCGCGGACCAGGCCGTCGTTCTCGCCTACACCGGCGGTGAAGGTCAGCACATCGATGCCCTTCAGAGCGGCAGCGTAAGCGCCGACGTACTTGGCAACCTCGTAGGAGAACTTCTCCAGAGCCAGCTTGCAGTCCTCGTTGCCCTTGTCTGCGCCCTCGCCCAGGTCACGGAAGTCGGAGGACACGCCGGACAGGGCCAGCATACCGGACTTCTTGTTCAGCATGGTCAGACAGTCGTCAACGCTCATGTTGTACTTGTTGCAGATGAACTGCACCACGCAGGCGTCGATGTCGCCGGAGCGGGTGCCCATGGGCACACCGGCCAGAGGGCTCAGGCCCATGGAGGTATCCATGCACTTGCCGTCCTTGATGGCGGACAGAGAGGAGCCGTTGCCCAGATGGCAGTTGACCATCTTGAAGTTCTTCTTGCCAACCAGCTCCGCGGTGCGCTTTGCCACGTACTTATGGGAAGTGCCGTGGAAGCCGTAGCGGCGGATGTCGTCATTCTCGTAGTACTCCTTGGGAATGGCGTAGCGGTAGGCCTTGGGGGGCATGGTCATATGGAAGGCGGTGTCGAACACGGCGACCTGAGGGGTATTGGGCATAACAGCCTGGCAGGCACGGATGCCCATCAGGTTTGCGGGGTTGTGCAGAGGTCCCAGAGGGATGCACTTCTCGATGGCCTTGATAACCTGGTCGTTGATGATGCAGGAGTCGGAGAACTCCATGCCGCCGTGCAGCACGCGGTGGCCCACGGCATCGATCTCGTCAACGGACTTGATCACGCCGTCAACAGGGTCAACCAGGATGTCCAGCACCGCGGCAATGGCCTCGGAATGGGTGGGCATGGGAATGTCCTTGACGACCTTCTTGTCGCCCACCTTGTGGGTCAGACGGCCGTCAATGTAGATACGCTCGCACAGGCCCTTGGCAGCGACGTCCCCGGTCTCGGGGTTCATCAGCTGGTACTTCAGGGAAGAACTGCCGGCGTTGATAATCAAAACGTTCATTGGAATCTCCTCCTAAAAATATTGTTTTCTTTTTCATTGATCTGTGATACAATATCGATGCTATTATATTCCATCTTTCCCGTTTTCTCAAGCCCTATCTGAAAAATTTTTGCTTTTGGAGGAAAAACTTTGACCATCGTCGGCATTATCTGCGAATACAACCCCTTTCACAGGGGCCACCGGAAGCAATTTTCGGAAATACGGCAGCGGTTTGGGGCGGATGCGGCCATTGTGTGCCTCATGAGCGGAAATTACGTTCAGCGGGGCGCTCCTGCGGTTTTCGACCGGGAAGTCCGGGCCAGGGCAGCCATCTTAAGCGGTGCGGACCTGGTGCTGGAGCTGCCGGTGACGGCAAGCCTTTCCTCGGCAGAGGGGTTCGCCTCCGCCGGGGTTGCCATTCTGAGCCCGCTGTGCGACTACCTGTGCTTCGGCACGGAGTCCGGAAATTCAGACGCGCTCATGCGCACGGCCCAGGCTCTGCTCTGCCCCGGCTTTTCGGAGCAGCTGCGGCAGCGGCTCGCCACGGGCGTCAGCTTTCCCGCCGCCCGGCAGCAGGCCCTGGAGGCCCTGGGCATTCCGGGCACCCTTCTGGAGCAGCCCAACGACATTCTGGCCACGGAATACTGCAAGGCCATTCTCGCCCAGGGCAGTTCTCTTCTCCCCTTCCCCGTGACCCGCCGGGGCAGCTACCACGCGGAAACGCCGGACGCTGAAAACCCCTCCGCCACGGCTCTGCGGCGGTGCATCGCCTCGGGAACGGACTGGCTGGGCTTCGTGCCGCCGGAGGCAGCTTCCTGCTTCGAAAGTGCCCCCGTGTACACCCTCGCCGCCGGAGAGCGGGCCATTCTGGCCAGGCTGCGCACTATGACGGACAGGGAATTTGAGGCCCTGCCCTATGGCTCCGAGGGGCTCTGGCGGCGGCTGATGCACGCCAGCCGGGAGGAGGGCTGCCTGGAGGACATCCTCACCCGGGTAAAAACCAAGCGCTACACCCGCTCCCGGTTAGACCGGATGGTGCTGTGCGCATTTCTGGGGCTGACCCAAGAGGACCTTGCCGCCCCCGCCCCCTACGCCCGGATTCTGGCCTTTGACGACGTTGGCCGCAGCCTTCTGAAAGGCAGCGATTTCTGCAAAAATCTTGGCTGGCAGGGGAAAAGCAGCTATGCCGCTCTGGAGCAGCGCTGCAATACCCTCTACGGTCTTTTCTGCCGGGACGGCATTCCCAAAGCCGATGCTGCCCAAAAGCAGCGGCTATCCTATCTGCACAGGTGATACCATGGTATTTTCATCCTATATCTTTCTCTTCGCCTTTCTGCCCCTGGTGCTGCTGGGGTACTATCTGCTCTCGGGTCTGAAAGATCCCATCTATCAGCGGCTGTTCCTCATCGGAGCCTCGCTGTTTTTCTATGGGTATTTTAACCCCAGCTACCTTTTGATCATCGTTGTCTCCATCTTTGTAAACTATCTTCTGGCCGCCTGTATCTCCGGGGGCAAGGGGAAATTTCAGACCGTCTGCTTCTGGCTGGGGATACTCTTCAATGTGGGCCTGCTGGGCTACTTCAAGTACCGGGACTTTTTCGTTGAAAACATCAATGCCCTGTTCCATACCTCTTTCCTGCTCAAGCACATTGCCCTGCCCCTGGGCATCAGCTTTTTTACCTTCCAGCAGCTGTCCTTCCTGGTCTCCATTCGGAAAGGCGAGGAGTGCCTGGAGCGCTTTGACGACTATTGCATCTTCGTGCTCTTCTTCCCCCAGCTGGTGGCGGGGCCGATCGTGCTCTACAGCGAGATGATCCCCCAGTTCAAAGACCCCCGGCGGCGGTACTGGAACTGGGACAATGCAGCGGCGGGGGCCTACATCTTCACCGTTGGCCTCTTTAAAAAGGCCGTGATTGCAGACACTCTGGCCCTGTTTGTGGACACGGGCTTTGGTTCTTCCAGCCTGGGCTTCTGCGCCGCCTGGGCCACGGCCCTGTCCTATACCTTTCAGGTCTATTTCGATTTCAGCGGCTATTCCGATATGGCCGTGGGCCTGGGAAAGCTTTTCAATATCGATATTCCCTTCAATTTCCGCTCCCCCTACCGGTCCGAAAGCATCGGCGAGTTCTGGCGCAGGTGGCACATCACTCTGGGCAGGGCCTTGCAGAGCTACATCTACTTTCCCCTGGGGGGAAGCCGGGAGGGAAATCTGAAAACCTACCGGAATCTGCTCATCACCTTCCTGGTCAGCGGCCTGTGGCACGGGGCTGCCTGGACCTTCGTGCTCTGGGGACTGCTCCACGGGCTCTTCAACGCCCTGGAGCGGATTTTCGCCAAGCCCCTTTCCAGGGTGCCCCACTGGGTTCGGGTGGGCTGCACCTTTCTGATCGTCAATGCATTGTGGGTGCTGTTCCGGGCGGAGAGCTTCCAAAGCGCCGCCACGGTCTACCGGGGCATGGTGGACGTTTCCAACCTTGCCTTCGCCCAGGTAGGCAGCCTGGCCGTGGACGGCTTTGTGGGCGTTCCGAACCCATTGAACGCAATCTATGTTGTGGGCATTCTGGCAGCCTTGGCGGTGGTCTGCTTCCGGTGCAAAAACAGCTGCCAGATGCTTACGGAATTCACCTGCCGCAAGGGCGCGCTGTGGGCAACGGCGGTCCTCTTCTGCATTGCCCTGGTGCATCTGTCCCGGGAGAGCGTCTTTATCTATTTCAATTTCTAAGGAGCTGGCTATGGCAAAAAAATGGCTGCTGCGGCTGCTGGCACTGACGATGGCACTGGTGATGCTGATGTGCCTGTGCGCCTGGTGCATTGACCCCTATATGCTCTACCGGGTGCGGGACAACCAATACCTGCTGAATTCCCGGCTGGTCACCCCGGGGCTGATCAAAAACTACGACTACGACACGGTGCTCATCGGCTCCTCCATGATCCAGAATACGGACATGCAGCGCTTCCGGGACACCCTGGGGGGCAGCCCTCTGAAGATCACCACCGGGGCCATCAGCCTGACGGAGATCCAGAAGCTCACGGACAAAATAGGTGAGCTTGGCAAGGCGGAGCACTACTATATCTGCCTGGACCAATATCTCTTCGCCCCGGAAAAGTGGGACGACATGGACCGGTTTCCGGACTACCTGATGGATGACAACCCCTGGAATGACTACCGGTATCTGCTGGGCTACGAGACCTGGATGCGCTTCATCCCCATCGATATCGCCCTGTCCGGTGCCAAGGCGCTGGGGCTCTCCCTGCCGGAAAAATTCACCCGGGCCATGAGCATTGACGGCATAGAGGACTGGCGGGACGACTGGGTCTTCGGCGAAGAGGCCACCCTGTCCCTTTACACGCCTCCCGCCAGGAATGCCGCCTTTGACGGGGCAACCGTGCTGTCCCGGATGAAAAAGCGGTTCGAGGAATACCTGACCCATCTGGATTTTTCCCAGGGAGACTATACCTTCTTCTTCCCGCCCTATTCTGCCCTGTACTGGAACTATGCCTTTGGAGCCGGAAACGGGGAAACCTACCTGGAATTCAAGGCCTATGCGGAAAGAATGCTGCTGGGATACGAAAATGTCCGCATTTTTGACTTTCAGAATGCACCGTTCATTACCGATTTGAACAACTACAAGGACTACACCCACTATGCCCCGGAAATCAACGACCGGATGCTGGGGTGCTTCGCAAGCGGCGAATATCTTGTAACAGAGGCGGCCTCCATGGAGCATCTGCTGGAAACCACCCAGTCCCAGGTAGCGCAGCTGCTGGAACGCTATCCGCAGATTCCGGAGTGAGCTTAGCCTCCTGAGCAGGCCAACCCAATGGGTACGCCAGATCACGCCGTCTCAAAGTGCCCAGATAGGCGCATTTTCCGCGCCGGAAGTGCCCTAGCACCGACTGTGTCTCTTCTGAGGCCGGGAAGGATTCTTAAGGGAGGGCGGCTTTGCCGACAGCGCCTCCCTTAAGCCGCATTCTTGCGGAGCTTCTTGGCGGGACAAGAAGCTCCCCGCCGGAGGCACCCAGCCAAAATCTTCGACTGAGCTTCAGACAGAACCCCTCAGTCAGCTTCGCTGACAGCGCCCGCTATGCATTAAGGGTCTGTAGGCTGCAAACAGCCAACATCCCCTATACCTTTCAGGGGAGCCAAAATGAACGCACAAGGAGGTCACGCGCATGACCTACAAAATTGCCATCTGTGACGATTCCCAGGCGGATCGGGACTATGTCGCTTCTCTGGTCCGGCGTTGGGCCTCCGAAGGGGATCGCACGGCACATATAGAAGCCTTTTCCTCTGCCGAGGGGTTTCTTTTCCACTACGCCGAGGAAAGCGACTTTGATATTCTGCTGCTGGACATCGAAATGGGCGGCATGGATGGGGTCACCATGGCCAAACGGCTGCGGCAAAGCAACGACACCGTTCAGATCATTTTCATCACCGGCTACTCGGATTACATCGCCGAGGGCTACGAGGTGGCGGCGCTGCACTATCTCGTGAAGCCCCTGGATGAAAACAAGCTCTTCTCCGTGCTGGACCGGGCTGCTGAAAAGCTGCAAAAGAACGAAAAGGTGCTGCACCTGGAGCTTTCCGGGGAGATGGTCCGCCTGCCTGTCCACCGCATCCGCTGGGCGGAGGTCAGCGGGAACTACGTCACCATTCACGCCCTCCAGGACTACACCGTGAAAATGACCCTGGGCCAGCTGGAAAAGGAGCTGGACGAGCGGTTCTTCCGGGTCGGCCGCTCTGCCATTGTGAATCTGACCCAGATCAGCCGGGTGACCAAAGGGTCGATCATGCTCTCGGTTGGCACATCCATCCCCCTGCCCCGGGGGGCCTATGAGGCGGTCAACCGGGCAATCATTGCAATGAGGTAAAAAAATGGGATTCTTTTCCAAACGTGTGGACCGGCAGCTGCAGGCCTACCAGCAGGAGCTGATCGAGACCCACTACCGGGAAGTGGACAATATGTATAAGCAGATCCGGGGCTGGCGGCACGACTACCGAAACCACATCCAGGTTATGAAGGCCTACGCTGCCAAGGGCGACTGGGAGGCCATCCGGAACTACCTGGACCTTCTCGATCAGGATTTGACCACCGTGGACACCGTTATCAAAACCGGCAACGCCATGACGGACGCCATTCTGAATTCCAAGATCTCCCTGGCAAAGTCCAAGGGCATTCAGGTGGTAGCCGACGCCCACATTCCCGTGAAGCTCAAGTCCTCGGAAATTGACCTGTGCTGCATCATCGGCAACCTCTTTGACAACGCCATTGAGGCAAGCCTGCCCCTGCCGGAGGACAAAAGGCTCATCCGGGTATACATGGACATGAAGAACACCCAGCTCTATATCTCCTTTACGAATTTCACCGCCGGGAAGAAGCTGCCAAAGCTGGGGGGCCGCTTCCGCACCACCAAGGGCGAGGGCCACGGCTTCGGCCTGCAGCGCATCGATGCCATTGTGGAGCGCTTAGAGGGCTATATCAGTAGGAACAGCGAGGACGGAGCGTTTACCACGGAAATATTATTGCCCCAGGTATGATTCCGCGTCATCGATACGACTTAGCCAAGACTCCGTCCGGGCCGATGTGGACATCGGTCCGGACGAGAAACAGATAGACCCGCAATGGTAAAATCTGCAATTCGTCCCCCGAAACAAACAATTCATCCCCGGATTCCCCCGGGGATGAAATTCTATGATAGGATAGGCGCAAAGAGAGGTGTTTCCCATATGAAATCAAAAAAACAAAAACAGCCCCATAGCCTCCTGCAAAACGTCGGCTGGATGCTCTCCATCGGCTGGAACACCCGGCGGCAGGGGCTGACCTTCTGTCTGCTGATAGCCATTGCGGATGTGCTTGCAAACGTGAGCCAGCTGTACATTGCCCCGGGGGTTCTTTCCCTGGTAGAGCAGCACGCGCCCCTGCAAACGCTTCTGGGTACCATTCTGTTTTTCACCCTGGCGCTGCTTCTCACCCTGGGGGGCAAGGCCTATTTGGAGGAGGTCAGAACCTTCTGCCTTGTGGAGATGCGGGATTCCATCGTCCAGAAAATCCTGCAAAAATCCGTCACCACCGCCTATCCCAATACCATGCGGGCAGATTTTCAGAAGCTGCTGAGCAAAGCCAACCAGGCAACGGAGGGCAACCGGGAGGCAACGGAAGAGATTTTCCGCACGCTGACCGCCCTGCTGACCAACGTCGGCGGGCTCATCCTGTATACCACCATTCTGTCCGGCTTGAACGGATGGCTGCTGCTTTTCATGGCCCTGACCTGTCTGGGGGAATTCGCCGCCGCCCGCTATAAGGACAACTGGTACTACGCCCATAGGGACGAAGAAAACCAGTTTTACAACAAGAAAAGCTACCTCCGCGGGAAAGCGGAATCCATTACCTTTGCCAAGGATATCCGCATTTTCGGCCTGCGAAACTGGATGGAGGCCCTTCTGGACGGCATTCACGACGCCTATCTGGATTTTCTGCTGCGGTGTGAGAAAAAGCGGCTGCTGGTGGACCTGGTGGGGGTGCTGATGACCCTTGCACGCAACGGCATTGCCTATTGGTATCTGATTCGGCTTACCCTGCAGGAGGGACTGCCTGTCTCCCAATTCCTGCTGTATTTCACCGCCGCTACCACCTTTACCGCCTGGATTATGGGCATTCTTGGGAGCCTGAGCAAGCTGAACAAGCAGAGCCTGGACATCTGCCAGGTGCGGGAATTCCTGGACTACCCGGAACCCTTCCGGGGTAAGGACGGCGCCGCCGTGCCCAAGGCCCAGGAATACGCCCTGCGGCTGGACCATGTATCCTTCCGCTATCCGGAAGCAGACAAGGACACCATTCACGATTTAAGCCTGACGGTGCACCCCGGAGAAAAGCTGGCCGTCGTGGGCCTGAACGGTGCAGGCAAAACGACCCTAGTGAAGCTCTTGTGCGGTCTGCTCGACCCCACGGAGGGGACGGTTTTTCTGAACGGTACCGATATTAAAACCTTTGACCGGAACAGCTATTATGCTCTGTTCAGCGCGGTATTCCAGGAATATTCCCTGCTTTCCACTACGGTGGCCGAAAATGTGGCCCAGCAGCCAGAGGATATCGATGCGGAACGGGTTTGGGACTGTCTGGAAAAGGCCGGGCTCACCAAAGCCATCCAGGCACTGCCCCAGGGGATTCACACCCACGTGGGCCGGGAAGTCCATTTGGACGGCGTGCTCTTCTCCGGCGGCCAAACCCAGCGGCTCATGCTGGCAAGAGCCCTCTATAAAAACGGCCCCATTCTGATACTGGACGAGCCCACTGCCGCCCTTGATCCCATTGCGGAAGACGACATCTATCGCAAATACAGCGCCATGACCCAGGGAAAAACCTCGGTGTTTATCTCCCATCGCTTGGCCTCCACCCGGTTCTGTGACCGAATTCTGTTCCTGGACCACGGGCAGATCGCCGAGGAAGGCACCCATGAAGCGCTGCTGGCCAAAAACGGCGGCTATGCGGCCCTTTTTGAAGTTCAGAGCCGCTACTACCAGGAAGGGAGGGAATTCTGATGAAACAGACAAAACGGATCTTAAAAGAACATCTTGCCATGGAGCTTCGGGCCATCCGAACGCTGCACCCGGTAAATCCGAAATTTTTCCCCGTGGTCACCGTCAAAGCCCTTCTGACCGCCTGGCTGCCCTATGTGACGGTGTATCTCTCCGCCCGGATTTTATCGGAACTGTCCGGGCAGCGCAGGCCGGAGGTCCTCTGGAAATGGGTCACTGTGACGGTAATCGTCACCGGCCTGATGACGCTCTTGCGGGGCTTTTTCAAAGAGCGGGAGGAAACGCTGCTGGATGATATCTGGGGCCGTAAGGAAATTCTCTTCTGCAAGAAGGCCGTTTCCATGGACTACGCCGATGCGGACAGGCAGGAGACCCAGGACCTGCGGGCACAAATCGCCCAGAACGAAATGTGGAGCGGCCTTGGGCTGATGAACGCAGCCATTGTTTATAAGGACTTTCTCAATGGCCTGCTGGGTGTGCTTGGAGGCGTCGGCCTGACCGTAGGTCTGTTTCTCTCCAAGGTCCCCGAGACGGCCGGTTCTTTGACAATTCTTAATAGTCCCGTATTTCTTCTGGTGTTTGCCGCCGTTCTTATCGGCATTAACCTCTGGGCCGGGGCGCTCTACGGAAAAATTGCGGAAATCAACAATACGCTTACCAAGAATGCCACCTTCGGGAACCGGGTTTCCTCCTATATCTTCACCTTTCCCAACCGAAAGGATACCTGGCTGGACGCCCGCATCTATCACCAGCAGTCCATTCTTTCCAATCTTCTGAGCACCGACAAAACCTTTACTTACGATGGCGCTTTCGGTCAGGCGTCCCGCGGCCCCATCGGCATTCGCTCTGCCCTGGCGCTTGGCAGCACCGCCATCACCACAGGCTTCATCTATGTATTCACCTGTCTGAAGGCCTGGGCCGGGGCCTTTGATGTGGGCAGCCTGACCCAGTATGTGGGCGCTGCCACGGCGCTGGCCAACGCCATCTTCCGCCTGCTGAAAACCTATGGAGATTTGCAGGCCAACACCGAGCACCTGGAAACCACCTTCCGCTACCTGGACCTGCCCAACGCCATGTACCAGGGCAGTCTGACCACGGAAAAGCGGGCAGACCGGAACTATCAGGTGGAATTTAAAAACGTCTCCTTCAAATACCCAGGAAGCGAAGCCTGGGCGCTGCGAAACGTTTCCATGAAGTTCCAAATCGGCAAGCGTCTGGCCATCGTCGGGGAAAACGGCAGCGGCAAGACCACCTTTATTAAGCTCTTGTGCCGCCTGTACGACCCTCAGGAGGGGGAAATTCTTCTAAACGGCATCGACATTCGGAAATACCGGTATGACGACTATATGGGCATTTTCTCCATCGTCTTCCAGGACTTCCAGCTGATCTCCCAGAGCCTGGGCAGCAATGTGGCGGGCTCTATAGACTATGACCCCCAGCGGGTGAAACAGGCTCTGGCAGACGCAGGCTTCGACCCCCGGCTGGAGAGCCTCCCCAAGGGGCTGGACACCCAGCTCTACAAGGACTACGGTGAGGACGGCATCGAGGTCTCCGGCGGCGAGGCCCAGAAGATCGCCATCGCCCGGGCGCTGTATAAGGACGCCCCCTTCATCATCCTGGACGAGCCCACCGCCGCCCTCGACCCCATGGCCGAGGCGGAGATCTACGCCAAATTCAACGAGATCTCCGGCGACAAAACCGCCATCTACATCAGCCACCGGCTGTCCTCCTGCAAGTTCTGCGATGAGATTCTGGTCTTCGACCGGGGAAGCATCCTCCAGCAGGGCACCCACGAGGCATTGCTGGAACAGGCCTCCGGCAAATACGCCCAGCTTTGGAACGCTCAGGCGCAGTATTACACAGCGTAATTGCAAAATAACGCATATAATAATATGTGTCACATGTATTGACAAATAGAATAATATGTGTTAGTATATTTGCGTCAGGAGGGAGCATTCCATGAGAAGCTACAGCTCACGGGATGTTATCCAGGCGTTAAAAGCGGATGGGTGGTATCTCGTGAATACCGTGGGAAGTCATCACCAATTTAAACATCCTCAGAAGCCGGGGCGCGTTACCGTTAAGCACCCGGATAAGGATATTCCCCGCAAGACCCTGGATAGCATCGAGCGGCAGTCAGGTCTCCGGTTCCGGTGATCTGGCGCCCTCCTGACATATCCTATGTTTTTGGAGGTATGTGTTGTGAAAAAGCCCGAAAGATATACCTTCCCCGCCGTTTTTTCCTATAAGGAAGGCGAAGAAATTTCCGTTTTTTTCCCGGATCTGGATGTTGCCACCAGCGGTGTGGACGACGATGATGCACTTACCAGTGCCAGGGAGCTGCTTGGCTGTGTTCTTTTTGGCATGGAGGAGGATGGGGAAAGGATTCCCGAGGCAACTTCTCTGAAAAATGTTCATCTGGAAGCCAACGAGCGGGCCGTCCTTGTGGATGTGTATATGCCCTCCATTCGCATGGCACAGGTCAACCGGTCCGTCAGCAGGACCGTGACGCTCCCCGCCTGGTTGAATGCCGCAGCACTGGAACACAACATCAACTTCTCTCAGGTTCTGCAGGTTGCACTGCGGGAGCAGCTGCACCTGTAAACACATCTTAACAGCAGCACAGCGGCGGCAGCCTCTTGTCTCCCAGCCCAAACGGGCCGGATGATACCAGGCTGCCGCCATTGTCATTTTGTGGGGCTTCCCTTACGAAATCTTCAGGACATGCCCTTGTATATTGTGGTATAATGGTTCAAAATTGGAGGTGTATGCCATGGCCTCTTCCATTCTTCTTGTGGAAGACGATCTTTATCTTTCCCAGGGACTTACGGAATTGCTGCAAAAAAGCGGCTATGTCCCCTGCCAGGCCTGGAATCTTTCTCAGGCAAGGCAGTCCGTTTACAGCCGGAACTTTGACCTGCTGATCCTGGATGTGACACTGCCGGACGGGGACGGCATTTCCTTCTGCCGGGAGCTCCGGGCAAGCGGCTGCGCCGCGCCCATTCTCTTCCTCACCGCCCGGGATGAGGAATTCGACATCGTCACCGGACTGGACGCCGGGGGCAACGACTATGTGACCAAGCCCTTCCGGGTTCAGGAGCTTCTGAGCCGCGTTCGGGTGCTGCTGCGCAAGGACAGCCCCAATCTGACCCGGGGGGAGCTGGAAATTGACCAGGCCCGTATGCAGGTGCTCCGCCAGGGGGCGGCGCTGCCTCTGACGCTGACGGAATACAAAATTCTCCTATGCCTTATAAGGCAGCGGGGCGTTGCCACACGGGACATTCTTTTAGGTGCTCTATGGGACAGCGACGGGAAATTCGTGGACGACAATACGCTCTCTGTCCACATCAGCCGCCTGCGGGAGAAGATCGGCGGGCAGCATATCCAAACCGTCCGGGGGGTGGGCTACCAATGGGTGGACTGAGCATTGCTCTGTCGGCCCTCTGCCTGGGCCTTCTCTGGGGGCTATTGCGGCAGCGGCAGAAGACGAAAAAGCTATACCGGCAAATGGAGGCGTTTTTGGACGGGCAAAAAGCACCTCTGGAAATCTCTCTTGGGGAGAGCCCCAGTGCCCGGCTGCAAAACGCCGCCGCCCGGCTGGAAAATGCCCTGCTCCACGCCAGGGAGCAGACCCGGCTGGAGGCCCGCCGCAGCGAAAACCTGCTGACGGACATCTCCCACCAGCTGAAAACGCCCCTGGCCTCCCTGCAATTATTTGTGGAGCTGGACCAGGGGGCGCACCTGGAGCAGGAGCAGGCCCAGCTGGAGCGGATGCAGGCCCTGATCTCCGGCCTGCTGCGGCTGGAACGGCTCTGCGCCGACGGCTACGCCTTTCATTTTGAAAGCCATGATTTATTGGAGCTTGTGGGCAGCTGTTGGCAGCCCCTGGCGAAGCTATACCCGGAGAAAACATTGACGCTCACAGGCACGGCCGCGCTGCGCTGTGACGAGATCTGGATGGGCGAAGCCATTACCAATCTGCTGAAAAACGCCTGTGAGCACACGCTTCCCTCCGGGCACATCCGCATTTCCATTGAGGAGACGGCGGGAGAGGTGGCGATTTGCCTTTCCGACGATGGCGGCGGCGTCAGCGCCGAGGAGCTTCCCAGGCTCTTTGAGCGGTTTTACCACGGCAGCCATCCGGGCCACGGGGCGGGGATCGGCCTTGCCATTGTAAAAGAGGTGGTTCTGCGGCACCACGGCAGCGTCACCGCCGAAAACATCCCCGGCGGGCTGCAATTTACCCTGTATTTTCCGAAGCTGGACAGCTGTCTTGCGAAATCGTAAGGCAGCCGTCACGGCAGCGTAAGCTTCCCGCATTACAATGGAGCTATCCAATCCCAAAGGAGGCTTTTTCATGACAATTTTGCAGTGTACGTCCCTTTCCAAGCACTATGGCAAGGGCGAAGAGCTGGTGAAGGCCCTGGAGGGGGTGTCCCTCTCCCTGGAGCAGGGCAGCTTCACGGCCATCACAGGCCCCAGCGGCTCGGGCAAATCCACCCTGCTGCATATGCTGGGAGGACTTGACCGGCCCACAGAAGGCAGCGTCCAATTTCGGGACAAGGACCTTTACCGCCTCCGGGATGACCAGCTGGCCATCCTCCGGCGGCGGCAGTTCGGCTTTGTATTCCAGAGCTACAATCTGGTGCGGGAGCTGACGGGGATGGAAAACATCCTGCTGCCCCTGATGCTGGACAAGCGCAGCCCGGATGAAGCTTACCTGAACCGACTCATCGATATTCTGGGCATTGGCAGCCGACGGAACCACCTGCCCTCGGCCATGTCCGGCGGGCAGCAGCAGCGCTTTGCCATTGCCCGGGCTCTGGCCAACAAGCCGGAAATCCTCTTTGCCGACGAGCCCACAGGCAACCTGGACGGCCAGACCGGGCGGATGGTCCTGGAGCTGCTGCGGGAGCTGAACCGGGAGCTGGGCATCACCCTGGTGCTGGTGACCCACGACCTGGGGGTTGCGGAGCAGGCCCAGCGGGTGATCCACCTGACGGACGGGAAGATCGCCCGGGACAGCGGAGGGGTGCAGCTATGAAAAGGTTGACCATGAACCGCCTGGCCTTTTCCGGCATCCGGGCCAATAAAAAGGACTATCTCCTGCTGGGTATCAGCGCGTTTCTGGCGATTTTCGCAGCGGTTTCCACGGTGCTGGGAACCCTTGCCCTGATGCAGGCCGCCACAGACCGGCGGAATGGGGCCTACGGCAGTGAGGACGCCTTTGTATTCGATGTACAGTCTGTGCCGGAGAACATCCCCGGGGTGCGGCAGTATGGCTGCGTGACCGTGCTCGGGCAGGTGAAGGATTTCCCTGTGGGCTATTACGATGAAGCCGCCCAGCGAATCCTCAACCGCCGCTGCATGGAAGGGCGGCTGCCGGAAAAGGCCGGAGAGGCGGCAGTGGATCTCACGGCCCTGGAGCGGCTGCAGCCCGGGGCGCAGGTAGGAGACAGTCTGGTCGTCCCCTTCACGGCCAAGGGCAAAACCGAAACCAGACAATACCGCATCGTGGGCATTTTGCAGCCCCAGTTTGCAGATGACACCCGGGAGGACTTTCTGTCAGCGGTTCCGGATTCCAGCCTTGCCATGCCGGAAATTCTGGTGTCATCCCAGGAGGGCGGCAGTGCGGTGAACCGGCATCTGGTGGTGATCTTTTCCGGGAAGGGCGGCATGGAAGCCCTTTCCGCTGCCTTTCCCAAAAACAGCTGTCGGGGAGTCGACTGGTTTGGAGACATCTACGAAACGGAGCCGTTTTACGGCTTTTGGGCGCAGTTCCGGGAGAATATAAACATCAGTGCTTCCCTTCTGCTGGGCGGCGCCTGCCTGCTGGGCGGCAGCCTCATCGGCATTTTGGAGGCCACCGGCGGCCAGTTTGACCGGAAGCGGCAGCAATACGCCATATATCGCACCATCGGCGCGACCAGGCATCAGCTGCGCAGCATCAGCAGCCGGGAGGCAATGGTCCTGTCTGCCCTGCTCTCCCCTGCCGCGGTTGGCTGCGCCTTTCTTTTGGTATGGGGCATGTGCCGGATTTTCCCGGACAGCCTGCATTTTGCGCCCAGGGTGCCCTGGGTTCTGGGGGCTGCCCTTGGCAGCTTCCTGCTTGTCTGGCTGGCTGCCCGGCTGCCTGCGCTGTTTTCCCGCACCCAGGCGGCGGCATTCCAGGGGCCGGTGCTGGGGTTTCCCAAAATTCGCTCCAGGAAACGCTTCCGTCTTGCTTCCTTGTGGAATGCCCGGCGGTTTCGCTTCCACCCCCTGCGGCAGCTGGGCTGCCTGCTGATGATCGTTATCCTGAATCTGGCCGTCTATGCCAGCGTTTCGGAGATTTTCTATCAGGTGCAGGTCCTCCATTCCACCAAGGCATCCTATACGGACACACAAAGCATTGCTCTGGAACGGGAAAATCTCAATACCGGCTGTCCCCTGTTCACTGCGGAACGGGCCTACCATATCGATACGGAGGTTTTGGAGGAAATTCAGGCTCTTCCGGGTGTTGTCGACGCAAAGGGCTGCTGGTATGCCGATGCGATCGGCCTTACCGACCACGTGGGCAGTTATTTTGAAAAAGCCGCTTTTGATAACACCCAGCTATACCGGGACGCAGCCGAGAAGCACCCCCGGGCCTACGCCTGGCATGAGGCACTGAAAGCGGCTCTGGGAACGGACGAGGCAACCCTGGAGCTGACGCTTCTGGTGCTCTCCGATTTATCCGGGCTGGAGAAAAGCACCACCGGCGGAAAAATCGACCTTGCCAAAATCGATGCCGGAGAGGAAGTCATTGTAAATGTCCCGGAATTCTATGCGAAATACCGGGAAGACGGCATCGGAAGCATCTCCTGCACGCCGAAGGAAGGCTATGCCCCTGTGGAGAACGACCAGTTTGGGGCGGGGGAAGTTTTGCCCCTTGTGCAGCTGTGCCTGACGCAGCAGCAATCGCAGAATATCGATCTGACAACCTCAGCCCAGGCGCTGCCTTTTGATGCGGCGAGAGGTTTGCGTGCGGAGCCGAAAATCGGCGCAGTGGTGAATGCGGAGCGCTTCACAGGCTCGGGCTGCCAGGTGATCACAACGCCTCAAGGGCTGAAAAATATGGGTCTTGTTTGCGACAACACCCAATATATTCGCATCAATAACCGGGAGGATATCACCCAAACACAGTATGACGCACTCCGGGCCGCCCTGGAGCGCATTGCCGCCCGGGAGGATGACATTACCGTCCTGGATGACCGGGAAAGCCAGACCAGCCGGACCGGCAGCGGCATGCGCCGCATCGTCTTCTTCTGCGGCCTGAGCATTGCAATGCTGCTTTTAACGGTGCTCCTGCTCTGCGGCAGCATCCTTCGCCAGATACGCGCAGAAACGCGCACCCTTGGAACATTGCGGGCCGTGGGCTGCGACGAAAGGAGCCTGACCCAGCTCTTTTTCCGGCAGATCCCGGAAACCGCCGGGCTTGCCTGGCTGCTGGTGGTCGGGCTGCACCTTTTCAGCGCCTGGGGCTATCTGCAATACAATTGGCGGGAAATCCGGCTCAACGCCACCACGAGCATCTTTACCGCCCTCCTGCTCACCGGGCTATGCTATCTGGTGATCCGTAGGCAGGTCAAAAAAATGCTTGAAGGCAGCATTGTGGAGAGCATTCGGGAGGAATAAACGCAGGTTTAAAAATTGCCCCAAAGCGCTTCTCAAACGCTTTGGGGCAGCTTTTTCGCTCAATCGTTAGGAACAACCTTGACGATTCCGGCTTTCCACATAATCCAGGAAATCAGAATCAGGATGGGGATCATCACGATCATCAGGATTCCGGCAATGCCGGTGGTGGCAATGCCCATGACGGTCAGCACGGACACAAGGATCACGGGGATAATGGCAGGGAGCAGCTTATTCTTGACCTTGGTCTTGCCGCTGCCCTTGCCCAGCAGGCCAAGGCTCATGCAGCCGAACAGCGCAGGCAGCAGATAGTTGCTGGCGGTTTCGAAGGTCTCGTTCTCCAGAATTGGCTGAATGAAGGACAGCAGCAGCATGCCCAGCGCCAGGATGACAATGGTCACGCTGGAGGAAACAGCGGTGGCAATCAAGGCAATGGCATCGCCCTCTACCGTGCTCTGCTCCACCTTGGCAATCTTTTGGGCATTGATAATGCAGGGCATTTTCAGGTTCATCAGATTGCCGGAGGCAAAGGTCAGATAGCTGGAGGAACCCAGGATGGGGGTATAGCTGCCGATCTCTGCAATGCTCATGGGAGTCATAATGACCAGAATGGAAATCAGGCCCGGAAGACACATCTTAAAGCTGGGCATGCAGTCATAGACGGTGCAGATGATAAAGGGCATTACCACCATGTACACAGTGAAAACGATCATGAAGATACGGCCGGTTTTATGGGCCCACTGAGTAAACGGATCGAGGGTTGTAGGTGTTTTTTTTTTTGCCATTTTCTTTTCCTCCCTTACGCAAATACCTGCACCCAGAGAACGCTGGATGCCATTGCTACGATCATTGCGATTGCCATGGTGAAGTCATTGAGCACCGGGTGCTTCTTGGCAATGGTGCCGCAAATCACGGTCACGATCAGGCTGACCACCAGGGTCATGGTTGTGGGCAGGTCCGTGAATACCATAATGGGGATATATACGCAGAACATTGCCAGCATGAAGCACCCTGCCATGATCTGACCAAACTCGCTCTTGCCGGTCTTGGCCTGCATGATTCCGGTGGAGTACTTCTTTGCAAGCAGGGTCACCATGATTGGGCCGCTGCAAATACCGATGGACATGACGATCATAATCGCACCGAAGACCGTTGCATCGGAGGTCAACACATCGGACAGCTGCACACCCAGGCCGTTGGCAGCATAGGAAGCGGCCATCGCTTCATAGGACAGAGAGCCGATAACAGACAGCCGCCACCAAGGCAGCGCCGCCCCCAGAGAAACCGTCAGGGTGATAAATCCCAGCAGAATGGCAAGGCTGGGGACAATGGAGGACACGACGGTGGACTTCACAACGTTCTTGATGACATCGCTTCCAATGCCAAGCTCGGCACATCTTGCGGAGGCTTTCTTAACGCTCATAATTGCATATGCGATGATAATGCCCAGGCCCACAACGATCAGGGCATACAACAGCGGACTGTTCGCAACAACAGATCCCTTTACCATAGTGATTTCCTCTCTTTCTGTTCTTAAAATCCTTTACTTGTGCTCTTCCAGCCAGCGGGTGGCCACATAGACATAGGAAGCAGTTCCCTCGTAGAGAACCTCATCATTGAAGTTGGCCTTAGGATGGTGCTGGGGGTATGCATAGTTCTCCTTGTCGTCCCCCACGGTAGCCAGCATCAAAGCGCAGGCGGGAATCTCATTGCTGATAAAAGCGAAGTCCTCACTGCCGCCGCTGACCTTATTGCCGGGAGCAATCACGGACATAGGCACAGCACCGTCCCCCAGGAGCTCCTTCATATACTTGGTAGTAGCTGCCCCCACCTCCATATCGGAGATCATGGGCGGGCAATGCTTGACAAATTCCACATCCGCCTCGCATCGGTAGGCCTTGGCAATGGTCTTGGCGATTTCCGTCAGCCGATCCATCAGCATCTTCTCGACCTTGATGTCTCCGGTACGGATGGTGCCCTCCATCACCGCATTGTCTGCAATAACATTGGGTGCGCCGCCTGCATGGAACATGCCCGTGGTGACAACGCCGAAGGTTCCGGGCTCCAATTCCCTGCTGTGGAGCTCTGCAAGCCCCACTTGAATATGGGCTGCAGCGGTGATTGGGTCAATGGTCAGATGGGGCATGGCGCCGTGGCCGCCCTTGCCCTTGACGGTGATCTTGTATTGGTCACAGGAGGCCATTCCCCTGCCTCCATCCAGAATGGCAACCATGCCCTTGGGGAAGGGCATGCCGGTCATGGAATGGATCATCAGTCCGGCGTCCACCTTCGGATTCTCCAGAATCCCTGCCGCCAGCATATCCTGTGCTCCCTCCAATGTTTCCTCGCCGGGCTGGAACATGAGCTTGACCGTGCCTTCAATTTCGTCCTCCATGCCCTTGAGCAGCTTTGCTGCGCCCAGCATCATAGCGGTATGGGTGTCATGGCCGCAGGCATGCATCTTGCCGGGATTCTGGGAACGGAATTCCACATTTGCCTGCTCCTCTACAGGCAGGGCATCCATATCGCCCCGAATCAGGAAGCACTTGCCGGGCTTCTTTCCACCGGCCAGGACCACCAGGCCGCTCTTGCCGCATTCCTGGGGCACATAGCCCATTTCCTCAAGCTTTGTTTTGACAAAGGCCTTGGTATAGACCAAATCCATACCCAGCTCCGGGTGACGGTGCAGCTCTCTGCGATTTGCCTGAATTTCCGGCTGGATCGCCAGAGCCGCCTGCATGATTTTCTTTGCATCCATAGTTGAAACCTCCCATTGCTTTTAACACATTATTACTTTATCGTGTTAAAGAAAATGAATGAAATCAGTATAGCACTTCAATTTTGAAAGTCAATGCTTTCTTTTCTTTTTGTAGATTTCCACAGATATCTGTAGAGAATCTCAAACATATAACGACTGATTGACTACATTTTCGAGGACATTTGATTTTCGCTCAAATACACCGTGCAGTTTCTTTCGTCAAAAGTTGCATTTATTCAAGCGGCAGTTTTCCTTCTTCCTGCCGCATTTCCTCCGGGAATGCAAAAAGCGCAGCGGCTCCCCTGCCCTTTCAGGCCATCAGGAAACGCTGCGCTTCTGGTTTGGAATTGTGTTACACTCTTTGGAACTGACTGTTATAGAGGGTATTGTAGAACCCGCCCTTGGCCAGGAGCTCCTCATGGGTTCCCTGCTCAATGATCTTGCCGTCGCGCATAACGAGAATCAGAGAGGCATTGCGGATGGTGGACAGGCGGTGGGCCACCACGAAGCTGGTGCGGCCCTCCATGAGCTTGTCGAAGGCCTGCTGAATCAGCATCTCCGTGCGGGTATCGATGCTGGAAGTGGCCTCATCCAAAATCAGCATGGGCGGCAGGGTCAGCATAACCCGGGTGATGCACAGCAGCTGCTTCTGGCCCTGGCTGATGCTGTCCTCATAGAGGACGGTATCCAGGCCCTGGGGCAGACGGCGGATGAACTCCCAGCTGTGGGCCTCCTTGGCGGCCCGGATGATCTCCTCATCCGTTGCTTCTGGCTTGCCGAAGGCGATGTTCTCCCGGACAGTGCCCTGCTTGATCCAGGTGTCCTGCAAGACCATGCCGTAGCCGGACCGCAGAGCATGGCGGGAAAGGGTTTTGATCTCCTTGCCGTCTACGGTGATCTCGCCCTTGTCCGTGTCGTAGAAGCGCATAAGCAGATTGACAAAGGTGGTCTTGCCGCAGCCCGTGGGGCCGACGATGGCAATCCGCATTCCGGGCTTTACATCCAGGTTGAAGTGCTCAATCAGCTTCCGGTTGGGGTCATAGCTGAAGGAAACATCCTCAATTCCCACATTGCCCCTGGGCGCTTCCAGGGTACCGGCAGCATCCCCGCTTTCCTCCGGCTCCTCCAGCAGGGCGAAGAGCCTTGCGGCGCAGGCCAGAGCGTTCTGCATCTCCGTGACCACGGAGCTGATGTCATTGAAGGGCTTCATATACTGGTTGGCATAGGACAGCAGCACCGTCAGGCCGCCTACGGTCAGGCTGCCCACGGGAATCAGGATCGCCCCCAGCAGGGCCACGCCTGCATAGATCAGGCTGTTGACAAACCGGGTGCAGGGGTTGGTCAGGCTGCTGTAGAAAACCGCCTGGGCACTGTAGTCACGAAGCTCCCCGTTGATTTCGGCAAAGCGCCTGGAGGCCCGTTCCTCATAGCCATAGGCACGGACCACCTTCTGATTGCCGATGATCTCATCGATCAGGGCCGTCTGCTTGCCTCTGGCCTCGCTCTGCTTGCGGAACATCCCATAGGAGTGGGAGGAAATGAACTTCGCCACCCAGAAGCTGACAGGGGTCAGGCAGATGACCAGCAGCGTAATCCAAAAGTTCTTGGAGAACATGAATACCAGCGTCACCACAATGGTGACAATGCCGGAAAAGAGCTGGGAAAAGCCCAGCAGCAGGCCATCGGACAGGATATCCGCATCGGCGATGATCCGGCTGACGATGTCGCCGGAGCTGTGCTTATCCAAATAGGACAGGGGCAAATGCTGGATATGCCGGATGGACTGGGCGCGGATATCCTGGACCACACGGTAGGTCATGCGGTTGTTGATGACGCTCATGACCCAGCCGGTCAGGCCGGAGAGCACCGCCAGAATGACGACACGCTTCAGATAGAAGCCGACCATGGCAAAATCCACTTTTCCGGCCGCCACGATGTTGTCGATGGCGTCGCCGAACAGGATGGGGACATACAGCTGCAAAACCACGGTAGCACCGGCCATGAGCACGCTGAGGATCAGCAGCACCCGGAATTTGGCAATGTGATCCCAGAGCTTTTTCAGGGTCTTTCCGTTCTCCGGATTGGTCTTTCTTTTCATCACACATTCCCCTCCTTCTTCTCCCGTTCCCCCGGGAACTGGGAATCAAAGATCTCCTGATAGAGACCGCAGCTTTCCAGCAGCTCCTCATGGGTGCCGACGCCCGCAAGGCTGCCGTTGTCCAGCACAAGGATCTGGTCCGCCTGCCGGATACAGGCAATGCGCTGGGACACCAGGAAGGTGGTGACGCCGCCGCCAAGGCCATGAATGGCGCTGCGCAGGGCGGCGTCCGTGGCAAAGTCCAGAGCGCTGGAGCTGTCGTCCAGAATCAGGATCTCCGGCTTCTTCACAAGCGCCCGGGCAATGGAAAGCCGCTGCTTCTGGCCGCCGGAGAGATTCCGTCCCCCCTGCTCCAGCCGGAAGTCCAGCTGCCCCTCTTTGCCCTCTACAATTTCCCGGGCCTGGGCAACCTTAAGGGCCTGCCACAGCTCCTCATCCGAGGCATTTTCATTGCCCCAGCGCAGATTGTCCCGAATGGTACCCTGGAACAGCACCGAGCGCTGCTGCACCACGGCGACCTTCCGGCACAGGGCCTGCTGGGTGTATTCCTTCACATTGCAGCCGTCCAGGCAAACCGTGCCGGAGGCTGCATCATAGAACCGGGGAATCAGGCTGATGAGGGTAGACTTGCCGCTGCCGGTGCCGCCGATGATGCCGACGGTCTGGCCCTTCCCGGCGCAAAAGCAGATGTCCGTCAGGCTGGGGGCGCCGGCATTGCGGTAGGTGAAGTTCACGCGGTCAAAGCGTACCGCCTCGTCGCCATTTTCCCGGGGCTGGGCATCCTTCTCGGGATAGGTCATGGAGGTGGGCTGCTCCAGAACACCGGCCACACGGCCCGCGCAGGCCATGGATTTGGTCAGGGTGATGATCAGAGAGGCCAGCTTAATGAGCTCCACGGTGATCTGGAGCATATAGTTGTTCAGCGCCACCACATCGCCCTGGGCGATGGAACCGATGTTCACCCGGAGGGCCGCCCGGTCGATGAGGACTACGGCAGCAAGGTTGATGAGCACATAGGTCAGAGGGTTCAGCAGGGCGGAAATTCTGCCCACAAACTCATTGAGCTTGGTCAGGGCCTGGCTGCTCTCGTCAAACTCCCTGACGGAATGGTCCTCCCGGCAGAAGGCGCGGATGACCCGCACGCCGGTGAGGTTTTCCCGGGTCAGGCAGGTCACCCGGTCCAGAGCGGACTGAGCCTTCCGGTACAGCGGGATGCTGCTCAGCATAATGGCAAAAACAGCCACAAACAATACGGGAATGACCACTGCAAAGACCCATGCACAGGATACATCGATGGTGAAGGCCATGATCATAGCGCCGAAGACCACAAAGGGGCTGCGCAGCAGCAGCCGCAGGCCCATGTTGACGCCGGTCTGGACCTGGTTGATGTCGTCCGTCAGCCGGGTGATCATGGTGTCGGCCCCCAGGGTATCCAGCTCCGTAAAGGAGAAGCCCTGGATATGGTCAAATACCGCCTGCCGCAGGTCTGCCGCAAAGCCGGTACTGGCCTTGGCCGCAAAGAACTGGGCCGTAATGCTGGCCGCAAGGCCCAGCAGAGCCATAAGGATCAGGATCAGGAAGCACCGGACCATATAGCCCCGGTCATTGCCCGCCACGCCGATATTGATCATGCGGGCAACTACCAATGGGACCATCAGGTCAAACACGACTTCCAGCAGCTTGAACAGCGGGGCCAGAATGCTCTCCTTGGTGTACCGCTTCAGGTAACTTGCCAGTTTTTTCATATTTGTCGCTCCTATTGCATTTTCTTGATTGACAAGCACATTATAGCACGGTATGATTCATATGAATAATTTTGTTTCTATGCCTGTGTAATATAAAAAATATATCAGCGAGGGATATCCTATGGAAATACGTCAGCTGGAATACTTTCGGAAAATCGCCCTGACCGGCAGCATCAACGAGGCAGCCCGGCAGCTCAATATGTCCCAGCCGCCCCTGAGCTATCAGCTGAAGCTGCTGGAGGAGGAGCTGGATGTGGTCCTATTCGAGCGCAGCCGCCAGGGCGTCACCATGACGGAGGCCGGAAAGCTCCTGTACCAGCGCTCTGAGGAGCTGCTGCAATTTGCGGACTCCACCAAGCTGGAGGTCAGCAAGATCGGCAAGCGTCAGGTTCTGCGCCTGGGCATGACCTCCACCACCGTAGGTCCCATTCTGCCAATAATTTCCGCCTTCGTGCAAAAGCATCCGGAGGTGACCTTTGAGGTCCACGACGGCTCCACCTACTCCCTGGCAGATCTGCTGCGGAGCGGGATCATCGATGTTTCCGTGGTGCGCACCCCCTTGCAGCTGGACGATCTGGACTACCAGCTTTTCTGCGAGGAACCAATGATCGCGGTTTCCGGCCCCGGCGTCTCCGGCGGGGGCCTTTCCCTGAAGGAGCTGACCGGCACCCCCCTCATCCTCTACCGGCGCTATGAGCGCTTCCTTCTGGATGCCTTTCATGCCCAGGGGCTGGAGCCCAGGGTGCTGTGCGTCTGCGACGACGCCCGGGATGCCATGCAGTGGGCAGAGCAGGGCCTTGCCACCGCCATTTTCCCAAGATCCATGGAAAATCTCTGCAAGGGGCTGTGCATCCGGCCCATCCAGGAGGAATCCCTGAACACCAAAATTCTGCTGATCTGGCGCAGCGGCAAGCCCCCCAGAGCCATCGTCCGGGAGTTTTTGGAAATCTGCGCAGATAACTCCTGACCGCATTCGCCCAGGAATCCCGGAACAGAACAAACTGCCATTGCCCATCCGCGAAAGCCGCGCAGAGGCAATGGCAGTCTTTTTTATTTCGCTTTTATCCCTGCCCCAACGATTGACAGAAAGCCTTTTTATTTCTCGTCCCGCAGGTGCTGTATGGAGGCGAGAATGTTCATCTGAAGCTCAAAATTCTGACGGGCACGTTTTCTCTGGCTGTCCAAAATCATGCCCACAGCCAGCACCAGCAGCGCCGCAACCATAAAGAAGCCGGAAACCACCAGCGTGGGGATTCTGGGCACCAGCCCCGTGGCATTGTACTCCGCCAGCACCGGAATGAACAGGAGCATGGACACCAGGGCCAGGATCGCCGCAATGCAGGTGAAAAAGGGCATCGGCTTGTAATCCTTTACCAGCGTGCCGATGGTCTTAAGGACCTTGAAGCCATCGGAGAAGGTATTCAGCTTGGATTCGCTGCCGGTGGGGCGGTCCCGATAGCCCACGGGGACGGAGGACAGGCACAGATTCTTATCCAGCGCATGAATGGTCATCTCCGTCTCGATCTCAAAGCCCTTGGACAGGATGGGGAAGCTCTTGACGAAGGTCCGGCTAAAGGCGCGGTAGCCTGTCATGATGTCCGTCACATTGCCCCGGAAGAAACCGTTTACGAGCTTACGTACCAGCACATTGCCTGCATTGTGGAAGGGGCGCTTATTCTCCGTGAAATAGGTGGAGGACAGCCGGTCGCCAATGACCATATCCACGCCCTGCTCCAGCACCTGGTCCACCATCTCCCGGGCATTCTCCGCCGGGTAGGTATCGTCGCCGTCGATCATCAGGTAGCAGTCCGCCTCAATGTCCCGGAACATGGTCCGGATCACGTTGCCCTTGCCCTGGCGGTGCTCGTAGCGGACGATGGCCCCCGCCCTCCGGGCGATCTCGTCGGTGCCGTCCTTGGAGTTGTTATCGTATACATAAATGTCTGCCTCCGGCAGCGCCGCGCGATAATCGGCGACAACCTTGGCAATGGTCTGACTTTCATTGTAGCAGGGAATCAGAACTGCAATCTTTTTCATCGGCTTCCTCCAAATCCCCGGCCCGGGCCGGATGTGGTCTGATGAAATGATTATAGCATTCTTTCGGGAAAAAGTCCATTCCTTCTGCGCAGATCATCCATTTTCTTTCCCGCAAAGGCCATGCAAGCCCTTACCCAGGAAGCACATAAGGTGCAAATTCCGTCCAGCCGGAATTTGGAAACAGTCCACAGGACTGTTTCATCCAATGGGTTCGAATCGGGAACTTTTTACAAAACAAGAAAACGCAGGAGCTACTGACTCCTGCGTTTGGTCCGAGTGACTGGATTCGAACCAGCGGCCTCTTGAACCCCATTCAAGCGCGATACCAAACTTCGCCACACCCGGATATTCACTTGCTGTTCCCTGACAGCTAGGGTATTCTAGCATAGAATAAGAAAAATGTCAATCCCTTTTTTGACTTTTTTCCTCGCGGGATGGGGCGGCCCGGGAGGCCGCCCCGAAAGATCATTTTGCAGGAACGAAAGCATAAACAGCCGTCGCGGAGACACAAAGCCTTTCCGGAGCGGACGCCGAGAAAATCTCCCCACGCAGGTGCATCAGCGACTTTCCGGCTGTTAAAACCTCCACCTTGACCAGCAGCTCCCCAAGGGAGAAGTGCAGCCGGTCGCCTAGGGTATCCGGGGCCACGGTGTGCAGCCCCTCCAGCGCTTCCCGGAGCCGGGGAAGGACGTTACTCTCCCCGCTCGCTGGTGACGACCTTCCCGATGTTCCACAGGCGGACGACCATCTGCTCGGCGGACTGCTTCTCCTCTTCACTGTTGTACTCCACGTAAACCGTGTGGGCGGAGCAATCGGCGCACTCCACCTGGACGTTCCAGCCGCCCTCGTGCATCAGCATTCCGGGGCCGCGGCAAATGGGGCATTCTTCCAGAAAAAATTTCTCTTCCATGTTCATTTCTCCTTATCTGAAAACAGTTTGTGTATTGTCAAAAATTTCTTTTCGGGCAATGTGGGAATGGTTTGGGGCAAATTCCGGCAGATACCGGCAGACAGCCCCCACAAGAAGGGCGGGGTTCAGGGTCGGATTCTGGCAGCAGATGACTGCGTCCAGCATAAGCTCCCCGGGTGCCGCCGCTGCAACATCCATGCTGCGGATCATGGGGCGGATATCCTGCTCTACGGTACCATTCTTGCCTTTCTTTTCCACGGGAATGCTTTCCCCGGCAAAAAGGTCTCGGATGGCCCCCTCGGCCCCCTCCGGGATACCGGCATCGTATTCCAGGGATACCCGGCAGCGCAGCAGGCTCAGGTCCCGGAGCCTGCGGCCGTTTTCGCAGCACTCCCGGACGAAGACCCCGGGAACAAGGGCTCCATTCAGCCGGTCCCGGATCTCCTCCATGGGGACGCTCTCCCCTTCCAGGTCAAAATCCAGCAGCTCGCAGACGCTCTCCACCCCAACAGACAGCGGCAGGGCAATGGACACCGAAGGCCTGGGGTTGAAGCCCTTGGTATGGGTCAGGGGCAGCCCCGCCCGCTTGAAGGCCCGCTGGAACACCCGCATCAGATCCAGATGGGACATCCAGACGGCAGTGCCCGTCTTCTCAAACAGAAGTCTAGGCATCGCAGGCCACCTCCTTCAGCAGGCAATTGGCCCCGCAGCCCGCGCAGCCCTTGCGGCAGTCCGGGGTGACCGTATCGGCATAGGCCCGCTTGCGCTCCCGGAGCAGGAACTTCTTGGTCACGCCCACATCGATCATATCCCAGGGCAGCAGCTCCTCCTCGCCGTAGCCGCGAACGGTATAGAAATTCGGGTCAACGCCGCATTTTTGAAAAGCCTCCTGCCAGATATCATAGCGGAAGTATTCGTCCCAGCCGTCCAGTCTGGCCCCCATATTCACGGCCGCTTCAATAACCGGTCCCAGGCGGCGGTCACCCCGGGCAAAGACGGCCTCCAGGCGGCTTAAATCCGGGCTGTGGTAATCGTACTCAATGGATTTGGAATAGAAGTGCTCCTTCAGCAGCTTGCAGCGGCGCAGATACTCCTGAGGGCTAATCTGCTGCTCCCACTGGAAGGGCGTGTGGGGCTTGGGCACGAAATAGGCCGTCGCCACATGGACACGGAGCCCCCGCTTCTTGTTGACCGCGTGCTCCTTCCAGGCCAGGATGACCTTGTAGACCAGCTCCGCAATGCCCAGCACATCCTCGTCCGTCTCCGTGGGCAGACCCAGCATGAAATAGAGCTTCACGCTGTTCCAGCCTCCGGCAAAGGCCTGGGTACAGGTGGAGAGGATCTCCTCCTCCGTCAGGTTCTTATTGATCACATCCCGCAGCCGTTGGGTTCCCGCCTCCGGGGCAAAGGTCAGGCCGGATTTGCGCACGGCCTGGAGCTTCTCCATCAGCTCCCGGGAGAAGTTGTCCGCCCGGAGAGAGGGCACGGAGAGGCTGATGTGGTTTGCCTCGCAGTAGGGCAGCATTTTGTCCGTCAGCTCTTTCAGCCCCCGATAGTCCGAGGTGGAAAGGCTGGACAGGGTGATCTCATTGAAGCCGGAGCTTTCCAGCAGCTTCACAGCCTGGTCGTAGAGTACCTCCGGGCTCTTCTTCCGCACTGGGCGGCAGGAGAAGCCTGCCTGGCAGAACCGGCAGCCCCGGATGCAGCCCCGGAACACCTCCAGATTGGCCCGGTCGTGGACGATTTCCGTGGAAGGAACGATCATCTCCGTTGGGAAATAGGCCTTGTCCAGGTCCTCCACAATGCGCTTGGTGACCGCCTCCGGCGCGCCGTCCTTGGGCGTCACCGCAGTGAGGACGCCGCTTTCGTCATAGGTGTGGGTATAAAAGGAGGGCACATAGACCCCGGGGACCTTGGAAACGGCCTCCAGGAAACGGGGCTTGTCCCAGTTTTCCCGCTTTGCCCGCTTATACACATCCAGGATCTCCACGGTAATGTCCTCTCCCTCCCCCAGGGAGAAGAAATCCACGAAATCCGCCAGAGGTTCGGGATTGAAGGCGCAGACGCCCCCGGCGAAGACCATATTTTTCAGGCCCTTCCGGTCCGCAGAATGCAGCGGAATACCGGCAAGGCGCAGCATATTGAGGATATTGGAATAGGACATCTCATAGCCGATGGTAAAGGCCACCATATCGAAGTCCTTCACCGGGTCTTGGCTTTCCAGTGCCCACAGGGGAAGGTGATTCTCCACCATGGCCTGCTCCATATCCCCCCAGGGTGCGAACACCCGCTCGCACCACACATCGCTGATCTGATTCATGACCCCGTAGAGAATGCGCATCCCCACATTGGACATGCCGATCTCATAGGTGTCCGGGAAGCAGAAGGCCACGCGGACGGCCATCGCTTCCTTCTTCTTGCACACCTGCCCCCATTCGCCGCCCACATACCGGGCCGGCTTCTGCACCGTGGGCAAGATGCGGCTTTTCAAATCTGTCATCTTGTTACCTCTTTGCGTAAATTGCCCATATATTGTACTCGGTGCAGGCCATGTTTGCAAGTTATTTTTCGAAATTTGGCGGATTTCCTTTCCTGCCCCGAATTTTTCCCTCTGCGCACGCTCGGTTGCCCCGAAGCCAAGCCGCCGGGAACACCACAGCACCGGGCAGGAATCCCAGCCGAAGGCAGCCAAAAGCGCCGCACAGCGCAAATGCAAAGCCTGTCCAGCAGGTGATCGCCGCTGCTGCGCGGTCCGGAAGCACCAGTTCAAGCGCTCTGCGCAAAATCCGCCCGCCATCCAGCGGATAAATGGGCAGCAGATTGAAAAGCCCCTGCACCAGGCCGCAGAGCGCCAGTCTTGGGAAGAAACGGCCCATCAGCGTCAGGCTCAGGCTCCCCACCGGCCCCGCAGCAGCGGCAAGCAGCTCCGCAGCCGTTCCCAGACCACGCAGCTCCATGACGGCCCCCCGGGAACCGATCGCCATGCCGGACACACGCCCCCCCAGAGCACGGATGGCGAAATAATGGCAGCATTCGTGAAATGCCCCCGCCAGCAGCGCCGCGGCGATCCACGGCAGCGGCAGCACCAGAAGCAGCAGGGCCAGCGCGACACAGCCCCAGCCGGACAGTTCCACGTCACCCAAGCCCCGCCCCCCGGAGGATGCTCCCGCAGAAGGCCGCCACCGCCTGACCGGCGTTGGTCCCCTGCCGCAGCGTCTTCACAAGCTCCGACAGGGCCTGCGCCGTCACCTCCGGATTGCCGGGGAGAAGCCAATATTCCAAATCATCCTTCGGAACCGCCAGCAGCACCACAAACGCAAGGATCAGAAAAATCCAATAAGAAAATCGTCTCTTTTTTCGCCTCCCGGGGTAGTCAATTCGATAGGCCACAGGCGTCCACCTCCCGCTCTATGGTATGCTGACCGCACAGGAACCATGCGTTGCAAAAAACAGGCAGCCCCTTTCAGGACTGCCCGCTTGCGCTTCCCAATATGAAATATCAGAATTCCACCGCATTGTCCGCCGGCGACTTACCCTGCATACGGTAGGTCACGTTTGCCAGCTTCCGGTTTTTCAGGGAGCCAATGATTGTAGGCACCGCGCCGATCAGGGTAAAGAGATACAGCTGGAGCAGATTGCCGATGTAATCGCCAGCCTCGATCGCCTCTTCCTGAATCAGGTAGGGAATTGCCCGGTAGGCGTCTGTAAAAGAGACCTCAAAATACTTCGCCACAGTAATGGCCCAGTCCAGCCGGTCGCCCACATAGGTCATAACCAGCATCAGCACACAGGCAATGACGATCCCTCTGGTGGACAGGCGGCCGCTCAGCAGCTCATAGCCCTTCAGGGTGCAGATTGCCAGCACGATGCCGGACAGGGCCGCCACATATCCCAGCTGCTCCAGCAGCACGATACAGGCCGCGCCGAGTACACTTCCCAGCAGCGCGCCCACGATACCCGCCAGCACATTTTCCGGCTTCCGTTCCATTTCCTGCCGGGCCTGCTCCTTCATGCTGTCCTGCTGCTGATAGCAGCTGTCGCACAGCAGGGACGGTACACCCGCCATGACGCAGGCCTCGGTCTGCACCGTCTGGCCGCAGCCCTGGCAGCAGCTTTGGTATCCCCGCGAACGCAGGAAGGACACGGTCTCCCGGGTGACCTGTTCCAGTTTGTCAATATCTTTCATGCTGCCGAAACGCGCCTTCAGAATGAATTCCACCCGGCTGCGGCGGACGGTGCAGTTTGCCACCAGCTTGTTGCCCTTGACAAAGGACTTCAGCTCCGCCCCATCAGGCTCCTGGCCGCCTCTGGTCAGAGAAAAGACCAGTGAAACATAATTCTGGTTGCTCGTGCCGCGCGTCAGCAGCATATTCATACCGCCCTGATTTCCGAAAAGAATCCCGCTCTGGGCATCCACCGACAGCCGAAGCCGCTGGGCCGCCTGAGTCAGATAATCCTGCATTGCATTGCTCATAATGTTCTCTCCTCTATCTCCGATATTCTCTTTCCGCTCGCCGCTCTTTCCAAAGTGGCTTTTGCCATTTGATTTTAGCATAGACGGCAAACCACGTCAAGCATTTGTTTTCTGATATGTCCCCGCCCGGGAAAATCCGCACGTTAATTCATCAAGGCACTTGACACATTGGAAAAAATTGAGTATAATACCCTAGCTATCGGGGTGTGGCGAAGCTTGGTATCGCGCTTGGTTCGGGTCCAAGAGGCCGCGGGTTCGAATCCCGCCACTCCGACCAAAGGCAGGAATTGTACGCAGTTCCTGCCTTTTCCCGTATAAAAATACTTTCGAAGATTCGAACCCACTCCCATGGGGCTGTTAGAAAAGTATGTCGCTGCGAACCAGTGACCGACGTCACTACTCCGCGCTAAGAGCCGGCTTCGCCGGTTGCGCTATGTACGTGACTGCGGTCACAGTGGTGTGGCAGTCCCCCGGTTGGATGGAAACAGCTTGGTTTTACGGCCAAGATGTTTGAAAATCCGGGGGATTGTGCCCGAAGGAAATACCCTTGGGGTACCACACCAGCGCGCGCGCTGGTTCGCAATGACAGAGCGTTTTCTAACAGCCCCTTTGTGCATACTTCTGACCCGTACCCTTCCCCTCCGGGGCAATGTCATCAACTTAGGCAAATTCACCCATTTCCCGTAGGGGCAAATTCTCAGGTTGACGGCATTGCCCGCCGGGGAAGGGGGACCGCCCGGAGGGAAGCTTTTTACAAATCACCTGTAAAACGTATTCCCGCCGATGAACTCCCGGATCAGGCTGGTGGGAGGGATCTCGTCGTCCACATTGGCCTCTTGAATATAGTCCAGGATTTTTACGATGTATTGCACCTCGTCGTAGCAGCTCTCCTCCGGCTGGACGGCGGCGAGCAGAGGGTAGATGTGCTTTTTCAGCACGGCCAGCTCATAGAGCGTCGAGCTGTTGAAGATCATGTCCGCGTTCTCCTGGAAGGGGAAGATCCACCGCTTCTCCCCCTGCTGGACGGATTCCCACATGGACAGGGTGTGCTGGACCGAGGAGCCCCGGGTCTCGTAGTCCCGGACGATGCGGCGCAGCAGCCGCAGATAGCTGGTGGGGATGCGGTTGTGATCGTCCAGGTTCAGGGGCAGCAGGGGGCTGACATAGAGCCTGAAAATCCTTGCCATGTCCACATTCTCCGGCAGCATGACGGGATTCAATGCGTGCAGCCCCTCGGCGATGATGACGGAATCCTTTTCCAGCCCCAGCTTCTTGCCCTTCCACTCCCGCTTGCCCGTCTTAAAATTGAAGGTGGGCAGCTCCACGGTCCGGCCAGCGATGAGGGCGGCAATGTCCTTGCGGAACAGCTCGCAGTCCAGGGTGTTGATGTGCTCCAGGTCCAGCTTGCCGTCCGGCCCCGGGGCGATCCTGTCCCGGTCGATATAATAGTCGTCCAGGCTCATGAGCACGGGCTGCTTGCCGTAGACCCGGAGCTGGACCGCCAGGCGGTTGGCCGAGGTGGTCTTTCCGGAGGAGCTGGGGCCTGCCAGCAGCACCACCTGGGCGCCCCGGGAGCAGACCAGGTCCGCCACCTGGGCGAAGCGCTTCTCGTGGAGGGCCTCATTCACCCGGATGAGCTCCCGGATGCGGCCGGAGGCGGTGAGCCCGTTCAGGTCCGCCACATTCTGGCATTCCATCAGGCGGCACCAGCGCTCTCCCTCGGAGAACACACTGAAAAACTGGGGCATGGGGCTGAGCTTCGCCAGGCGGTCCGGATTCAGGTCATCCGGGAGGACAAACAGGAAGCCCCCGTCGGCGCAGAGCACATCCCACACGGCCAGATACCCCGTAGAGGGGGCCATCTCCCCGAGAAAATCGTCCATATAGTCCCCGTAGCCATAGGCGCTGCAATATTCGCCCTTCTGCCAGGACAGAAGCCTTGCCTTGTTGGGCTGCCCCTGGGCGGCATAGCAGCTGATGGCCTCCTGCCGGGACACCTTCCGGCGCTCCAAGGGAATATCCTGGGCCACGATTTTTTGAATCTGCCCCTTCAGGCGCTCTGCGGAAAAATCCGCTGCACCCCGGACGGACACGAAGACGCTGGAGCCCAGGGTGCAGTCCATAGTGGCCTCGGCCTGGGGCCACAGCTGCCGCAGGGCCAGGAACATGACAAACTGGGCCGTGCGGAAATACACGTCCTTCCCCGCGCTGTCGCCGTAGCGCAGAAGCTTCACTTGGCCGCCGGAGGCCGCCATGGCCCGGCGCATGGAGGGCCGGTCCCCTTCCGCCTCCTGCTCCCGCTGGGGGATATAGTTCAATGTAAAGACCTCTCCCGCGATTCTTGCCGCCAGAGGGCGGCGGGGCAGGTACCTGTCGTCCAGCCCCAGGGCGCACACCAGCTCCCGCAGGGACTGCTGAGGCCTGGCCTGAATGGCTTTTCCGTCGATATACAGCTGCAAAGGATCACCCTCTTGTTGATTTTGCCTACATGTTACCATAGAAGCCGTTATTTTTCAACAGATTCACCATAATTTAACAATATGGTCCCGGGATAATAGTGGCTGAGGATCGTTTGAAAGTCCGCCCCATGGGATGCCATGGCATTGGCTCCGTACTGGCTCAGCCCTACCCGGTGGCCGTAGCCCCGGGTATCGAAGCGCAGCCCCCCTTCCTCCACCGTCACGGTGAAGGCCGTGGACCGCAGCCCCAGGGCCTTGCGCAGATACACCCCGGTGAAGCGCTGCCCTCCCAGCTCCATTGCCTCCACGCCGCCCCCCTCCGTGAAGGTGGCCGTCCCGACCCAGCTGCCCTTGTCCTCTCCCAGGGATATGTCCAGGGCAGCCTCCAGGGCTTCCCGGGAAAAGGTCACGCTGTCCCGGTCGTATTGCGCAGCTTCCTCTCCCGGGCTTGCCACACTGCACAAATAGGGCACGTCTGTGCCCCACACCGCCAGAGCGTCCTCCGTCCGGCCCCCGGAGCAGGAGAAGAAGGTGGCGTCGATGAGCGCCCCCTCATAGGTCAGCACCAGGCCGTCGGTCTCCCGAACAGCGGCGGCGGCCCGTTCCCGGTCCTCCTCGGAAAAGGCCGCAAATACCCCGTCCTCGCAGAAGGCCTGGCAGCAGGTGCTGTCCGTGCAGAGCTTGCCGTTGTGTTTCTCCCGGTGCTTCACGGTATAGGTTCGGGCGGCCACCGCCTGGGCTTTCAGGGCCTCCGGCTCAAAGGAGACGGGCATCTCCCCCAGGAGCACCCGCTGCAGGTAGGCATCCAGGGCCATGTCATCACGGTCCGTCAGATGAACGGTGACGCTGCTGTCCTGCCCCGAAAAGGCGGGGGGCCTTTGGGGCAGCTTCCCCACCGCCCCCACCACAACCAGCGGGGCCAAGACCCCTACGCAGACGGACTGCATCATTTGCTGCGAAAGCTTCTCCACGGTGCATTTCCCCTTCCGAAGATGAATGGCTTTATGGTAGCACAGAGGGGGCGCAAAGCCTAGGGAAAGCGCAGGAAAGCTTCCCCCTTCCCCGGAGGGGAAGGTTAAAAGCTTCCCCTTCGGGGGAGCTGGCAGGGCGTTAGCCCTGACTGAGGAGGGGCCTAATGCGCGAGAGCGGTAAGAAAAGACGTACAGCTCACTTCCATAACGCCCCTCTTCCACCGCTGCGGCGGTCCCCCTTCCCCGGAGGGGAAGGTTAAAAGCTTCCCCTCCGGGCGGTGCGTCGCGCAGCGAATTGAATCTAAAATAGCTGCCGGTGGCAGCTATACCATAAAAAGGCGGTGCTGGCTCGCGTCAGCGAGACTGAGGAGGGGCGCTGCGGGCGGGAGCGGCTGGAAATTACGCGCTCGGGCTCCCCTGCAAGGGGAGCTGGCTCGGCGTTAGCCGAGACTGAGGGGTTCCGGCTTTTCATTCCGAAAAGCCTCCGCTGAAAGCGGAATACCGGCCCGGATGCACGCTGAACCGGGTATTTCGCCTTCGGCGAGGCTTGGCCTAAATGCCAAGCCGGAACCCCTCAGTCAGCTGCGCTGACAGCTCCCCTTGCAGGGGAGCCTCCCTTTTTACGCACCGCTCTCTTCCATAACGCCCCTCTTCCACCGCTGCGGCGGTCCCCCTTCCCCGGTGGGGAAGGTTGGGGGACGCCTCCCAGGTGGGGAAGGTTGGGGGACGCCTCACCGGAAATTATCATTGCAATTGCGTCCTATTTCTGCTAGAATAGCAGCATCTATGACCAATTGGAGGATTTACCATGTCTGAACAGAAAAAGAAAAAATGGGGAGACCGGTCTGATGCTGTCTGGCTGAAGGATCTGCCCAGCATGAACCGGATCATGCCCTGCATTATGCCCAACCGGGCGGACAACGAGGCCTTTATCAGCGTAGACATTGACTACAAGCCTCTGGAAGCCTACCTCGCCAAGAAGAACGAGGGGCTCACCGAGGACAAATACACCTTCTTCCATGTCATCGCCTGCGCCATCGGCAAGGCCTTTGTGCTGCGGCCCAAGATGAACCGGTTTGTCTGCAACAACCGGCTGTACCAGCGCAACGACATCACCGTGGCCTTTACCGTGAAGAAGAAGTTTGACGACCGGGCCGAGGAGGCCCTGGCCCAGTTCAAAATCGATGCGCACGAGACCATGGATACCTTCCACGAGAAGATCATGAAGGTCATCCATGTCACCAAGAGCGACACGGAGAAGGACACCTCCACCGGCGCCATGGACATCGTCAGTAAGCTCCCCCAGTGGGTCATCGTTCTGGTGGCCAAGTTCGTCCTCTGGCTGGACAAGCACGGCTGGGCGCCCCAGAGCCTCATTGGTTCCGACCCCAACCACGCCGCCATCTTCCTGGCCAACCTGGGCTCCATCGGCCTGGAGGTGGGCTATCACCATCTGGTGAACTGGGGCACCAACTCCTGCTTCATTGTGCTGGGCAAAAAACACCTGAAGATGATCCACAATGCCGACGGAAGCGAGGAGCTCAAGGAGGTCGTCCCCCTGGGCATCACCCTGGACGAGCGGATCGCCGACGGCTACTACTATTCCGGCACCGTGGCCCTGGTGAAAACCCTGCTGGAGAACCCCGAGCTGCTGGACATGCCTGCCGACACCCCCGTAGAATATTCCATCAAACGCTAAGGAGTTGTTTTTCGAATGCTCATCCCTGTACTGCTGTTTGCCCTGGGCCTTGTGCTGCTGATCAAGGGCGGTGACTGGTTCGTGGACGGCGCAACCGGCATTGCCGAGCGGTTCCATGTGCCGGAGATCATCATCGGCGCAACCGTGGTTTCCATCGGCACCACATTGCCGGAGGTCATGGTCTCCGCCACCTCTGCCCTGACGGGCCACGGCGAGATCGCCTACGGCAACGCCATCGGCTCCATCATCTGCAATACGTCCCTGATCGCCGCCCTGACCGTGGCCATCCGCCCCGGCCCCGTGGACACCAAGGCTCTGAAGACCCCGGTGCTGTTCTTCTTCGGCTCCGCGGCGATCTACGTCATCAATGCCTATGTGACGGGCTACTTCGGCCGCCCTCTGGGCATTCTGCTGCTGGCCATCTTCGTTGTGTACCTGGTGGTCACCGTGCGGCAGGGCTTCAAAAACCCCGCCGGGGCTGCCGCCGAAGAGGCCGAGGCAGTGGAGGAAGAGGCCGCGAAAAACTCCATGGTCAAGGACATTCTCCTGCTGGTCATCGGCGCGGCTCTGGTGGCCGTGGGCGCGGACCTGCTGGTGGACAACGGCACCCTGATCGCCCAGGCCCTGGGCGTGCCGGAATCCGTCATCGCCCTGACCTTTGTGGCCCTGGGCACCAGCCTGCCCGAGCTGGTCACCGCCATTACGTCCCTGGCCAAGGGCCACGGCTCCCTGTCCCTGGGCAACGTCATCGGTGCGAACATCTTCAATCTGGTGCTGGTGTCCGGCGCTTCCATGACCCTGGCCCCCTTCCGCATCCCCCAGTCCAGCACCCTGTTCGGGGTCAATTCCTCTCTGGTGCTGGATGTGCCCCTGATGCTCTTCGTCATGGCCTTTCTGACCCTGCCCGCATTGAAGACCAAGAAGCTCTCCCGCTGCCAGGGCATCGTCCTGCTGATCCTCTACGCAGCCTTCTGCGGCATTCAGTTTACCATGTGACTTGAATCACGAAACCGGCGCGGCCATCCAGGCTGCGCCGGTTTTTTGAAAAAAGCTTCCCCTCCGGGGGAGCTGGCTCGCGTCAGCGAGACTGAGGAGGGGCGTTCCGGGCGGGAGCGGCTAATAATTACGCACCGCTCTCTTCCGCAAAGCCCCTCTTCCACCGCTACGGCGGTCCCCCTTCCCCGAAGGGGAAGGTTAAAAGCTTCCCCTTCGGGGGAGCTGGCTCGCGTCAGCGAGACTGAGGAGGGGCGTTCCGGGCGGGAGCGGCTAATAAATACGCACCGCTCTCTTCCATAACGCCCCTCTTCCACCACCGCCTACGGCGGCGGTCCCCCTTCCCCGGTGGGGAAGGTTGGGGGAGTTATCCACAGCCCCTGACGGGGGCGATTTGACAAAGGGGCGATCTTCTGTTACAATAAGCATACCTAGGTAGTTCATTTTAATCGACTTTATTCAGGAGGTACTGCTTTGAATCAAACGGAACGAATTCTTCGCCATTTACAAACCTTCGGCGCCATCACCAGCCTGGAGGCCATACAGGACTATGGCATCCTGCGCCTGGCTTCCCGGATTTCGGAGCTGAAAAAAGAGGGGCTGCCCATTCAGCGGGAGATGGTTTCGGGCCAAAACCGCTACGGCGAGGCCACCAGCTTCGCCCGGTACTCGCTGGAAAGCAGAGAGGAGGGATGATCGTGGGAAAGCCCGGTGTTATGTTTTATTTCAATATGCGCCCGTCCTCCCGGCTGTCCGATGCGGAACGACTGCAACTATACGACGCTGTTCTGGACTACAGCAAGACGGGACAGGCCCCCAGCTTTTCCGGTGCCCTCAGCGTTGCGTGGGACTACATACAGCCAACGCTGGACGAGGACAACCTGCGCTACGAGGAAACCAGGAAAAAAAGAGCAAGCTCCGGGTCTAAGGGCGGCCTGGCAAAAGCCAGAAATGCTAAGCAAGCCGCAGCAAAACTAGCAAACTTAGCCAATTCAATTCAGTTCAATACAACTGAATTGAATAAGAAGACAGGGGAAGATCCCCCGAAGGATCTTCCCCCTGTGCAAGGGCAAACCGGGGAGGCCGCCTTGGTGGGCGGCTCCCCTGCCCGGTTCTACTATGACCCGGTGCAGGGCAAGGTCATCGACAGAGAGGAGACCCTCCAATGAATTCAGAACAGTATATTGCCGGGGCGATCCTGATCTCCGGCGAGCAGGTCCTGGGGGCCATCCGGGGGCTTGTCACCGCCGAGTGCTTCCGGCTTGAGAGCTGCCGGGCCATCTTCACGGCGGGAGAGTCCCTGCTGGAGCAGGGGCAGCCCATCGACCCGGTCTCCGTTGCCGCCGAGGCCAGACGGCAGGGGGTGGAGCTGCCGAATTCCCTTCTGGCAGAGCTGATGGAGATCGTCCCCACGGCGGCCAACTGCGTGGACTATGCCCACCGGGTGGCAGAGGACGCCCGGAAGCGCCGGATCAAGGAGCTTGCCGGGCGGATACAGAGCGACACGGTCTCCACCTCGGATGAGCTCCTGGCGGCCATGCAGCGGGAGGCCCAGGCCATCCAGGGAAGCAGCTTCCAGCGGGGGCTGCTGTCCCCCAACGACACCCTGCGCCGCTTCATGGACTACGTGGTGAATGCGGGAAAGAACCGGGACAACTTCCTCTCCAGCGGCTTTCCCGGGCTGGACAGGCTCCTGGGCGGGGGCTTCATCCGGGGCGGGCTGTATATCCTGGGAGCCCGGCCCGCCGTGGGCAAGACCACCTTCGCCCTGAATCTGGCCGACAACATGGCCGGAAACACCCTGCTCGTGTCCCTGGAAATGTCCCCGGAGCAGCTCACGGCCAAGCGCGTCTCCGGCCTGACGGGGTATCCCGCCGCCCAGCTGCTGTCCGGAGACCTGGAGGACGAGGACCGGGTGTGGGAGGCCGTGGCCATGGCGGCGACCGTCCTGGGCCAGAAGGGGGTCTATGTGAACAACCGGTATGACCTGACGGTGCAGCAGATCCACCTGCTGGCCCAGAGCGTGCCCCAGCTCCGGTGCGTCATCCTGGACTACCTGGGGCTCATCCAGCCCGCCAACCGGACCGGCTCCACCTATGAGCAGGTGTCCCAGACCAGCCGGGAGCTCAAGCGCATGGCCATCTCCCTGAATGTGCCGGTGGTGTGCCTGTGCCAGCTGTCCCGAAAAATCGAGGACCGGCAGGACAAGAAGCCCCAGCTCTCGGACCTGCGGGACAGCGGCGCCATCGAGCAGGACGCGGACGGCGTTCTCTTCCTCTACCGGGAGGACTACTACACCGGCCCAAGGGCCAAGGGCGCTCCCTCCGACGTAACGCTGACCGTGGCCAAAAACCGCCACGGCCGGACCGGCGAGGACAGCTTCCGCTTCTGGCTGGACACCGGCACCTTCCGGGAGACCCCGGCATGACGGGCGGGAATGGCCTTAGCCGAGGGCGGAGCTTCCGCTATCCGGGTTTGGACGCCAGCCGTCCATGAGCTTGTCATTCTCCATGATAAAGGGAGTCGCCGTATCCTGTCCCCATGAGGTGTCATATTTTCCCATAAGATAATCGCTCAGTGCTCTTCGGTTCGCAAATCGCAGCAGCCGGTAGGGCTCCTGAAAGGCAACTTTTTCTACAAAGTACAGCGTCCCGTCCTCCGCCGTCAAAAGGACACCAACATGCCCGACAAACAGCAGAGATTCCTCCTCCGTGGGCTTATCATGGAAGAATACCGTGATAAGGCGGATTCTTTCATTCTCCTGAAAGGCAACGCCGCGGGATGCCCATTCCTCTTGTACGGTTTGCACATGGCGCGGTATTTCCGTGGTATCCTCCGCCTTCATGGAGGAATACAGTGCTTGGAAATCCGCAAGGCTGCTTCCGCCCAGCGCATCGGGATCTGTTTTCAGCGTCTCCTCGTCCACAAACAGCACATCTTCACCGGCATTGATTGGAGCGTCTGGGCTCACAGAGAGGAAATCCCCAAACAGGCTCATGGCGGTGATCCGGCAGTTATAGCCCGGAAACGTCCCGTTCTTCGCCGTCCATTCGTCCTGCATGGTATAAGGGTCGTATTTCGGCTCCGCTTCCTCAAAGCCATCCGTGAGCCATTCCTGCTTCACGCTGTCATTAAAGTGATCCACACGGCGGAAAAAGCCCTGAATACGCCCGTCTGACACGCCTGCGTCGGAGAGCAGCTCCTGCAAAAGCTCCCTGGAACCACTGTCGTTCAGGTTCGTGTATTCCATTTTTTCCAATGCCGGAGGCTGCTCGGCTGCGCCGCAGCCTGCAAGTACGGCGGCAATAAGCACAATGCATAAAACGAGAAAGCTTTCCCGTCGTGATCTCATAGTCCTAATCTATCCTTTCTTTGGCGATTGCCCAGTTTGCTGAGGTTATTATAACACCGAGCCATAAATCTTATGTTAAGATACAGATGCTGGGATGTTGAAGTAAGCAGTTTTCTTCACTTCTCCGGGTGCTCTGACATGAGAAGTATTATCTGGAGCCAGCGTCGTGTAGGAATATCAAAGCAAAGAACCAAAAGTAAACGCTCATGAGTGGCGCGGATAAATGGCCGCGCCACTCATGGTTGCTTTCAATAAAGTGCGGCTGCGGAGATGTCCCTCTCCGCAGCCGCATTACGGTCTGTCAGCGCTTCAGCAGCACCTTCAGATCCTCCTCCGGCGTGGTGACCGGGGCAATATGAAAGTTCTCCGCCAGATAGTTCAGCACATTGGGAGAGATAAACGCCGGCAGGGTGGGGCCGAGGCGGATATTCTTGATGCCCAGGTGCAGCAGTGTCAGCAAAATGCACACCGCCTTCTGCTCATACCACGAGAGCACCAGAGATAGGGGCAGGTCGTTGACCCCGCAGCCAAAGGCGTCCGCCAAGGCCAGCGCGATCTTCACAGCTCCGTAGGCGTCGTTACACTGTCCTACATCCATCAGCCGCGGCAGCCCGCCGATGGTTCCAAGATCCAGGTCGTTGAAGCGGAATTTGCCGCAGGCCAGCGTCAGCACCACAGTGTCGGCAGGCGTCTGCTTGACAAACTCGGTATAGTAGTTGCGTCCCGGGCGCGCACCGTCGCAGCCGCCAACCAGGAAGAAGTGCCGGACGGCGCCGCTTTTTACCGCGTCAATCACCTGCTCCGCCACGCTCAGCACCGCACCGTGACCGAAGCCGGTCATGACCGTGCTGCCGCCGTTGATGCCGGTAAACACCATATTCTCGGCGTAACCCCCCAGAGCCAGTGCCTTTTCGATGACAGGGGTGAAATCCTTGTCCTCACCGATGT
>ENA-UEPJ01000574-UEPJ01000574.1-human-gut-metagenome-genome-assembly--contig:-NODE-574-length-49404-cov-11.072394_pt1 | contig 49404 bp, 49 predicted proteins | sample MGYA00242890_ERZ507896 | MGnify/ENA primary metagenome ERZ507896 (study PRJEB26167, sample SAMN06115508) | human gut metagenome | host: Homo sapiens | place: China:Qinghai | collected 2015-08-20...
GCGTGTACCTGACAGAAAATACTTCTCAGGCTGCGGAGTGTAGAATTTGTGTGCCGCAGGCGCGCAAATTATGCGCGCAGCAGACTGCAAAAACTTGTCGGAAAAGCCCGTAAGGGGTTTTTCGACAGCCTAAGCCACACCCCGCCGCCTGGCAGGGTATGGCAAAAATCATTCAATCCAGCTCGTCGGTCTCCTCGTGCACATGGTCGTGATCATGGCAGCAGCAGTCGTCGCCGCTGTCTTCCATATTGGTCAGCTCGCTGATGCGGACCTTCTGGCGCAGCTTCATCTCCTCCACGCTCTTGTGGAGCAGCTCCTTCACGGCCACGGGGTCCTTGATGTTTTTCATCACCAGAGTGGGGCAGGTCTTATCCGAAGACAGGATCGTCACCGTCCCTACCCCCAGCAGCCGCTGGAAGAGATTCCGGCTGGTACTGATATCCCGGACACGGTAGAGAAGGATCTCATCGTCCGTCACATTCAAAAAGCCCTTGGACAGAAACAACCGGTCCTCTGACAGCATATACCGTGTAAAGGACAGAGGGAGGCCAAAAAAGCGCTTCCGGTCCTTCCATGCGTAGGCAATCTTTTCCTTTTTCATAAGCGATCCTCCTTTGTAATTTGTTCTATTTTACTATTGTTTTCCCCCAATGTCAAGAATCATAGAATCAGGCAGACCAGTCCCGTGGCCCCTTCGTTGACAATGCGGCCCAGGGTTCCCCGGAATTTGGTGCGCACATCCTCCGGAAGCCGCAAAAGCTTGGCATTGAGCCCCTCCTGGATCAGATCGTATACGGATTTTCCGAAAATATTGCTCTGCCACAGCTTCTCCGGCTCCTGGCCCCCCAAATATTCAATGAGCTCTTTGGACTGCTCCTCACCGCCTACCATGGGACTGATCTCCGTGTCCACATCCACCCGGATCATGTGGATGGAGGGGGCCATAGCCCGGAGCTTGACCCCGTAGCTGCCGTTCTTTTTCAGCACCTCCGGCTTTTCCAGCTTCAGCTCCTCAGGCCCAGGTCCCACCACTCCGTAGCCCGTCGCCCTGACGGAGGCCAGGGCATCGGCCAGGCGGTCATATTCCCGCTTGACCCGGCTAAGCTCGGTGAGCAGCTCCAGCAGCTGCCCATCGCTTTCAATGGGCATTCCAGCCCGGGCGCTGAGTATCTCATAGAACATGGACTCCGGGAAACGGATGACGCAGTCCACCCGGCCGCTGCCGGGGTCTATATTCCGGAAGTCCGCCTCCTGCACCCCGGGCAGCGCTCGCAGCGCCTCCAAAGCCTGTGCTGCCTGGCCCAAAGAGCCGATCCCATCCGCAGCCTCCAGGAGGCCCCGGTACAGCGCCGTTTTCACCGGATGGTCCCGCTCCAAAGCATCCATCCACCGGGGCAGAAACACCCGCAGTGCCGTCATGGGGAAGCTATAGAGCATGGCATTCAGAAGCGCGCCGATTCCTTGGGCATCCACCGCCTGACAGTCCAGAATCATGCAGCAGATATGGAATTCCCCGTCCAGCGCGGCTTTCAGCGCCTTGGCCTGCTGGCCCTCCGGCTCCCGGCTGTTGATGACCACCAGATAGGGCTTGCCCGTGGCGCGCATATCCGCGATGGCCCGCTTTTCCGCCTGGACATAGTCCTCCCGGGGAATGTCCGTAACGGTCCCGTCGGTGGTCACCACCAGGCCTAAGGTGGCGTGGCCCTCCATGACCTTCTTCGTCCCCAGCTCCGCCGCCTGGGTCATGGGGATCTCCCGGTCGAACCAGGGGGTCGTCACCATCCGGGGCTTGCCGTCCTCCTCCGCGCCCATGGCCCCAGGGATCATATACCCCACGGAATCGATCATGCGGATGCGCAGCCGGGCCGTACCGTCCGGGCTGACCTCCACGGCCTCCTCCGGCACAAATTTCGGCTCCGCCGTCATAATGGTCCTGCCGGAGCCGCACTGGGGCAGCTCGTCCCGGGCCCGCTCCGCCCGGAAGGGGTCTTCCATGGCGGGGATCACAAGCTCCTCCATGATGCGCTTGATCAGCGTGGATTTTCCGGTGCGAACCGGCCCCACCACGCCGATATAGATATTGCCGCCGGTTCTGGCAGCGATATCCTGATAAATTGTTTCCATAGCCAGCCTCCTCCTTCGGCAGGAGCGATCCTGCCATGGTTTGTTTCCATGGTATGCGTCCTTTCCGGAAGGTAGAACGGCCCCCGATGGGGCAAACTCCCCCGGAATTCTGCGTTTCTCAAAAAATAATTGAAAATAATGTTTGACAAATGAAGAAAAAGCCTATATAATACGTTAGCACGACTTTGAGAGGGGGGAAGATTATGCTGTTGGGGCTTTCCAAGATCATCGATTGTCCCGGCGCGTCCCTTCCCTTTTCCACCAGCGTGGATCTGAGCGATCTTCGCTACGGCCTCAGCAACCCGGTTTCCGAACCGGTCCTGGCAGAAGGAACCGTGCGCAATACCGCCGGGGTTTTGATGATGCAGGGCTCCCTGCACACCACCATCCACGGTATCTGCGACCGGTGCGCCGGGGAATTCCACCGCGAGATTGAATTTCCCATCGACGTTGTCCTTGTAACCGAGCTGGCCAGTGAAGAGAACGAAGATGAGTGGGTATTCCCTCTGGAGGGAGACAGCGCCGATCTGGACGACATTGTGCGGACCGTGTTCGTACTGAATCTGGATTCCAAGCTGCTTTGCAAGGAGGATTGTAAAGGCCTTTGCCCCAGATGCGGCAAAAACCTGAACGACGGTCCCTGCAATTGCCGGAAGGAGCTCGATCCCCGATTTGCTGCTTTAGAGCAGCTTCTTGAGAAGTAAATCCATATTGATGCTGTGAAAAGCAGTTTTACCAAGGAGGTGTCACCATGGCTGTCCCTAAGTGTAAAGTGTCCAAGGCCCGCCGCGATAAGCGCCGTGGCTCTAACTGGAAGCTGTCCGCTCCCAGTGTTGCGGTTTGCCCCAAGTGCGGTGAGCCCGTAATGCCCCACAGAGCTTGCAAGGCTTGCGGCACCTACAATGGCCGTCAGGTTCTGGCTGTTGAGGCTGAGTAAGGCAAAAACGGAAAACCAGAGGAAGGCAAGCGCCTTCCTCTTTTTCCGTTTCTGCGGAAAGCCTTGCTTTCTTAACAATTCTATGCCATAATAACTCAATAAACATTTTCATGTAAACCATACAAAGAATAAGCCTGTGGGCAGCACCGCACAATTCGGCAAGAGTCGTCAGCGAGAGATTTTTTGCCGGAGAAAAACGCTAAAAGTGGAGGAATCCTTTGTGTATTTCCCACTTTTAGAACTGCACAGCCGGCGAAAAAGATCCGCTGACGGCCGCATACGAATTGTGCGGTGTTGCCCCCCAAAAGAAAGGACGTGTTGCTCATGGCGAAACCCTTGGTTGCCATTGTAGGCCGCCCCAATGTGGGAAAGTCTATGCTCTTTAATAAGCTCACCGGTCAGCGAACCTCCATTGTGGAGGACACCCCCGGCGTGACCCGGGACCGGATCTATGGGGACTGCGAGTGGTGCGGCCGCACCTTCTCCCTGGTGGATACCGGCGGTATCGAACCCAGCACCGACAACGATATGCTGAAGTTCATGCGCCGTCAGGCGGAGATCGGCATTGAGCTGGCCGATGCCATCATCATGGTCACGGATGTCCGCAGCGGCGTTACCGCGGCGGACGAGGACGTGGCCACCATGCTGCGCAAATCCGGCAAGCCCGTGGCCCTGGCCGTCAACAAGTGTGACGCCGTCGGCCCCACCAATCCGGATGTGTACGAATTCTACTGTCTGGGCATTGGCGACCTGTTTGAGACCTCTGCCGTCCACGGTCACGGCACCGGCGATCTGCTGGACTGGGTTCTGGAAAACATCCCCGCCGATGACGGCGAAGAAGAGGATACCGACGTCATCAAGGTTGCCATTGTGGGCAAGCCCAATGTGGGCAAGTCCAGCCTGCTCAACCGGATTCTGGGCGAAGAGCGGGTCATTGTCTCCAATGTGGCCGGAACCACCCGGGATGCCATCGACTCCTACTATGAAAACGAAACCGGCAAATACTGCTTCATCGACACCGCCGGTATGCGCCGGAAGAGCAAGGTGGACGATGCCATTGAGAAATACTCCAATATGCGCTCCGTCAGCGCCATCGACCGGGCGGACGTGTGCCTGATCCTCATCGATGCCAACGAAGGCGTCACCGAGCAGGATACCAAAATTGCCGGTCTGGTCCACGAGGCAGGCAAGGCTGCCGTCATCGTGGTCAACAAGTGGGACGCCGTGGCCGACAAGGAGACCAACACCATGCGGGACATGGAGGCCAAGGTCCGCCAGGGCCTGAGTTATATGCTCTATGCCCCCGTCATCTTCCTGTCCGCCCTGACCGGTGCCCGGTGTGACAAACTGTTCGACACCATTCAGGAGGTCCACAAGCAGAACACCAGCCGCATCACCACCGGCAGCCTGAATGCCGTTCTGGCCGATGCCACCGCCCGGGTGCAGCCGCCTACGGACAAGGGCCGCCGCCTGAAGATCTACTATATGACCCAGGCCGGCACCAAGCCCCCCCACTTCGTCATCTTCTGCAACGATGCCCGGCTCTTCCACTTCTCCTACCAGAGATACCTGGAAAACCAGATCCGGGAGGTCTTCGGCCTCCAGGGCACGCCCATCCGCATCACCATTCGCCAGAAGGGCGACAAGGAGGAGTAAGCCGTGGCCGTTTCCATTGCGCTGATATGTGTACTGGGCTATCTGCTGGGTGGCATCAACGGAGCCATCCTGCTGTCCAAGCTGGTGGAAAAGGACGATGTCCGCCGCCACGGCAGCGGCAATGCCGGCTTCACCAATTTCTTCCGCAACTACGGAAAGCGCACTTCCCTGCTGGTCATCCTCATTGATGCGGCAAAGGCGGCGGCTTCCTGCCTTCTGGGCGGCTGGCTGCTTGGGAAATACGGCCTGCGGACAGAGGGGATGCTTCTGGGCGGCCTGGCCGCCACACTGGGCCACGATTTTCCCGCCTTTCTGGGCTTCCGGGGGGGCAAGGGCATCGTCTGCGGTTTTGCAGCCGCTCTGGTCACGGACTGGCGGGTAGGCCTTATCCTGTTTGCGGTCTTCGCCCTGGTGTATTTTCTGACCCACTATGTTTCCCTGGCCTCGGTGCTGTGCGCCCTGGGCTTCTTTGTCAGCTTTTGGCTGTTCTATCCCGGCAGGCCCTTCGTGCTGATCCTGTCCGGGTGCCTGAGCGCCCTGGCTATTTTCCTGCACCGGGAAAACATCGGCCGTCTGGTCAGGGGCCAGGAACGAAAAACATATTTCTTCAAAAGGGGCGAAACAAAATGAACGCAGCCGTCATCGGCGCCGGTGCCTGGGGCACTGCCCTGGCCTGCCAGCTCAGCCGCAACGGCCATGACACGGTCCTGTGGTTCCGCAGCCCGGAAAAGGCAGCCTTGGCCCAGGAAACCCGGGTCAACCCCCGGCTGAAAAATGCCGTGCTTCCGCCCCAGCTTCTCTGCACAGCAGACCCCCAGTGCGTCCGGGGCTGCGAGCTGGTAGTCATTGCAGCCCCCTCCTTCCCCATCCGGTCCGTGTGCCAAACCGTGGCACCCTATCTGGACGAAAGCGCTATTATGGTCTCCGTAACCAAGGGCATTGAGGAAGGGAGCCTGCTGCGCATGAGCCAGATCGTGGCCCAGGAGACGAGCCGTCCCGTTGTGGCGCTCTCCGGCCCCTGCCACGCCGAGGAGGTGGCCATTCAGGTGCCCACAGGGTGCCTCGCCGCCTGTGAGGACAAGCGTCAGGCGGAATTCGTCCAGGATGCCTTTATGTCCGAGACCTTCCGGGTCTACACCAGCCCCGATGCCGTGGGCGCGGAGCTGGGCGGGGCCCTGAAAAATATCATCGCCCTGTGTGCCGGTGTGGTCACGGGCCTTGGCTACGGGGACAACACCAAGGCCATGCTCATGACCCGGGGCCTTACGGAAATGGCCCGCCTGGGTGTGTCCATGGGGGCCCGGAAAGAGACTCTGGCGGGTCTCTCCGGTGTGGGCGATCTGATCGTCACCTGTACCTCCGTCCACTCCCGGAACCGGCAGGCCGGCATTCTCATCGGTCAGGGGCTGTCCCCCCAGGAGGCCATGGCCCAGGTCGGCGCCGTGGTGGAGGGCTACTATGCTACAAAGTCCGCCTGGGAGCTGTGCAAGAGAGAGGGCGTAGAAATGCCCATCGTCAGCGCGGCCTACCACGTGCTCTATGAAAACGCCGACCCCAAGGCCGTCGTTCAAAAGCTGCTGACGCGTCAGAAAAAAGCCGAATCCGAGGATTTGGGCTGGTAAATACGGAAGGGGCTGTTAGAAAAGTATGTCGCTGCCACACCAGCGTGCGCGCTGGTTCGCAATGACAGAGCGTTTTCTAACAGCCCCTTGCGTTATACCGCGTACAGCAGCACGCACAGAAAATGCAGCAGGCTGCCGATATCTACAAAGATGTGGAATACGGAGTGCATCCATTTTTTCTTACTGCCAATGCCATAGAGCACGGCGCCGATGGTATAGGCAATGCCGCCCAAAAGCAGCAGCCAGAAGCCGCTGGGAGTTAAAACCTCCAGTACCACCTTGGCAAAGGGGATAATGGCCCAGCCCATGCCGATATAGCAGATCATGGAGAACACCCGATAGGCCCGCAGGTCAATGGCCGTGAGCACTGTGGCAATGACCGCCATGGTCCACTCAAAGCCGGAGAGCCCCCAGCCGAGCTTCGGATACACCGGCCGGATGGCCGACAGGGCAATCACCGTATAGGTGCCGCAGATGAGGAAATAGATGGTGCAGTGGTCAATGACCTGCATGACCTTCTTTCCCATGCCGGGCTTTAGCCCATGGTAAACACTGGATACGCTGTAAAGGGCGATCATGCAGAAGCCATAGATGGCCGAGCAGACCACACCGTAGATATTGCGGTGCAGCGCCGCAAAGGTAACGCACAGGCTCAGGGCCGCCACGCCCATGGCCCCGCCCACAATATGCGTAACCGTATTCATGATTTCCTCGCCCACCGAATAGTTGGGCAGCATCCGGTCTGCCAGCTTTGTCCGCTTGAATGTCATAACACACACATCCTTTCCGGAAGCGCCGGTGCGTTTCCGTTCTTTTTTCTTTTCTCTCAGTATAGCAGCTTTTGCGTTTCTTTGGTACCTACAGCCGTGGATTCTACCCTCTACACAGCGGAGAGGTCGGGATTCTCCCCGCAGTAGAGTTCCGTTTCGCCCGATCTGGCCCATATTTCGGCGCTTTGGGGGCAAAGGCTCCCCGGTGAACGGACTTCCCTGTTCATTCCTCCAAAATGCGGCACCGACGCGGAATGTGTGTTGACAAGCCTGGACTGCACGGAGTTCTCCTTCCACAATTGAGCCGCCAATTTTATGCAGGCTGCACAATTGTTAAGAAAATAATATCCGCCGCGCATAGTAACTTTGTCAACAATTGTTCATACTTTTTCCCTTCCGCTGTGCTATAATGATACAGACGGCGGGAGATGATCGACCGCCACGGAAAAGGAGATCGGAATGAACAATATCTTGTTTTTTTTGCTGCCGAAGGCCATGTGCGCATACCTGGACGAAGAGAGCACCATACGCCAGGCCATTGAAAAGATGGAAGCCGCCGGTTATTCCTCAATTCCTATTCTCAACAGGCGCGGAGAATACCGCGGCACACTGACAGAGGGCGACCTGCTGTGGGCCCTGAAATATCTGTGCTTCATGGATATGCGTCAGGCCGAGCTGCACCGAATATCCGAGATTTCCCGCAGGAAAGACAATGTACCCGTCCGCGTCACAACCTCCATGCACGACCTCATTGACCGGGCCTCCACCCAGAATTTCGTCCCCGTCGTGGACGACAAGGATGCCTTTATCGGCATTGTGACCCGCCGTTCCATCATCCAGTACTGCAAGCAAACCCTCTTCCCGGAGGATTGAGCCGAACATCCAGGCTTTGCTTTTCCGGATAACGGTACCGACTTAAGAATTTTACCCCAGTGGCCGATGTGGGCATCGGCCACTGCGAAAAAGGACAGATTCATCTCAAGCTGACGATATTGTCTTTCAGGTGATCCTTATCATCTTCATCCGTATAAAATAAGCCAATATAGAAAAAAATAAACTGATACAAACGCAAGGAGCTTCTATGGAGCGCTACGACATTGCCATTATCGGCACCGGCCCTGCCGGTGTCTCTGCGGCCATTACCGCCAAGGTCCGGGGCAAGCGCCTGATTCTCTTCGGTGCTAAGGCCATAAGCGACAAGGTGGAAAAGGCCCATTCCATTCTCAATTACCCGGGACTTCCCAACGTCACCGGGGCCCAGCTGGCCCAGGCGTTCTCAAACCACCTGGAAAGCATGGACATTCCCATCACCGAAAAGCAGGTGACCGCCGTCTACGCCATGGGTGACTACTTCGCCATCCAGACGCCGGAAGAAATGATCGAAAGCCGCACCGTGATTCTGGCTGCGGGGGTCGTGACCGCCAAAGCCCTGCCGGGAGAAAATGAATTTCTCGGCCGGGGCGTGAGCTACTGCGCCACCTGCGATGCCCACTTCTACCGCGGAAAAACCGTGGCTGTGCTGGGCTATTCGGCGCAGAGCTGCCGGGAAGCGGATTTCCTGGCGGAGACCTGCGAAAAGGTGCTCTACTTCCCGGCTGCCCCCCACGAAGTCCAGGTTGGCGAGGGTGTGGAGGTCATCCGGGAAAAGCCCACCGCCATTCTGGGCGACCGTCAGGCCCGCATTCTGGAAACGAATTCTCAGAAGCAGTATGCTGTGGATGGGGTCTTCGTTCTGCGTGCCGCCGTGGCCCCGGAAAAACTGGTACCGGGAATCGCTGTGGAGGAAAACCATGTCCGGGTGGATCTGCAAATGCGCACCAATCTTCCGGGCTGCTTCGCCTGCGGCGATGTGACCGGCCCCCCCTACCAATATATCAAAGCCGCCGGACAGGGCAATGTGGCCGCCCTCAGCGCCGCTGCCTATCTGGCCGAACAAAAGAAAAAGGAGTAACCCATTATGATCACCAAGATTACAAATAACGATCTGTCCGAAGCCAAGGAAAAGGAGCTTGCCGTGCTGGACTTCTCCGCCGCCTGGTGCGGCCCCTGCAAGATGCTTGCCCCTGTTCTGGAGCATCTGGCCGATGATATGCCCAATGTCAGCTTCTACAGCATCGATGTAGACGAAAACTTCCCCCTGTCCCATGAGTTCGGCGTTTCCAGCATTCCCTGCCTGGTGGTCCTGAAGCACGGCCAGGAGGTAGACCGCTCCGTTGGCTTCGAGCCCCAGCCCGCCATTCAGGCCTTCCTGGAAAAGCACCTGTAAGATCGGCTGTGCTCTCTCTGCGCCTGCTCCAAGGCGTATATCCACCAAGTTCTAAGGGCAGCACCGCCCAAAGCGGTGCTGCCCCGAATTTTATCAATGGCCCATTTCTGTCTATAGCCGAATTGCGCATTTGGTGGTATAGTTCTGGCATAAAGATAAAGGAGTGAGCTTTATGAAAGCCCTGTGGAAAAAGTTTCAGGTCTGTGCCATTGCCGTCAGCGTATGTATGCTGATTCTCGGCATTGTGATGCTGGTGTGGCCAGAGATCTCCGCCGTGACCATCTGCGTGATCCTTGGCGCGCTGTGCGCCGCAGCCGGTGTGTACAAGCTGGTTCGCTACTTCCGGCTGGGATTTGCGGGGGTGTTCTTCCGGTTTGACCTTGGGGCCGGTATTCTCTACATTCTGGCCGGTCTGCTCCTGCTGATCCATCCCCAGGATGCCACGGCAATTCTTCCTATGGCTGCCGGTATCTACATTCTCTTCGGCAGCGTCATGGATATTCAGACCGCTGTGGAAATGCACCGCTTCGGATTGGGCAACTGGGTTCTGTCTCTGATCCTCGGCATTCTGAATACCCTGCTTGGCTTCTACCTTCTGTTTAACCCCTTCAGCGGTGCCTCTGCACTGATGATGGCCGTGGGCATCTGCCTGATCGTTGGCAGCATTCAGAATCTCTATTCCGTCTTCTGCATCAGCAAGGCCATCCGTGACAGCAAGAAGGACCGGATCATTGATGTAGAGTGGAGCCCCATGGACTTCTGATCCCCCGTAAAAAAACATCCACCCCATGCAGTTTGGGGCGGATGTTTTTTTAGGATCGTTTTTCCCTGGCAACGACCACAAAACGGCCGTTGTCCGTATGGGATGCGCAGGTGACCAGGGTGATGAGCCGATCTCCCCCGCTTGGCTGTCAGGCCCTCTTCCGTGCAGGTAGCTTCTCTGCCGGGAATGGACACCTCCGTGTGCACGCCGGTTGCGGGGATCGTAATGTTGTCCACGAGCACCTCGTCACAGGCGGAGCAGTACATCTGCTTTATTCCGCTTTTTACACAGGTAAACACATCTGATGCTGCATAAATGTTTCAGCTCCTAGTATTGGAATTTTAAGGAACCTTTGAAAAGTCCACAGCAGACCGATCATCCGCCGCAGAGGGTTTCAAAGGCCCCCTCAGCAGGAAAAAGCTGGCCTTCTTAAAAGGTTCGCACTCTCTGCTCTTCACATTATATACCAATTTTCAGGGAAACCTTGAACATTTTGTATTTTTTATATATGCGCTTACCGCTGCCGGAACGCAGGATAGCCTTCTTTTCATTTCGCAGTTGATTTTTAGACAAGTTTATGCTACAATTTGGATAATTGTTTCGGATGAAGCAAAGATTCTTATTGGAGATGACACCTATGTGCGGAATCGTTGGTTTTACAGGGAAGCATTCGGCCGCGCCGATTTTGTTGGACGGCCTTTCCAAGCTGGAATATCGGGGCTATGACTCTGCCGGTCTGGCCGTGCGGGATGGAACGGCGCCGGTGCAGATTGTCAAGGCCAAGGGGCGGCTGAAAGCATTGGAGGAAAAAACGGACTGCGGCCGCGCGCTGCCGGGAGACTGCGGCATCGGCCACACCCGTTGGGCCACCCATGGCGAACCCAGCGAGGAAAACGCCCATCCCCACTGCTCAGATGACGGCAATGTGGTCGCCGTCCACAACGGCATTATCGAAAACTATCAGGAGCTGCGGGAAAAGCTCCTGCGCAAGGGCTATACCTTCTACTCCTCCACCGATACGGAAGTGGCCGTGAAGCTCATCGATTACTACTATAAAAAATACGCCCACACCCCTGTGGACGCCATCAATCACGCCATGGTCCGCATCCGCGGCTCCTATGCTCTGGCCGTGCTGTTCCAAGACTACCCCGGGGAGATTTACGCCGCCCGAAAGGACAGCCCTATGATCCTCGGTACCAAGGACGGGGAACAGTACCTTGCCTCGGATGTACCCGCCATTCTGAAATACACCCGCACGGTGTACTATCTGGGCAATCTGGAGCTTGCCCGCCTGACCCCTCAGGGCATCTCCTTCTTCAATCTGGACGGGGACGAAATTTCCAAAGAGCCTGTGGAGATCCTGTGGAATGCGGAAGCCGCCGAGAAGGGCGGCTATGAGCACTTCATGATGAAGGAAATCCACGAGCAGCCCAAGGCCGTAGAGGATACCCTGCGCTCCGTCTGCACGGATGGCTCCATTGATCTGGAAAAAACCGGGCTGACCAGGGATGCTGTCGCCTCCTTCCGACAGGTATGGGTTATCGGCTGCGGCTCTGCCTACCACGTGGGCGTGGCCGCCCAGTATGTGCTGGAGGATCTGGCAAAAATTCCCGTCCGGGTGGAGCTTGCCTCGGAATTCCGCTATCGGGACCCCCTTGTGCCGGAAAACACTTTGGTGGTTATCATCAGCCAGTCCGGTGAAACCGCTGATTCTCTGGCCGCCCTGCGCAAGGCCAAGGAGCAGGGGGCCAAAACCCTGGCCATCGTCAACGTGGTGGGCTCCACCATTGCCCGGGAGGCGGACTACGTCTTCTATACTCTGGCCGGTCCGGAAATCGCCGTGGCAACCACCAAGGCCTACAGCGCCCAGCTGCTGGCCGTCTACGCGCTGGCCATTGCCTTCGCCCAGGACCGCGGGCATCTGACGGACGATCAGGCCGCCGCCCTGGTCCGGGAGTTGGAATCCCTGCCCGGAAAAATGGAGCGGCTGCTGGAGGACGAGGAGCGGATCCAATGGTTTGCCTCCAAGCAAATCGCCGCAAAGGATATCTTCTTCATCGGCCGGGGGCTGGACTATGCCATCAGCCTGGAGGGCAGCCTGAAAATGAAGGAAATCAGCTACATCCACTCCGAGGCCTACGCCGCCGGAGAGCTGAAGCACGGCACCATCAGCCTGATTGAACCGGGCACCCTGGTGGTGGGCGTACTGACCCAGCAGAAGCTCTATGAGAAAACCCTGAGCAATCTTCTGGAATGCAAAACCAGAGGCGCCTACCTCATGGCTCTGACCACCTACGGCAACTACAGCATGGAGGACAATGCAGACTTCGTCCTCTACATCCCCAAAACCGATCCCCACTTTGCCCCCAGCCTGGCAGTGATCCCCTTGCAGCTGCTGGGCTACTATGTCAGCGTCGCCAAGGGCCTGGACGTGGACAAGCCCAGGAATCTGGCAAAGAGCGTCACCGTAGAATAAAGCAGCACCGCGCGATTTGGAAAAGCCCAAATCGCGCGGTGTATTTTTCATTTTGAGGGACGCTTTCTGCACTTTTGGGCCCATTGCAAGCCACATTCCAGCAGCAGTATCCCAGCCGTAACTCCGGCACCCAAAAGGAGCACCCTTCCGCTTGCAGAAAATGCCGTATCCCGCACTTGCGCCAGTGCTTGAAACGCATCCGGGAAGGCGGCAAGTCCATTGAAAACGGTGTCCAGCGCAGTGCGGTAATGGGACAGCGCAAAGATGTTCTCCTCCGGCAGCAGGGAACCGGGTAGCAGGATCTTGCTGAGCGTCCCGGGCAGCAGGCACAGGCACAGCGCGGCCAAGGCGCCGTTCACGCAGCGCAGCAGCCCCGCTCTCGGCATCCGCCAGGCGGCGATCAGAAATACCAGCCCCGCCAGCAGTACCGCTGCCCCACCGGCAATTCGGGGCAAATGGTTCAAAAACTGCTCCGTATCGCCCATGCTGAAAATTCGTTCCGCAAAACCGGTCAGCTCAGAAGCGGTCTTTGCCCGCTGCTCCATAAAGGGAACCGGAAAGCTCCGCATTTCCATCAGCGCCGCGTTTCCTTTGACCTCAAAGCCTACAGCCTCCAGGGGAAGCTGCGCATCCTTTGGAAGCTCTCCTCCGAAAATCAGCAGGTAAGTGTCGTCTCCCCGCTCCTGGGATTCCAGGAGCGACACCTCCTCCCCGGCCCTCGGCTGGCGGGTGGCGGAGAAGACGTAGGCCGTATCGGGAAAGCCTGAGATGGACACGCATTCGCCGGTCAGGGACCAGCCGCTGACCTCGCGGATGCGTTTGCCGCTTTCCCATCCGGTGCCGTCGTAGATTTCGTACAGGTGCAGCCCCTCCTGGTCCGCGAACAGCGATCTCAGCGGCAGCTCCCGGGTCACGGCCTCGTGGGCGGCCTTGGTGTTGACGGGTCCCTGTTCTACCTGGGTCATCATGGTGGCCTCGATCCAGGCGGATACGATGGTGCAGGCGATCAGGATGTACAGGATGAGGCTTCCGAAACATAGGGCTTGTTTTTTCATTTTTCTCCTCCCAGGGCGATGCCCTCTACCAGCTCCCGGTTAAAATAGGCGAACAGGAACAGGGGCGGCAGAGCGACCAGAATACAGCACACCAGCTGTACGGTGGGGTTCTCCGGCGGCACCGAGGCCAGGGCTACGGAAATGGGGTAGCGCCCGAAATCCTCCAGATAGACCATGGGCTGCTCCACCATATTCCAGCCGTCCAGGAAGGACAGCAGCAGCGTGCAGATCAGTCCTGCCCTGTTCATGGGTACCGCGATACGGCAGATCAGCTTCAGGGTCCCGCAGCCGTCCAGCCGGGCGGCTTCAATGATCTCGTTGGGCACGGCCTGGAAGCTTTGGGTCATAATGAAGGTGCCCAGGGGCACGAAGATCATGGGCAGCACCAGCGCGTAGTAGGTATCCAGCAACCCCAGCCTGTCCAGCATGATGTAGTTGGGCACCAGCGTTACCTGCAGGGGCATAATCATCAGCACCATCAGCAGGAAGAACAGGACGTTCTTCCCGGGGAAGCGGCATTTGGCAAAGCCGTAGCCCGCCAGGGTGGATACGACTACCTGTCCCGCCGTGATGCACAGGCACAGCCCCAGGCTCTTCCAGAACCGCAGAAGATACTGTTCCTGGGCGAGAAATACCTGATAGTAATAGGAAAGCGTGAAGCCGTTCTGGGCGGAAAGCAGACTTTTGGCGAATACGTACAGGAAGGGGATTACGGAAAGCGCCGTCAGCAGAACGGCGGCAAAGGAGGAGAAATAAGCGGGGCGTTTACGCATCCTTGTATGCCTCCTTCCGCCTGACCCAGCGGTAGCTCAGGGCGAACAGCACCGTCAGGACCAGAAGCAGCAGCACGGAGGCCACCGCCAGCTTTGGGTAATTCAGCTTGTCAAAGGCGTTGTTGATAAAGTGCTGCAGCATATAGATGCTCTGGTCCGGGTGGGTCCCGCCGATAAGAAAAATCTCCCGGAAGCATTTGAAAGCGTTGATCAGGGAGAACACCGCGGCAAAAAACACGCTGTACCACATCTGGGGCATGGTGATATAGCGCAGCTGCTGCCATGCCGTGGCCCCGTCCAGGGAGGCCGCTGCGTAGTGGTCCTCCGGGATGGTGATCAGCCCAGAGAGCAGCAAAATCACGCTGTAGCCCGTATTTTTCCACAGGTACAGGGCAATCACCACCCAGAAGGCCGCCCTGGAGTGAAGCCAGTCCTCTACGGGCAGCCCCAGAGTGTACAGCCCTTTGTTTACAAGCCCCGTCTGGGCAAACAGCAGCTCTACCAGCAGCACCGTGCCCACCACGGGCATAATGTAGGGCAGCAGCAGGACGGATTTCAGCGCCTCATGCTTCCGCGCGTGGCTTTTCAGCAGCAGCGCGATGGCGTAGGACAGGAGAATAATCAGGGGAAGGGCCACAACCAGGAATTTCAGCGTATTGCCGAAGGCCAGCCGGAACACGCTGCTGTGCAGCATGCTCCGGTAGGTCTCAATGCCGACGTATTCCCGGGATCTGCCCGTGCCCCGCTGGAAGGAATTTTGCAGCACCATCAAAAAGGGGACCGCGTAAAACAGCCCGCAGCCCGCCGCCAGCGGCAGAATCAGGAGCAGTCCCTCCCGGGCGCTGCGCTCCGTATTTTTGGATACCTGTTTCATATGTTTCACCCCTCCGCCAGATGCCACCACAGGCCCTGGTAGACCTGTTGGGCCAGTGCGTCAATGTCTACGTCCGTAGGCGTCCCGTCCGGCTCGTTCAGCTGGGACAGGGCGTATTCTAAAGAGTCCGTCCCGGGGATGGTCACGGGGAAGCGTACCTCGTCGATCTCCCAGGAAAGGGCGGGAATGTCGGCGTCGGTGATCTGGAGGCTCATGATTGCCCGGCCGATCGAGGAAGACTTGGGCCGAATGATAAATTCACTTATGTCGCCTGCCCCCTGGCATTGGTATCTCAGGCAGTTCCATAGGGAGGCCGTGGAGCCAGTTACCAGCACGGGCCAGCTGTTTTCTACCTGCCCGTCCGTCTGGCTGTTCTTTGGTGCGTACGTTTTCTTACGGAGCTGCGGACGATATAAACCGCCCTGGAATTCCTCCGTCAGGAATTCGCGCAGGAAGCGGTATGCCAGCTCCTGGTTCCGGCAGCTGCTCCCGACTGCGCCGAAATAGGTAACGGCAGCCGCGATTTTGTTGTCGGCAGTCCGCATCGGGAGCATCCGCAGCGTGTGCCCAGCTTGCTTTGCTACGGCAACGGACTCCAGTGCCCCAGTCAGATTGGATGTAAAAACGGGATACACCGTAAGCCCAAGCAGGTTTTCACTCCAATGAATGCCGTGTGCGATATAGTCATAGGTGCTGTTAAAATCTTCAAAAGACCCAGTAAACGGATAAATAATATAGACGTCATCCTCGTCATTGGAGGAGGTCGATGTCAGCCATTGCTTGTACCTGGTATAATGGGTTTCCTCCCACGCGTCCATGATCGCCGTTTTCTGCCTTTGCCCGAGAAACGTGCTTTGCTGATAGGTGTGCAGATACCGCGCGATCTCTTCCACGGATATCTGCACTCGCTCGTGATCGTAGTCCAGACAGTTGGACAGCAGACGCGTATCAGTCGGGAGAGTCAGGCCGCCGGCGACCTCAGACCAGTTGTCCCGGGAAAGAAGATACTCCGCCATGGAAATGCAGTCGGTATTCAGCGCTTCCCCGTCAATGCCGCAGCGGTCAAAGTATTCCGGGATCGTCAGAAGGAGCGGGATGTCAAAGCGAAGCGGTAGGATAAGACGCTTGCCGGAGACGCATCCCGCAGCCATGACCTGCCGCTGAAAGCCCTCCTTTGGCAGCGCGTCGTCCTGACTGTAGTACGGCTCTGTGTCCGCGAAAAGGCCAACGCGCATAGCCTGCTCTATGTCCGAAAAAAGCGGTTCAACGGCTAAAGCTGAGGTCGAAATGTTTGCGGCGCGCTCGTCGTCATCGTCCAGCAGCAGCCGGTTTCCGGTGGGAAGGAGGTAGACGTCCGGCCCGTCTCCGGCCATGATCTTTGTCCGTAGGCGCTTCAGCCGGATTTCCCGTTCCTGCGGGTCTGTGGGGAGAATATCCAATTGGACGGTCAGACCCGGATTTTCCTTTTCCATGCGCTCGGCGATGATTTCCGCTTGGAGATTCATACCGTCCCTTGTGCTTTGCTCCGTCAGCACCCACAGGCTGGTCTGTTCCCGCGCGCCAGCCGCACCAAGACTGCCACAGCCGGACAATATACATAGGAGGATTGCCAGGATCCCCAAGAAAGTTCGTTTTCCTCTGCGCATTTCAGAAATTCTCCTTTTGTCCTTCGCGGAAGTACTATCCCTCCGCCAGATGCCACCACAGGCCCTGATAGACCTGCTGTGCCAAAGCGTCAATGTCCGCGTCCGTTGGCGTCCCGTCCGGCTCGTTCAGCTGGGAAAGGGCGTATTCCAGAGAGTCCGTCCCGGAAATGGTCACGGGGAAGCGCACCTCATCAATGTCCCAGGAAAGGGCGGGGATATCGGAATCCCGGAAGGACAATGCCCTTGCTGCGGCGCCGATCTGATGGGATTCCTTTCGCCCGGAAAAGGCCATTTTGCGGTTTTGATAACGCAGCGTCTCCCACAGAGCGGCGGCAGAGCCGGAGGCGCTGACGGGCCAGCTGTTTTCCACTTGTCCGGCGCACTGCACCTCTGCTTGGGGCCGCTTGCCGGAATCATTCTGCTTGGGGCGGTATGTGTCCCATTGGAATTCTTCATCCAGAAACTGCCGCAGAAAACCATAGCTCAGCTCCGGCTCTATGGTTCCGCTGCCAACGGCGCCCCAATAGGTCACGTTGGCTGTAACGGCCCCGCCGGAATCCCGCCAGGGAAAATAAAACAGCTCCCTTTTTTCGCCGTAAATGGATTCGTAGGTCTTGGCCACCGCCAGACTTTCCAGAGAATCCGCCATGGAGCAGGAGAACAGGGGAAAGCCCTTGGTACTCCAGTGAATGTCCTCGCTTACGTAGTTTGACAGTGTATTGTAGGAACGGATCGTCCGGAACAGGTCCCTGTTTGGTTCCTCCAGAATGGATTTCCACATTGGATCCTCCACATAGGACATCGTTTCAGTAAGGGCGGCCTGCAAAAGCATCTGTTCCCCGGGAATCGCGGCGGAGCGCCAGCGCTGGTACAGACGCATATAGTCCGCCAGCGTTTTAGGGGATAGCAGAAGCTGCTCCTGCTCGTAATCAAAGGCATCGGAAAGCAATGTCAGGTCGGCGGGCAGTTGTACTCCGGCGCAAATGGGGGCACTGCCCGCCCATTCCAGAAGTGTCCAGACCAATTCAGGACCGCCGGAGGTCAGTTTTTCCCGGGAAATGCCATAGTTGTCCCATAGCTTCGGGTCTGTGCAGATCACCGGAATGTTGAAGCGCAGGGGCAGCACGTAGCGCCGGTTTCCCACCGTTCCGGCATCCATGATCTCCCGCTTCAGCGCGGCGGTATCCACCGCCGGATCCCCGTCATAGAACGTGGTCAGATCCAGAAACTGCCCGGACCGCATGGCCTGGTTCACATCCAAAAACAGCGGCTCTATCTCCGTATTGCGGGTCAGCCGGTGGAGATGCTCGTTTGTGTAGTCCGTTGTCAGGGTGTTTCCGGTGGGCAACAGAAACACATCCGGGCCATTGCCGGACATGATCTTGGTACGAAGCTGCTTCAGGGTGATTTCCCGCTCCTGCGGGTCCGTGGGAAGAATATCCAGTTCTACGGTCAGGCCCGGATTATCCTTTTCCATGCGCTCGGCGATGATTTCCGCTTGGAGATTCATTCCGTCAGAGCAGGAAGCCTCTGTAACGACCCAGAGGGAGGACGTATTTTCGTCCGCCTGCTTCATGCCGCAGCCGTCCAGGCCGGACAGCAGACACAGGACCAAAAGGAAAACGGTGATTTTTCGAAAGGTCATAGTTTACCCCTCCGCCAGATGCCACCACAGGCCCTGGTAGACTTGCTGTGCCAAAGCGTCAATGTCCGCGTCCGTGGGCGTCCCGTCAGCCTCGTTCAGCTGGGATAGTGCGTACTCCAGAGAATCCGCCCCGGAAATGGTCACGGGGAAGCGCACCTCATCAATGTCCCAGGAAAGGGCGGGAATGTCAGCGTCGGTGATGGATGCCCGCTGTATTTCCAGGGATATCTGATTACCGCTGGTCCAAAGGTCAGAACCTAAGCAAAGCGCCTGGTATTGTGCGTTGTCCCACAGGGCCGCCGCGGAACCGCTTGTGCGAACCGGCCAGCTGTTTTCTACCTGACCGGGGCATTGGGGGTCCTCGCAATTTGACGCAAAGCTCTTTTCCACGCGCGGCCGATACTGGCCCCACTGGAATTCCTCCGATAGAAACTGCCGCAAAAAGCGGTACGCAAGCGCTGGGTCCTGGCAGCTGCCGCCAACAGCCCCCCAATAGGTGATGCTTGCGGCTACGGAGTTATTCGCCGCGCGCATGGGGTACATCCTTATAGAGGATCCTCTATGGAAAACAGCCTGCGCGGCTTTTTCTATGCCGAGAGTTGTCAGAGAATCCGCTAGAGAACAGCTGTACAGGGGAATCCCCAGGGTACTCCAATGGACCCCGAAGCTGATGTATTTTGAAATGGTATTGACATCCGCCATCTGGTTCAAGCTTTTGTTATACACAGCGGAAAGAAAATCCCTGTCCAATTCCGGAATCAGAGCGTTGGATATCTCCCTGGCGGAAAAGATGATCTCGTGTTCAGACGGGATTGCCGCGGACTTCCATTTTTGATAGGTGCGAAGATACCGGGCGATCTCATCGGCATCCGCGCTTAATTTCTCGGTGGAGTAGTCGAAGGGTGGCGACAGGAGAGACATATCCTTTGGAAGCTGAATTCCGGCCGACACATCTTTTCCATTCTCCCGCGCAAGCAAGTGCTCGACAACAGAACAGGCATCCTCCTGCATTTGCAGGTCATCCAGCCCAAAGGAAGTCCATTGGTCGGAATCGGAAAGCAGAACGGGAATATCAAACCGCAGGGGAAACAGATAACGTTTTTTGCCAAGAGTACCAGTGTCCATGATCTGGCTGTTCAGCGCGTCCTTTCCCAGTGTCCTATCCGCTTCATAGTAGGTCTGTATGTCATAGAACAGGCCCGAACGCATGGCCTGTTCGACGTCCTGAAACAGAGGGGCAATGGATATTTCCCGAAATCGCAGAAACCAGCTTTCAGATATGCGATAATCCTGCGTCAGTGTTCCGCCGGTAGGGAGCAAATAGACGTCCGGTCCGTCTCCGGCCATGATTTTGGTCCGCAGCTGTTTTAACCGGATTTCCCGCTCTTGCGGGTCCGTTGGGAGAATGTCCAGTTCCACGGTCAGACCCGGATTTTCCTTTTCCATGCGTTTGGTAATAATTTCCGCCTGAAGATTCATTCCGTCGGAGCAGGAAGCCTCTGTAACGACCCAGAGAACCTGTCCTGTTTCGGAGACAGTGTGCCGTGTACTGCAGCCGCAAAGAAACAGAAGATGTATGAATAGCAGCAGATAAAAGAACGTTGTCTTCATCTTCGGCCTCCTTTAAATTCAGAAATAGCAGAAGCGCTCAAAAGCTCCCGCTATTTCTTGGATTTGCTCAGTTTTCAGTTTACAAAATAAGACAACCGTCCGCACACAGTACATTCCGCTTTGGTGTAACGTGGGGTTGTGTCAGTCATCCCTCGAAAAACCGTCGGTCCACCACAATAATTGCATGGGCCAATAGCGTATCGTGGTGCGGCCATGGCAGGCAGGACGAGAACGGACATCAGCAGAATCAGGGCAAGAGCCAGGGTGAGCAGCTTTTTACAGGTTTTCATACACATGCCTCCTATGTTTTTACTGGAGTATAGACTTTCGACGAGACGTGATACCAACCTCGTCTATGTGCATGGTAGCACAGTTTTGTTGCTTTGTCAAGAAAAAGTTTTCTGATAGCGAACATTTGTCTTCTACAAAAGCACTATCCCTCCGCCAGATGCCACCACAGGCCCTGGTAGACCTGCCGGGCCAACTCGTCGATATCCACGTCCGTGGGCGTTCCGTCTTCCATATTCAGCCTGGATAAAGCACTTTCCATACTGTCCGTCCCGGTAATGGTAATCGGAAAGCGGACCTCGTCAATGTTCCAGGACAGGGCCGGAATCTCCCCATCCCGAAATTGCAGCGCCCTTGCCGCCGCGCCAACCTGGTTGGACTCCTTTCGCTCGGAATAGACCGTATCCCGGTTCTGATAGCGCAGGGTCTCCCACAGGGCCGCGGCAGAGCCAACCGTCCGGACCGGCCAGCTGTTCTCCACCTGCCCGTGACACTGGATCTCTGCGATCTCCTGCTTTTTCTGGGTATCCTCTCTGGGGCGGTATTGGTCCCATTGGAATTCCTCCTCCAGGAATTGCCGCAGGAAGGAATACCCCAGCTCCGGCACTTTCGTTCCGCTGCCGAGGGCGCCCCAGTAGGTCACACTGGCCGTCACGCATCCGGCAGAATTCCGGAAGAGATAGCAGGCCAGGTTCCGCTCCTCTCCATAGATAGAAGCATAGGTTTTTTCCACAGCGAGGGTTTCCAGCGCCTCTGCCATGGTGCAGGAATACAGCGGGAAGCCCCCGGTGCTCCAATGGACATCCATCATGATGTACTGGGAAAGATCGTTGAATACGCCAATAGACTGGCACATATCCCGGATCGGCCCTTCCAGAGCCCAAAGCCCGAGCTCGTCCAGCCCGGACAGATACGCCTCGATTGCCGTATCCACCAGCGCCTGCTCCCCGGGGACAGCCGCCGCCCGCCAGCGCTGGTACAAGCGCATATAGTCCGCAATGGTTTGCTGAGTTATCTGAAGCGTTTCCGTGCCGTAATCAAAGGGCTGCGAAAGCAGGCTGAGGTCTGCCGGAAGCCGCAGACCGGTGACGATATAGTCATCTCCTGCATTTTCCATCAGTGTCCGAGAAAGGGTCAGTCCATCGGACTCCAGCAGGGCCTCCGATAGACCGAAGCGCTCCCAAAGGTCCTTGTCGGTAAACATCACCGGGATGTTGAACCGCAGCGGCAGCACATAGCGGCGGGAATGAACGGTGCCCGCATCCATGATCTCCCGCTTCAGCGCGGCAGTATTCAAATCATCGTCGCTTTCATAATAGGCGCTGATGTCCAGAAACTGCCCGGAGCGCATGGCCTGGGTCACGTCCAGAAACAGCGGTTCCACCTGTGTTGTTTGGGTTACCCGGCGATGGTACTCATTTACATAGTCCGTCGATAAGGTACTTCCGGTTGGCAGCAGATAGACATCCGGCCCCGCTCCGGACATAATTTTTGTCCGAAGCTGCGTTAGCCGGGCCTCCCGCTCCTGCGCGATTGATCTGACTTCGCTTATCAACAAGCCGGACGGATATCTGCAGGGGAGCAACGGAGGGGAGAAACAGCAATCTTGCTGAAAAGAAGTTTACCCTGGCAAGGGGCGGTACGCTTACCTGCTCGAGCATGCAGTTACATAAAAACAACTTTGCAGTGGACTGTCTAAAATGGCAGGATTAGTAAATGGTCAATCATACGAGGAGAAAAATGTATGTCAATTAGTATTTCCAATTATCCTGTACATTTGCAGGATGGCTTTAAACCTAATAGAGAATGTTTGAAATCTCAGGGAAGTCAAAGTGAATACCAGAAAGTATTTCATAGGGATTCCTTAGAAGTTTCCCAATTATCGAAAAACAGGGAAATCTTAATGGATAAAATTAAGCATACAGTGGTGCAGTCGGCGGCATCACTCAGCGATATGAGAGCTGGAATATTAAAGGAAATCAGGGAAGAAAAAGGGCAGTATGGCTATTCGGATGTTGTGAATGCTTGTGGGCTGAGTTATGCAAGGCTGTATTCTGAAATTGAACAGCGCTATGAAAATGAACAGTATTATAAGGTAGATGGGACGCCGCTGACAAAAGAAGATGAGATAGAGTGGCTGGATATGCAATTTGAGCAGGAAGTGGCATGGCAGAAATCCTGTGCCAGAATAACAGCCCAGGGGCAGGTCATTCAGGGGAATATTCCTGAAATGCCAACAGAGGAGATGGAAGAATTGGAGGACAGCTTTTATCAGGCTAAGGATGCCTATATGAAGCTGTACCGAGAAAACAGACGGGCAGAGAGACCGCTTGTTTTGCAAAGTTATATGTTTGGCAATAGCCAGATGTATCAAATATTGAATAGACTAGGAAATTTACAGGAGAGGGTGGTATAATGCAAGTTAATTCGTCCAATGGTTCATTACAACAAAGGTTCTTTTCTGGAACAGGCAGTATAGGCGGCATCCATCTGCCGGACTTCAATGACAAATATATTTTCTCTAAAAAGAAAAGCGGTGTCAGTGATAAAGAATACCGGAAGCAGATCAGGGAACAAGCTTATGAGGATTTTGAAAAAGGGCAGTTCCAAAACAAATCCGAAGGATTTAATAGGCTGATGAAAAGCTACACATCGGAAGTGTCCCCGGACAGAAAAGGGATTATTACTTCCGGGCTGAAAGCTATTTCAAGGAACAGACAGAATGTGCTGAAGCCAATAGATTTTGTGGCAACACTGCTTGAAGGGAAAGTGAAATATCAGAAACTGCCGTCAGGCAACAGCGATTACATAGAGTTTTACGATAAAAACGGGGAGATGGTGGCGACTTATTCCAATAATGGGTGGACGATGTATACCACCAATGCGGAGGCATCCAGACAGACGGAAATGTGCATGATCTACAATGAAGCATGGGGGAATGCAAAGAGAGGGATTCCGCTGGCAAGTGAAGAGACGGTAAATGTGGATAATATGCAGAGTAGCTTTGATGCCAAAGCATAGCAGGAAATAAAACCCACAGCCCCGTATGCAATACTGCAAACCGCAGGTACAAAAAAAGATGAACCAATTGCGGCTGATAACTTGATAGAAACTCAGGAGACAAAAACTGGGGAGAAACAAATTACAGCTGAAGAAAAGATTAAACAGGCAGATGAGTTTTGGGCTCAGCATAGCAGGGGGGAACAAGGTCAAACTGACTGTTTACATGGGAAAAGATAGTTTCATTGAAGTTATCAAAGAAAAACCAAACAGCAGATAATGTACTTCTTGGCTGGACATAGGAATTATTCTTTTGTATTGACCAAAGCTTCAGCAGTAGATAAATGTAATAAGGCAGAACTTTCAGAGTTAAGTGTGCGTTATGAGAAGTGGACGCAGGTGGTATCTGACTATGACGATTACAAGCAGTACCAGCCAGTCATGAAAGAGTATCAGGCATTAAGCGGATTGAGGAAAAATTCCTTTAAGAAAAAGCATGAAACAGAGCTTGAAAACTATGCGATATATCGTGACAGGGTAAAGGCAGTCATGCCGGAAAATATGAAAATATCAAAGCCATATATTGATAAGCAGTTAGCGGAGGTGTTGGCACAGCAGGAGCAGATACAGAGAAATAGCAGTAGGGTTGCTACCGGCCTTGCAAGGCTTTCCGTTTTCAAAGGCAATCTCAGGGAAATGGAAGCACAGCAGAGAGCGGATGAGCAGGCAAGGGAGCAGAACCGGGATAAGAAACACGAAAATACAATTTAAATACAGCGTGAGGTGCATGGAAAACAGAAGGATTTCATGCACCTTTTTTCGTTGGGAAAAGGAGATTTATGGAACAGACAGAAAAGCAGACAACGGACAAAGAACAGTGTCCGCATATCAAAAAGAAAATCGGAAGAACCACCTACAACGTGGCAATTCATTTCAGCAAAACGAGCAGGGAAACCATGACGGATAAGATTAACAGATTGATATTACATGACATAAACAGCGAAGATTTTTCTTAATTACCCTTGACAAAATCTTTCCGAAGATTCCCTTCTTTCTGCAATGGAGCGAGCCGGAAACGAGGACATGAGTGACGATGTGGAGCGTAAGGGACTTGGTACACCTGCCACCAGAGCAGACATTATTGAGAAGCTGGTCAAGGACGGTTTCGTGAAACGTGAGAAAAAACAGATGTTCCCCACAGAGGACGGAATGAAACTGATTACGGTGCTTCCGGATGTGGTGAAGTCCCAGAAACTTACCGCTGATTGGGAAAATGCTCTTACCCTTGTAGCAAAGGGAGAGTATTCCATGCAGGAGTTTATGGATGGAATTGCGGATATGGTAAAGAACCTTGTACAGACCTATCACAGCATTAGTGACGAGCAGAAATCTATGTTTGGAGGAAATCAGAGCGCACAGGAAGCCCTTGGAAAATGCCCGAAATGTGGCGGGGATGTGGTAAAGGGAAAATATGGAGCTTACTGCAAAAGTAAGTGTGGTATGAATGTCGGCAAGGCTATGGGGACTGTACTTTCCGATACGCAGATTAAGAGTATGCTGGAGGGGAAAAAGACTTTTGTCAAAGGATTAAAGGGAAAGAAAGGCACTTACGATGCTTACCTGATTCCGGAAGGAATTGAGGATTATTCCTATAGCAAGGATGGCAAGGAAATCAAAGGCTCACAGTATAAGGTCAAGCTGGAGTTCTCAAAAAAGAAATAATAAAACTGTAACAGGGCGTATGAAATATGCGTGTTTCATACGCCAGTGATGTTTACATTAAGTACATTATGTAGAAATGGAAAATAGTGTATAAATATTATATAATGAGAAATATATTACGAAAGTGAATGAGGAGTGAAGTGGATGAATAGCGAGTTACATAATGGAAAATGTGAAATGTGTGGGGAAAATGCCATTGTAGAAAATATAAATGGTAGTATGATATGTGAAAAATGCTTTTCGAAAATTAGCTTACTGATAGCGGCTGATGAAGGATGTAAAATTTGGATAAATGAATCAATCAGTAAGGATTCAGCATATGATGATGCAATAGATCAAGTAGTAAATCAGCATTTATTAAATATTAAAAAACTGCAAAGAAATTGTGCAGATCAAATAATTTCATTAAAGAATGCATTAAAAGAAGAAATCAAAGTAAGAATACAGTTTTATAGGAGAGATGAGTTCTTTGCGGTATTGTTTTCTATAAAAGAGTATATTAGAAGATATTTATTAAGATGTAAAAGACCTCAGTGGAATTATATAAATGATATCTCAACCGTTAATATACTAATGAAAATAGCTAGTGAGGTGACAGAATATGAAAATCATGCAATTTATGAGTTGGAAAGGGGGTGTTCAAATCTAGCTAATGTAATTTGCTGGGCCAGAAGATACAATTTGGTTACTGAAAATTATAATATTGTTGGTGACAATGTGAGTGATGTTGGTGATTTGTGTTTTGAATCAGCTTTGCCAAATGAGGCTGATAAATATTTTGATCTTTATTTAGAAAATGGAGTATTTGAAAAAATTGAAGATTATACAATAAAAAATGAATTTTTGCGGAATAAACTTTCTCTAGAAGAGAAAACACCAGAAAGTATACTTAATGCATTTGCAGACATTTTATCTAGCCAATTTTTATTTAGTGCTAAGGATTTGAAGGCACTCGAACAAATAATTTTCAAGTATGAATTTAAAAATAATGAAGAATTTAAAGCATGGGTGCAAGAAGAAAAAGAATTGTTTAGTGATAGTCCCATATATGTAATAGAAAAAGAATTATTTGAGAAAACTTTTAATAAGAGTATATTGGAAGCAATTTTAAATACTTTTTCCATTAATAAGCATTTCGATAGTCTTGCAGATTACATGGAGCTGTTTTGTTTTTTTGAAGTAGATGATTTTGTAATGTTTGGCGGGATTGATGTGGTACAAACGTTTGGAATATTTGAAAAGTTTTTACTATCAGGTCATTATATTGAAGCGTATAAAAAGGGAATATCAAGCAACAAAATATTTACTAAAGCACAAAGAAATATGTCGAAATTTTTTTCTTATTGTGTTGCAGATTTGCTTGCAAATAATGGGTATATACTACCGACAGAAATTGTTAATAAGAAAGAATGTATAAGAGCCGAAATAGATAAAATAGAAATAGAAAATGAAAATATCTTAAAAGACTCTAATGGAAAAGCACTTGGAGATATAGACGTTCTAGCAATCAACATTGATAAAAAGGAAATATTGCTATTTGAATTAAAGTATTATAAACCTGCAATAAGTATTCATGATCTTTTTGTAAGGGATAAAAGTCTTATAGTGGATAAAAGGGTGTTGGAACATATCCAAGCTAGAGAAAAAGCTATATCAAGTCATAAGAGGGGTGTAGTAAAATATATTCTTGGAAAGTGTGATGGAGATTATAGAGTAAGATCTTTTTTATTGACGGCAAGAACAAATTATTACGGATTAATAGAAAATGAAGTTGAATATATAACATGGGCAGAATTAGTAAAGAAGGTTGAACAAAATAGACTGTAATTGAAAGAGTCCAAATGGAGAATTGATGATAACTGGATTTATTATGTTGGGATAAGATTAATTTGTAAAGAGAGTAAAGAATGCATATCCAAATGCTGACATTAAAATCACAGGCTTTGAAAAGACAGATTATCCGAACGATTTCTTTGATGTGGCAATCGGAAATGTGCCATTTGGACAGTACAAGGTGGCAGACAAGCAGTATGACAAACAGAATTTTTTAATTCATGATTATTTCTTTGCAAAGACCTTGGATAAGGTTCGCCCCGGCGGTGTGGTTGCCTTTGCTACCAGTAAGGGAACAATGGACAAGAAAAGTCCGGAGGTCAGAAAATACCTTGCCCAGAGAGCAGAGCTTCTTGGTGCGGTCAGACTGCCCAACACGGCATTTAAGGAGAATGCTGGAACAGAGGTCACTTCTGATATTTTGTTCTTAAAGAAGCGTGACCGTGTGATGGATTTGGAGCCGGACTGGGTGCATCTGTCAGAGGATGAGAACGGCATTGCCATGAACAGCTATTTTGCCGAACACCCAGAGATGATCGTGGGAAAAATGGAAATGGTCAGCGGACCGTATGGTATGGAAAGTACCTGTATGCTCGATACCACAAGACCATTTGCACAGCAGCTACAGGAAGCGGTCAGCTATATTGATGGAGAGATAGAAGCGGTGGAACTGGATGAGCTGGCAGATGAGCTTGCGGATGCCACCATTCCAGCGGACCCGGATGTCAAGAATTACAGCTACACTCTTGTGGACGATAGGGTGTATTACCGTGAAAATTCCATTATGAAGCCTGTGGATATGTTAGCTTCCATGCAGGAACGTATCAAGGGCATGGTGGGTATCCGAAACTGTACGCAGGAGCTTATCAATCTGCAATTAGAGGAATATCAGGATACAGTAATCAAGGAAAAGCAGGCGGAGTTAAAAAGTTTATATGATGCTTTTTCCAAGAAACACGGTCTAATTAACTCGCAGACCAACAAAAGAGCATTTAATCAGGACAGCAGCTATTGTCTGTTATGTTCTCTTGAAAAATTGGACGATGAAGGCAATTTCAAAGGCAAAGCGGATATGTTCACGAAGCGTACCATTAAAAAGGCAGAGGTTGTCACAAGTGTGGATACGGCAAGTGAAACACTGGCAGTGTCCTTATCGGAAAAAGCAAGAGTTGACCTCGATTATATGGCAGAGCTGACCGGAAAAGATGTGGATACGGTCAAGGAGGAGCTGACAGGAATTATATTCCAGAATCCATTGACGGATCAGTGGGAAACAGCGGATGAGTATCTGAGTGGAAATGTCCGTGACAAGCTGGAAACAGCAAAGGTCTATGCAGAGAGCCACCCGGAATATGCCGTGAATGTGCAGGCACTCACACAGGTACAGCCGAAGGAGCTGGATGCCAGCGAGATTGAGGTGCGTATCGGTGCCACATGGATTGACCCGAACTATATTGAGGATTTTATGCGGGAGACCTTTGAAACGCCACAGCATTTGTTAGACAGGAATGTCGTGGGAGTCCAGTATTCCGATGTGACAGGACAGTGGAACATAAAGGGCAAAAATGCAGATTACGGTAATTCCCTTGTAAATATGACCTATGGTACAAGCCGTAGAAATGCCTATACCATTCTGGAGGATTCCCTGAACTTAAAGGACAGCCGTGTTTACGATACCATAGAGGAGGACGGCAAGGAAAAGAGAGTCCTGAATAAGAAAGAAACCACCATTGCATCACAGAAGCAGGAAGCCATAAGGGAAGCATTTAAGGACTGGGTGTTCCGTGATCCGGAACGCAGACAGGTACTTGTGGCAAAATATAACCAGCTTTTCAATTCTACAAGACCAAGGGAATATGACGGTTCACATCTGAAATTCCCCGGAATGACACCGGATATTGAGTTAAAGCCTCACCAGAAAAATGCGGTGGCTCATGTACTTTACGGAGATAATACCCTGCTTGCCCATTGTGTGGGAGCCGGAAAGACTTTTGAGATGACAGCGGCAGCCATGGAGAGCAAGCGTCTGGGATTATGTCAAAAGAGCTTATTTGTGGTTCCGAACCATTTGACGGAGCAGTGGGCAAGTGATTTTTTACGGTTATATCCCGGAGCCAATATCCTTGCTGCAACAAAGAAAGACTTTGAGCCTGCCAATCGTAAGAAATTCTGTTCCAGAATAGCCACAGGAGATTATGATGCGGTTATTATCGGGCATAGTCAGTTTGAGAAAATTCCACTTTCGCAGGAAAGACAGGTAGCCATTATTGAAAGGCAGATTGATGAGATTGAGCTTGCCATTGCACAGGCAAAAGCCGACAACGGAGAACGCTACACCATTAAGCAGATGGAGAAATCAAGAAAATCACTTCTTACAAGGCTTGAAAAGCTGAATGATGCATCAAGGAAAGATAATGTAGTGACCTTTGAGCAGCTTGGTGTGGACAGGCTTTTCGTGGACGAGAGCCATAATTATAAAAATCTGTTCCTTTATACTAAGATGCGTAATGTGGCAGGAATCGCACAGTCAGGGGCACAGAAGTCCTCGGATATGTTTGCAAAATGTCAGTATTTAGATGAGTTGACGGGCGGTAAGGGCGTGACCTTTGCAACAGGTACACCGATTTCAAACAGTATGACGGAGCTTTACACCAATATGCGTTACCTTCAGTATGGTACGCTTCAAAAGCTGGGGCTGGGACATTTTGACAGTTGGGCATCCTCTTTCGGAGAAACGCAGACAGCCATAGAGTTCGCTCAAGTATTATAGGCATATGGAAGCAATTTTAATTCCATACAGAAATACGCTAAAAAACAAAGAAAAAGGAAATGTTGGAACAGACAGGAAGCAAGGAAGCCAGAAATAGATATGGATTAGCAAAGAAAAAAGGCAATAAATGAAGCATAAGTGAAAAGCGACAGAAGGTGCGAAAAGCATTTTCTGCTACCTCTTTCAACATTTAAAATGATAATGTAAAAGTAAGTGTTTGTTTAAGATAGTAATTTGAAAAAAGTTGATACTAAAAAAACGAAATACACAAAAACTACAAGAAAAACTGATAAAATAAAAAAAACGGAAAATAAGAGGTAGCTAAGAATGAAAAAAATTTTAATTATAGAAGATGATTTGGATATTCAAGAGCTGATACAGTTTTTTTTAGAGGATCAAGGGTATGAAGTGATTACGGCATCTGATGGAATAGATGGTATTGCGGTTTTTCTGAAAGAACAAATTGACTTGATACTGCTCGATATTTTACTTCCTAAAATGGATGGGTATGCAGTTTGTGAACTAATACGAAAAGAATCGGAAGTACCAATCATTATGATAAGTGCATTGGGAAGAGAAGAAGACCAGATAAAGGGATTTGAAATGCAAATAGATGACTATATCCCCAAGCCGATTTCTCTTCCAATTATGATAAAAAAAATAGAAGCTGTTCTGCGTAGATATGAAGGAGTAGATATAACAAAAGATCACGAGTTAAAATACAGAGAGATAATATTGATTGTAGGAAATTATCAAGTGAAAATAGGGAAAAAGTTAATTGATTTGACACAGAAAGAATATGAAATTTTGAAAGAATTGATTGAAAATCAGGGATGCGTGATAACAAGAGAGAGCTTTTTAAATCGTCTATGGAAATATGAATTTGAAGGTGAAGAACGTGCAGTTGACAATCATATCAAAAATTTGCGGAGAAAATTGGGAAAAGCAGGGGATTATATAAAAACGGTAAGAGGGGTGGGGTATCGAATTGATAAAGCTAATTAGAGAACATTTGTCTACAAAAATATTTATAATTACAGTATGCTTATTGATTACTGTTGGTAGTGCGATTTATGGAATGGTTGCATTGGGGATGTCACGGAGCTATTTTTTAGAGTTGGATAGAAGTTTGAGTAATCAGACGGAAAAAATGGTACTTCAATTATCGAATACTTCAGTGCAGGAAATAGATGGAATATTAAAAATGTTTGCATTGGAGCATGGGATTTCTATTGTCTTAAAAGATAGTGACGAAAAGGTACTTGGTATATATGGAGATATGGAATATTCACTGGCTCCTGGAACAGATGTAGAAGATATTCTGTTAGGCAGTGGGATAACGGAATCTTATTCCTGTAAGTTAACGAATGGAAAAACATATTGGATTCAAGTGTTTGGAAACAAGGAGAAAGTAAATATTGGACTGGAATCATTAAAAAGAATTTTACCTATGTTGGGGGCTATTACTTTTTTGGCAGCATTAGCTATTGCTGCTTTATACACAAAATATATTACGCGTTCAATTTTAAAGGTGAGTGAAGTTTCAAAAAAAATGGCAAATCTTGATTTTCGAGTTCGATATACAGAAGACCGGAGGGACGAGATTGGAATTTTGGGAGAAAATCTGAACGAACTTTCGGAAAAATTAGAGAGTGCTTTGGATGAATTGAAAGAAAAAAATACTGATTTAGAGAAAAGCATCAAACTTGAGCAGCAACTGGAACAACAACAAATGGCTTTTTTTTCAGCTGTTTCGCATGAATTAAAAACTCCGATTACAATTCTAAAAGGACAAATTCAGGGAATGTTATTAGAAGTAGGGGGATATAAAGACCGAGATAGATATTTAAAACGTTCTTTTGAAGTAGCTAATTCCATGGAGAATATGGTGCAGGAAATTCTGTATGTTTCAAAAATTAGAACATCGGGATTTGAGTTGAAATTGATAGATATACCACTTCACCAACTTGTTGAGAATGTGATTAAGGAACAGGAAGATATGGCTATTGATAGGGGATTACAGTTTCATATACGAATAGAAGAATCAACTTGGATACGGGCAGATGAAGCTCTTTTCACGAAGGTCATAAGTAATGTGGTAGGAAATGCAATTAAATATACGAATGAGGATGGAAATATATGGGTTGGAGTGTATAAAAGAGGTGAAGAAATAATTTTTTGGATTGAAAATGAAACGGAATCTATTGATGAGAAAGAAATTCCAAAATTATGTGATGCATTTTATCGTATTGATAAATCCAGAAATAAAAGAACTGGTGGAAGCGGCTTGGGATTATATATTACAAAAATGATTTTAGAACAGCATCAGTTTCCTTATTGTATTGAAAATACAGAAAAAGGCATAAAAGTGGAAATAAGATGTTATGAACCAACCAGAAGGCTGTTGTGACGGAAAATCACAACAGCCTTTTTATACATATAAAATACATAAAAAAAACGGGAAAATCATACATTCAATTTTTATAATATAAAGAAAAAATATGTAATGGAGGATTTTTTATAAATGAAGAAAAAAATATGTATAGTATTATGTTTGGGTTGTATAGGAACCGTATCAGTTGTTGGGTGCAGCAATAAAAATTTTGATTCAAAAGTAACAGGGGATAATCAGACAACTACCGAGAATGTATCTGATATACTGAATGATCAAGAGAAAAAAGAAGGCGGTTACGAGAACGAGTCAAGTAGTAATGCTGATGACAAAGAGAACTCAGCGGACGATTCAGAAGTGTTGGCAAATGCAGATTTGCGTGGAGTTGTTTTGGAATTTTCAGACACAGGATGTAATATCAGCATAGGGACGCAGACGGATGATGCAGAAATGGTTCCTGCTCCGGGAGCGGTTGTTGAAGAAATGAATCAGGTGAAAATAGTATATGGAGAAAATACCTATTTTCAGATTTCTCATTCAACGATGACGGGTATTACGCTTGAGGATTGCCGGAAAGAAGAAGTGAAAAAGCAGTCAATGCTCTATCTGTATGGGGATTACCAGGAGGATGGTACGTTTTTGGCTAAAAGGGTAATTATTGACCGATTTGAAAAGGAAGGAGAATGGGAATGAATTTTGCAGAAAGAGCATTCCGCTACCTTTTCAGGAAAAAAGGAAAAGCGATTATCTTGTTTTGGGTATTGCTTATTACCGAAACAATGATTTTATCTACTGTCACTATATTACGGGCATCCGAAGTAGCAAGAATTGAACTATTAGGGAAATCAAAAGCGAAATTGTTGATCGAACGGGAAAAAGCGGAGGAATTGTTTACGGATGATGAATACAAAAAACTTGAGAAACTGGAAAATGTGAAGGCGGTAAATCGAGTAGCAGAAGTGCAGTTATATCCAATGGATTTTAAAATTATAACGAAAAGTGAGAGTGTTGATGCAGACAACCAAAAATTGCGCATAATGGCCTACGATAGCCTTGAAGATGATGGCCCATTTGCTGACGGGCAAATTCATCTGACGAAAGGAAAATATCCTCGCAAAGAAGGTGAAATAGTAGTAAATCAGTTTCTTGCAGAAGTAAATCAATGGGAAATAGGGGAAACTGTTTGTTTCAAATCTCATTCAGGTGAACAATCACAGGCAAGCATATCAGGAATCTATATTTCGGGTATAGAAGAAAAGCAAGGGAAGGAACCATTAGCAGTAAACAGAATTGAAAATACAATTTATGGAAAACCCGAGTTCGTATGTCATTTACAAGAAACGTGCGGATATGAAAACTTAATCGTATATGTAGATAATCCAGAGCAGTTGAGCAGAACACAGCTAGAAGTAACACGCATTTTGAAAAACTATAGAGTGATGAAAGCAGATAACCTGTTTCAGAAAATGGAAATTCCGCTCTTACAAGTTGTTAGGGTTGTAAAAATGATGTTGGGATTATCGGTTGTATCGTCTGTACTTGTAATAACATTGCTTTTGTCTATGTGGATGAGAGCCAGAAAGAAAGAAATAGCAATTTATGTGAGTCTTGGAAAAACAAAAGTAGATTTGTTTATGCAGATTATTTTGGAATGCTTTTCAGTATTTGGATTTTCTACAATAATAGCTCTTTATACTGGAGATAAGATGCTGATAGTATTGGAAAAGTTTTTAGATTGGAAAAGTATTGGGGCTTTTACATCTATGCAAATATATGCACAAAATAAAGATATATGTTATCTCATATTATCAGGAACAATAATTTTATTGCTTTCTATTTCTATTTCACTTTTTCCAATATTATGTACAAAGCCAAAAAAAATTTTAGCAGAAATGGAGGGATAACATGAATGTTTTACAAAGAGGAGTACGTTCAGTGTTAAGAAAACCGATAAAAAGTATTATTCTATTGTTTATTGTAATTGTTATGAGTGGCCTATTTTTAGGTGCTATGGCAAGCCGTTCAGCAAGTATTTATACACAAGACGCTACAAGACAGGCAATAGGGGCTACCTTTCGCATAGAAGGAAATGAGGAGAATAGGAGAAAGCGATTAGATCAGGCAATGGATGTACTGGGTGATCGGGAGGGCAGTTATGGAGGAGTTACTCATAAATGGTTAGAAAATGGGGCGGATATGGTAGTTACAGATAACTCATTTGAGACGGTTAAGGAAGATGATGTAAAAAAAATAGCTCAGGTGGAGGGGATTGAGGAATATAATTTGATAACAATAGCAACTGTTGTGAATCCGGTCAATTTTTCGAGAATAGAAGATTCAGATATGGATCAAAGTACGGATGTAGGCGGTGTCAACCTACGAGGTAATCGCATAATGGAAATGGATATGGATGTATCTGCAGGTAAGATTTCACTGATTGAAGGAAGAATGATTGAAAAAGATGACAGGGATGTTTGTGTCATCTCGAAAGAATTGGCAGAACTAAACCATTTAAAAACTGGGAACTTATTAAAGTTTAATGATTACCATGACAAAGAACATTCCACAATATACAGTGCCGAGATTATCGGAATTTATGAAACAAAGCAAGAACGAAAATCTATTATGTATGGGGATTCTTATCGTCCAGAAAATACAATATTTACGGATATGAGTTTCCCGGAAAAACCATCCGGAAATGAAGGAAATCCTTTCTATCAGTATGCTATATTCAAAGTCCAAAATGCAGGGAAGTACGATCAAGTTAAAAAGTCTGTACAGAAAGCGAATATAGATTGGTCACGATATGACTTAATTGATAATAATGGAAATATTAAAAATATGACAGAAAATTTTGGGCAGATGGATCAGATGAGTATGGGATTATTACTAATAGTTTCAGTGTCAGGTCTTGTGATTTTAGTTTTAGTTTTTCTGTTTTGGATAAAAAATCGTACGCAAGAAATAGGAATTATGATGTCACTTGGAAAGTGCAAATTTGAAATATGGGTACAGTTTTTATGGGAAGCAGTAATGATAAGTATTATAGGGATGTTGTTATCCTTTGCAATTTCCCCAATTATTGCAGAGACTTCAGCTTCATATTTAGCGAAAGAAACGCAGACCTTAAGGTTAGAACAGCAGGAACAGGAAAATACTGGTACCTATATAGATGGATATATTGCACCGGATTTAAAAATACAAGATGTGGAGGTTCATATAACGAAAGAAATGGTTCTGATGGATATTGGGATGATATCAGGTATTTTGATTATTGCAGTATTAGTAGCAGGAATCACGATAATGAAGAAAAGGCCGAAGCAGATATTAAGTGAAATGAGCTGAATAACGGGGTAGGAGGTTATAGAAATGAGTAAAAATGCAGGAAACATTGTTCTTGAGGCAAAGAATGTTGTCTATTACTATAAGGCGAATAAAGGCAAAAAAGTTTTAGATGATATATCATATGGCTTTGAGATAGGAAAAATGTATGCCATTTTGGGACCAAGTGGTTCCGGTAAGACAACTTTTTTATCGCTTTTGGCAGGTTTGGATTCTCCGACGGATGGGGGAATTTATTATGAAGGGGTAAATATAAGAAAAAAAGGACTACACAACTATCGAAAGAAAAATATGTCATTGGTTTTTCAGAATTATAATCTGATAGATTATTTGACTCCAGAAGAAAATGTGATGCTGGGTGGAAAGAAAGACATAGAGAAAATTTTGGAAGCGGTTGGAATACCGAGGGAAGACTGGAAACGGCAGGTCTTACAGTTATCAGGAGGACAGCAGCAGCGAGTGGCTATTGCAAGAGCATTAGCAAGTCCTGCGAAGGTATTGCTTGCAGATGAACCTACAGGAAATCTGGATGAAGAAATTGCAGACGAAATTATTAAGATATTGATGAAAAGTGCGCATGAAATGGGAAAAAGTGTAATTGTCGTAACACATAGCAAAAAAATAGCTGATGCTGCAGATGTGGTACTTAAAATCCATGAGGGGAAATTGTATCATTTGGTTTAAGTGAATGTAAAGTTATAGTGTTTTATAGCATGAAATAATATGAGGTGAGCTGTATAGGAAAAATTTTATTGCTATCTTTTGATGGAGATGAAGAAAATTTAATAGAATCTGTTATTTCCATTTTGGATGCTGGTAGAGAAAAATTTATATTTCAAAAAATGAATCTAAAATCGAACTTACAACACAAGGGAATAATGCTTGACTTAGAGCGACGAGAGGTTATGCGGAATAATGATAAAATTGCCTTGACTTATACAGAGTTTGAAATCCTCCAGCTTCTCGCTCAAAATCCCGGCAGGGTATTCAGTAAAGAACAGATTTATGATATGGTCTGGCAGGAACCGTATTCCGGTGATTACAACATTGTGATGAGCCATATCAGCCATATTCGGGAAAAAATAGAGGATGATCCGAGTCATCCGGTCTATATTCAGACTGTGTGGGGAGTTGGTTATAAGTTTAATGAAAAAATGTGTGAATAATTAAATCAGATCCAGTGTTGTGTGACTGTCAAAAAATGATAGATATTTCTGATGGTTCGTGGTATGATAAAGACAGAAACATGAGTGCTATTTTAAGAAAGGGTGATGGTTATGGCATTGGCACAGGCAACGAAATCCCGTGAAACAACTTATACGATCAACGATGCAATGGATGTCCTTCTGTCAAAGCTGGATGAAGCCATTGACGATATGGAAAATGGCAGAGTGCAGACAGTGGAAGAAGCATGGGCAGAAATTGATGCAGTATAAGGGGTACGGATGGAAAACAAAAAATACAAAGTTGTCATTGCCCAGAGCGGCAAGCTGGATGTGAAAGAAAAAAAGAAATATATCCTTCAGCAATTTAAGTACCGGGAATATGCAGAAAACTTTTCCAAAAAGATTTAAAAAGCGGTTCTTGCACTTGATACACTTCCGACCGGGTATAATACAACAGGCTTCCGGTATCGTGGTTATGATATTTACATGAAACCGTGTGAATCCTATCTGCTGTTTTATACTGTGGATGAAGCAGTGAAAACAGTTACAGTTCTGCGTGTCATGCAGGATGGAATGGACTGGCAGTATATCATCAATCGGTGGCTGCGGGAAAACGCATAGGATATACAAAAAGATTATAGTGACAGGCAGTATTCAAACAGATTGGGTACCGCCTGTTTTTATGTCCGCTGAAAACAGATGGACAGCAGAAGAAAAATATTAGAAAATAACGGACAGATTGTGAAATTTAAAAGAGAAAAAACTTTTTCAAAAATATTCAAAAATATTGGAACATTTTAATGGGACTTCTGCCATGTATCAGTAGGGGGGTGATTTTGGATGAAAGATGTAAAAGAACAGAAGCAGAATGACAATGGAGAAATCATTGAAATGAAGCAGGGACAGGTGATAAAAATTCCAAAGAACAGCGGCAAAGCATGGCTGACATTATTTTATAGTCTGCCGCAGGAGTTTGTCAGCAAACGTCCTGTTTATCTGAACTTCCCACGCTGCCCTTATGAGGTGCTGCGGACGGATAAATATGACAGTATGATAAACAATGATACATTTCTGGAACTGGTATGGGATTGTGTGGCATGGAGCGCATGGCAGTATTTTGAAGTTCCATATCAAAAAGGCGGCTACCGGGAGATACCCGGCAGTGCGGCGCAGTATTCCGGGGACTTTCCGTTGTGGCGGCTCTCTTACTCTATGCTTCCGCTCCTGCGTGACAAATTTGAGGTCAGCGGATTTTCTTTCCAGCAGCTTTACAACGTGCCGGAGGGAACGGAACTTCCGTGGCTTACTTATCAGCAGTTTGGCAACCTGATCGGTACCCTCGTGCCGGAAATTATACAGGAACAGAACTGGCAGCCTATGATCGATGAAATCTGGAACAACCGAACCATTGAGGACTTCGATAAAAGGGGAAGTCAGGTAAAACTGGACTTCATGCGTTCGTGGGAACACAGCCGTTCCAGGAAAAAGGCGGTATCCATAGAGCAGCTTGCAGAGGATGCAGAAGAAAATAGCATAGACTTTGATATTCCGGATACAAGGAGTGCGTTTGAAAATTCGGTGTTGTCAGAGCTTCAGATTGCGGAGTTTGCTGCAGGGCTTTCCGAACGTGATAAAAAGATTCTGGAAATGAAAATGAAGGGGCATAGGTTACAGGAGATTGCGGAAGCTGTAGGCTATAAGACACACGGTGCGGTGCTGAAAAGAATCCGCCATATTGCAGACTGTTATGAGGATTTTATCTCGGAAGAATATCAAAAATATCTGGAAACATTCTAATCCATCCATCCCATCGGCGGCTATCCTTACGATAGCTGCTTTCTTTTACCCATTTCCGGACAGGGGGTGATTTTTGTGGGGAAAGAATTATTTGAAACGCTGCCGGACGTGCTGGATGCAAAACTGCTGGCATCGGCCCTTTCTATTTCAAAGGCAGGAGCGTATCAGCTATTAAACCGTCCGGATTTTCCAACCTTGCAGGTGGGAGGGCGGAAACTTGTCACAAAGCAGAAGCTGGCTTTGTGGATGGAACAGCATACAAATAAAGCAAAACAGGCGGGAGCCGGAAAGGAGAAAAAAGCAGATGAAACTGACAAAGTATGAGCAGGAAACGATTATCAATTTTAATAATGATGAACAGGAAGCCAGTATTTATACAGCCAGCCCGCAGATGATGCGAAAACTGGATGCACTGGCTGCAGCTTATCCGGAGCATTACCAGGTGGTAGAGCAGACCGAAGTGAGTAAAACCTATTCCTGTGAAAAACACCTCATCAATCTTCGGAAACCGAGAAAGGTAAACGAGGAGCACAGCCAATGGGCAAGGCAGAGGATGCAGGAAATGAACCGCCATAAAAATGCGGGAAATTTATGAAAGAACCGCACACAGAGGTGACAGCTCTGTGTCAGGAAGAAAGCTGTCCGTGAAAATACGGAAATTAAGAAAAATAGAAAACCAAATGGCAGGAGAGCGGCTATGGACATGGAAAAGGTTCAGGCTGTTTTTTTATGCCATAAAATAAAAAATCAAACAGAAAAATGAGAAAAGGAGTATAAACACATGATAAAAAACAGGAATGAAACCAGTGCTGCAATGGATAAGGCACTGAAAAATCTGGAACAGGCAAAGGCAAGATATGAGGCAGAGCGCAAAAAGGAGAATGAGAAACGCAGGAAAGCACAGAACCATCATAAATATCTGATGGGCGGCATTGTTGCAAAGTATTTCCCGGAATGTTATCAGTATGAAGAAAAAGAACTGAATGTGATCTTGTCAGCGGCTCTTGCTTCGGCAGAGTGCAGGCAGGCGGTGGAAAACGTAAAAAGGATGGAGAAAAATGCGGATGAGATGGAAGATGAAAAAGACAGAAACGGCGGTCACGCCGATGAAACGAAGACAAAAGAAAACAGCGGCGGATACGCCAATTCAAAAGATTTTGCGGGTGGCAGTTTTTCGCAGGGAGTGTAAGCAGTATCTCCGGGAGTATGGGTTCACCCCAGTTATGGGGTGCGCACAGATAGACCACACTCCGTATGGTCTTGTGCGCTCTCCGAGGGCACCTGCGGTGGGCGTTGCCTGCCTTGCACCAGTCAAGAGGGGAAATAACCTTTCCCCTCCGTCCGCTGCGCTTCCTACCCCATTGTATCCTTTGCATCTGCCCGTAACCCGGAAAACACACCCGGCTTTCGTCCATCTGCAAAGGCTTTTCTTGCAGCCCTCTATTTTACGGTAAGGGAGGAACTTTGTGAGTATGCGCACGAAATATGCCAGCACAAGGTTCAGCATTGTAAAGCGGAGCAAAGGGCAGTCGGCGGTAGATGCAGCTTCTTACATCAGCAGGAGTGTTCTTGTCAGCGAGTATGACGGGAAAACGTATCGCCCGAAATACCATGAAGATTTGGTGCATTGTGAAATCAATCTCCCGGAATATGCACCGGAGGAATGGCTGGACAGGGCAGTGCTGTGGAACTCTGTGGAGCTGAATGAGAAACAGAAAAATGCCCAGCTTTGCCGGACACTGAAAGCAGCACTTCCAAATGACTGGAGCTATGAGCTGGCAGAAGAAACGGTGCGGGATTATGTGCAGCGGAATTTTGTTTCCAAAGGGATGTGTGCGGACTGGGCAATCCATGATTCTGTTAATCAAAATGGCATCCATAACCTGCATTTCCATCTTATGCTCACCCTGCGCCCGGTGGAAGAAAACGGGAAGTGGGGAGCCAAGCAGAGAAAGGAATATATCCTTGATAAAGACGGCAATAAAATCCGCAATAAGTCCGGACGGGGATTTAAGAGCAGGGCGGTAGATGTGAATGACTGGAATGAAAAAGGTAATTCCCGGAAATGGAGAAAGGATTTGACGGACACCATCAATGTGGTGAATGACCGGATCGGACTGCCGGAGTACTGGGAACACCGTTCTTTTAAAGAGCTGGGACTGGAGCAGGAGCCGACCAGGCACTTAGGTCCGATTGCCAGTGCATTGGGGAGGAAAGGCATCCGTACCGAAAAAGGGGATGCGAACCGGGCAATCATGGAGCATAACCAGACGCTGCAAAGGGCAAGGATGTTCTATGATATTGCATGGAACAGTGTGAAAAATTTGGAGAAATGGGAACAGGAAAAAGCTGCGGAAGCTGCAAAGAATGCCGCAGAAAAGAAAGCAGGAAAAATGGCAGGAGACATCCCTGCGGCACAGGAAGGTGAAGCAGAACAGACGGCAGTTGGTTCGATACAGAAAGAAACTTCCGGTACAAAGGAAGTCAGCGTATTTGCAGCGATGAAAAATGAGGTTCTGGAAATGCTGGAATGTATTCTTGCAGCATTTGGAAGGCTTCATCTGCCGCTGATACAGGCACCGAATTAAAAAAAGGTAAGTAATCGTGCAGCACTGATGGATATTGAAAACGTGCGGAGGTTCGTGGAAGAAAAAGGCATTGACAGCTTTGAAGCACTGGAAACCTTTGCAGTACAGCAAGAAGCTTCCAAGAAAGAAGCAGAGGAAATCTGCAACAGAGATGGAAGGGAAATCCGGCGGTTAAAGGAACTGTCAGAGGCTTATGCCGCCTATGCTCCATACATTCCCATCCGTAATGAATATCTGCAGAAGAAAGGAATCGCACAGGCAGTTTATCACAGCCAGCATAAGAAAGAACTGGAAACGGCGAAAGAACTCCGTATTCCGGTCTATGAACTTCTTCGGGAAGGAGAAAAATTCACACCAAAAAAGTGGGAAGCACAGATCAAAGAGCTGACACAGGAATACGAGAAACAGTCCAGACGTTACGCCAGGAGTACCGTCAATCTTGCCTATGTGGAGTTGCTTCGTCATAACCGGAAGATAGATGAGCGGGAGCGGAAGAACAAAGACCAGTCCCAGAGCCGACAGCATGAAAAGATGGACAGGGGGCAGGAGCAAAAGAAGAAACGTCAGGAAATGGGACTTTAGATTTATACATCGTTAAGGAAAATCTGCCGGGATGTCCCCCGGCAGGCAGAAAGGAGATTGCAATGAGTAAAGATTGCAGGACTACGAAAAACAGAAACAATAGTTTGACATTTGGTGTGCTGGCAGGGATAATCCTCTGCCAGCATTGGTATTTATGGAGGGATTTTATGCAGAGAAAAGCAGGGAACCGCCGGAGAGAACCGATCCGCTATGTGGTGGAACATGTTTATTCCGGCAAGGAGAGCATGGAAAAGGTACTGACTGCCGTTAGTGAAGAAGCGGCGAAATAGAATGTAAAGGAGAAGCTGGAAAATCAGAAAAAGGTGGGATGAGAAAAGATGCAGATTTCACCGGAAAAATAAAATCAGCAGTTGCAGGAGGTGGCAGGAATCGCTATAATAAAGACAGCGTATTTCTGTCACTGGATATTGAAGAAACCACAGGAGGTCAATATGCAGACAACAGAAATCAGAGAAACATGGACAGCACTTTATGCAAGATTATCATTGGATGACGGCAACGTGGGCGAGAGCATGAGCATCCAGAGCCAGAAAGCGATCCTGACAAGAAAAGCAGAGGAACTGGGGATTTATAATTATCAGTTTTATGTAGACGATGGTTATTCCGGTACGAATTTCAACCGTCCGTCCTTTCAGCAGATGATAGCGGACATTGAAGCAGGAAAAGTTACCTGTGTGATCACGAAAGATCTTTCAAGGCTAGGTAGGAACTATCTGGAGAGTGGCGCTTATATCGAGGTATTTTTCCCAAAACATCAGGTACGGTATATCGCCGTCAATGACGGTGTGGATTCTGCAAACAGCGGGGAGATGGATATTACCCCGTTTAAGAACATTCTTAATGAGTTTTATTCAAGGGATGTTTCCAAAAAGGTGAAGTCAGGTAAATACATCCGGGCAAGCCAGGGAAAATTCATGGGAACACACGCACCATTCGGGTATCAGAAAGACCCGGAGGACAAAAACCACCTGATTGCCGATGAGGAAACCGCACCAACCGTCCGTTATATTTTCCAGCTTGCACTTCAGGGAATGGGAAACAATAAAATCGGGAAAATCCTTTATGAACAGAAAATCCCAAAGCCGGCATATTATAAGCCGGAATACTTCGGAAAGTTTCTGGTAAAAGAAGATGATGCCTATAACTGGAAACAGGAGACCATCATCCGGATTTTACGAAACCCGCTTTACAAAGGCTATTTCTGGGTGCAGAAATATGATAAGAAGCATTTCAAGCAGGAAACAAGGGGGTATATCCCCATGAGTGAGCGTACCATTATTCCCAGTGACCATGATGCACTTGTTGATGAACACACATGGGATACGGTGCAGGAAATCCTTGACCGTCATACGAAAGTCAAGCCCTGTACTTCCGGGTATGAGAATAAGTTCCGGGGCATTTTAAAATGTGCCGACTGCGGAAGTACCCTGATGGTGCATACCGATGGCAGGAATAAGGAGAAGCCAGTCATTGAACGGACTTTTTACCAGTGCCGCATTTACCGTGTGAGGGGAACCGGGTTCTGCAGCCAGCACCGCATCAATGCGGACGATCTGGAGGAACTTGTACTTGCGGACATCCAGACCCATGCAAAAAGGGTCATAAAAAACAGGGAGAAATTCATGCGGAAGGTATTGGGGCAGATGGATACGACAGCGGCGAATAACCGGGAAAATATCCAGAAAAAGCTGGAGAAACTGGAGAAAAAGCTCCTCGAATCGGACAGACAGTTCATCAAGCTGTATGAGGATTTTACAAAGCAGCTTGTGTCAGAACAGCAGTTCCGGATGTTGTCCACTCATTTTGAACAGGAAAAGAAAGAAACAACCGAAGAAATTGAAAAACTGAAAACTACGGCTGACAATCTGAAGGACAGCACCTGCAAAGCGGAACAGCTTGCCAATGAAATGGTGGAATGTGCAGAGATCAAAGAGCTGACCACAGCCATAGTAAATCGTCTTATCGAAAAGATTGAGGTATCTGAACCTCAGACCATCGACGGAGAGAAAGTCCAGAATATCAGGATTTTCTACAAGTTCGTTGGAGAAATCAATTAAATTTCCATAATGTACCTATAATTCAAGAGCCATTGAGCTTGCACCGGAGGGAACCGGATACCGGGCAAAGACGAGGTTTGCAAAGTTTTTTAATCTCCCGGAACTGATTGCACTCTTTAAAGAGAGTGCGGATATTCAGACACCGGATATGCTAAATCTTCCTGTGCCGGAAGCAGAATATGAAAATGTGGTGCTAAAGCCAAGTGAATATCAAAAGGACATGGTGGCATCTTTGGCAGAAAGGGCAGAAGCCGTGCGTGACAGACAGGTACAGCCTTATGAGGACAATATGCTGAAGATTACCAATGACGGAAGAAAGCTGGCATTAGACCAGAGGCTTATCAATGATATGCTGCCGGATGATAAAAATTCAAAGGCAAGTACCTGTGTGGAAAAGGCATTTGAAATATGGGAACAGACAAAGGAGCAGAAGTCAACGCAGCTTATTTTCTGTGACCTGTCAACACCGAAAGGAGATGGTACATTTAATGTTTATGAGGACATCCGCAACAAGCTGATCGAAAAGGGTGTCCCACCGGAAGAAATCGCATTTATACATGAAGCAAATACGGAGCTTAGGAAAGCGGAGCTGTTCGGAAAAGTAAGAAGCGGACAGGTTCGTTTTTTACTTGGTTCCACACAGAAGATGGGAGCCGGAACCAATGTGCAGGACAGGCTTATCGCACTGCACCACCTCGATGTGCCTTGGCGTCCTTCTGACATTGAACAGCAGGAGGGGCGTATTTTACGACAGGGCAATCTTAATCCCAAGGTCAAGATTTTCCGCTATGTGACGGAAGGAACCTTTGACAGTTATTCGTGGCAGCTCATTGAGAACAAGCAGAAATTCATCGGTCAGATCATGACAAGCAAATCTCAGGTACGTTCCTGTGAGGATGTGGATGAAGCAGACAGTATGCAGATGTACCTGCAGAAAGAGTATCCCTGAAGGCGAAGCTGTAGGTGATGAAAGCAAAGGTTGCAGGAGGAGATACAGAAAAGCCTATGCCACAAAAGGTAAAGAGAAAAGAAGAAATCTTATAAGAAAATCTGAAGTTTTTTTATTTTTATTCCCAACTTTATTCCCAACATGTTATAATTATTCTGGTTGGGAATAAAAGTTGGGTAAAGGAGCATACTAATGGATATTAAACAAATTGTTTTAGATTTATGTGCCTTAAGTGATGAACAGGAATGGTTTGAATTTAAGGAAAACTGGTTTCAGCCTGAGGCATTAGGCGAATATGTATCTGCCCTGTCAAATGCGGCGGCTTTTCATTATAAAAAATATGCGTATTTCATTTGGGGTGTAAATGATACAACCCATGAAATTGTAGGAACAACATTTAATCAGTATTGTGAATATAACAAGGAACCGTATCAGAATTATCTTGCGAGAAATCTGTCACCAAGCATAAATTTTAGTTTTGAAGAAACAGAAATTTATGGAAAGAGAGTCGTTGGTTTGGTAATTCCTGCGGCAACCGAGATTCCTACGGCATTTAAAGAAAAGAGGTTTTTAAGGATAGGATCATCAAAATGTAATATGAAAGATTACCCTAAGAGAGAAATTGAACTTTTCAAAATACTGGATGGAAGAACCGAAACGATAGAAACAGTACCGGCAAAATACCAGGAACTTACATTTCAAAAACTCTTTGGATATTACGGTTCCAAGGGTATTGTTCTAAATCAAAAGACGTTTATTAAGAATCTGGGGCTAAAAACAGAAGAAGGCGAGTTTAATATATTAGCGCAGCTTCTGTCGGATAACTCTCATTTTCCGCTTCGTGTATCTATTTTTGATGGAGAAACAAAAGGCTCTAATCTTTTCTCTGTACGTGAATTTGGAAATGACTGTTTATTATACAGTTTGGATGAGTTGTTGCGTTATGGAGATGTATTGAACCTGATTCAGGCGGATGAGACAGACAGGGTCGTTGAACGAAAGGAAGTTCCGTTATTTGATAACAAGGCATTTCGTGAGGCTGTCATAAATGCCGTCCTGCACAATAAATGGGTGGAAGGAAATGAACCTATGATTTCGGTTTTCTCTGACCGGATAGAGATACTATCGAGAGGAACACTTGCTCCGGCACAGACCATGGAGGGATTTTTCTTAGGAGAATCAATCCCTGTAAATGAAAAGTTGTCCGAGATATTTCTTCAACTGCATATAAGTGAGAAGTCCGGACGAGGGGTTCCTAAAATTACGGAAATGTATGGAAAAGATGCATTTTCATTTAGGGAGAATTCCATTGTTGTTACTATCCCATTTGAGAGAATAAATAAGGTTGGGAATAAAGTTGGGAAAAAGGTTGGGGATAAGAAACCTTTAAATTCCAGAAGAAAAAAGATTATTGCAGAAATGAGAGATAACCCGAACATTACAACTGCAGAACTTCATAATATATTAGGGGTGAGTGAAACAGCAGTAGAAAACAATATATCATTTTTAAGAGAAAATGGGTATATAGAGCGGGTTGGTTCAAAAAAGGCAGGATACTGGAAAGTATTATAGCAGTTTAATTTTAATAGTGTGATTATGCAGAAGGCAGTCCATAGCGGGCTGCCTTTTGTCGTGCAAAAAAATAAAAATATGGAGGTTTATTATGGCAGACGAAAGAACAGAAAAACAAAAAGTACAGGAAATTACAGACAAGTTGGAGGAAGGATTAAAGGAACTTTTTGAGAGTGAAAAGTACAAGACTTAGCTGATGCAGATAACTTTGAATCACATCTAATGGATGCTGCTGTTATGGTTGTATCTTATATTCATGCAAAAGGATTGCAGAGTAGTGAAACACAATATGACGAGTTTTTGTGCAAATATGATAGTATATTTACATATCAGGAAGAGAATGATGCGGAACATGAAGTAGAGAATTATATTGAAGAATTAACAGCAATTATTGAGGATTATTTATAATTATTAGTGATTGGCTCTTTTATTAAGTTCATGCAAGTTTCAGTTTATCAATATTATCAATAATTTAATTATTGCAACAGCGTTAGGGCGGTTATGAGTCGAAAGACTTGTAGCTGCCCTTTTTATTGCTTTTGGACACGATGTCCAGAAGCGGAAAGGAGGATTATGAGGTATTTATTACATTGGCTGTATGTTCCGCCTTAAGAGGTGCATACGCACAGGAAAATGCAGATCGGAGGTGCTTATGCAGGAGGAAACAACACAAAAAACGATTGCCCTTGCAATCAAGACATATGGGAAATACAACTTTAGGCGTTACAGCACCGCCTTATGATGAGATAGCACAAGAGGCTTTTTCTGTATGGGAATTGTTTGAAGGTAAATATAGATAATACAAAAATCGCACCCGCTAAACTGCAGGTGCGATACTTTTGTCAATATTACGAGTCCTACGCAGCTCCAGGACGGAACAACATATGACTCTAATAATATTATACACCATATTTGTATGAAGTCAAACAAAAAATTATTCAGATAAATCATTAGAAAATTCTTCACTTAAAAGGCTTTCATCATCATTATCAGAAGTAGTAAATTTCTCGCTTACAGGATAGGAGAAGTTTTTGCCCATTTTCTGAAAGCCATATTCAAGATAATGTGATTTGGGGATGAAGTTATTTTCCGTAAGATTATGTAGTTTGGTGAAAAGCGCTACAAGCCATTCCTGAAATTCTGTTTCTGGTTCTTTTTGGTCAAGCTCATTTTCGTAATAATGCCTCACGATACCAGCAAATATATCGGCAAACTGCACTGCAGGAGTTACAGCAGAGCTGACAAACAAGGGCATTTCTAATATGTGATGGAAAGAACGCCCAAACTTCGTTTTGAACAGAAAACCTGTAATTGCCTCAGCAATTTTTCGGTCAGCATCCTCATGTACCTCATCAAATATCATCATTGCTTTGCCATAGTGATGATGATTACAGTAAAACTCAACCTTTTTTAAAAGAAGGTAATACTGCTTTGGAAGATGATGCTCCGGAACAATAATTGGTTCATCTGGCTTGTCCATAATTATGGCAAAAATAGCAGCGTCATAAGAGGTAATGATGTCCACCATGCCTTCAACATACGCTTTATTATTTGTACGATTCTTGGTAATGGTCGCTTCACGAATAAGTTTTGTAGACTTTATTTCGTCCTGTTTTCCATAAATTGAATCTTTTAATTTGTATATCTGATTTGTGATCGGTTTAATATCATTCTCATGGATACAGACACCAAGCAGGATAGGATTCTTGGTTGAATCTGTAGGGCGAGGGTATCCACTTTCATCTATGAATGTAAGCATATAAATAGATTGCTCCTTTGTTAAGTAGTGAATTGATTATACTATAAAATGGGTTAACATACTACCTAATTTATAGAGATTGTTGTCTGTTTTTTGTGTCTTGAGTAGTGGGCATATCTTTCCCAAGATACTGATTGAGATTTTCCAACTTTCGGTTCAGCTCACGCACTTCCTTTTCGCAATCCTTATAGGTGGAAGTCAGCTCGCTTTTCTGCTTCATCAGTTCCTGATACTCTGCATTTAGCTTATCGACATTCAAGCCCTTTAAGTTTATGCCTGCCTGTTCAAGCATACGTCTGGCGCCGTCATAAAGAATGATCTGGCTTTCGTATCTGCGGAAATATGCGTCCGGGTTCTTGGCTTTTTTGTAGCTGATATGATAGGAGCGGTTGTCCTTGTACTGCTGTGCGTATTTGATGATTTCCGCAAGTATTTGAAAAGCTATCTGAAGTTTTTGAGGAGCTTCGCAGTGAAGCAGGCGAACGGGAGTATTCCATACAGACAGAGGAAGCAAAGAAGGCGGATAAGGAACTGAAAAAAGAAAACCGGGAATATGAAAAATTCTTATCTGACCTTTCTACAGAGCAGAGAAATTTTTTAGAAAACTATATGGATATTGTAGACCATGCACACTTTCAGGAACAACAGAGAGCCTATTATCAGGGGATAGTAGATGCAGTACAGATACTTGCTGGACTTGGGATTGTTAAAGAGAGTGTTAAGGTAAAAGCGTTACTGAATACAATAATGAAATAAGTAAGCAGGGTGGAGCGTCTAATCATGGAATTTCCACCCTGTTTTTCTTCAGAATAATTCAGAAACAATCCAGAAAAAATCGAAATCTTTCTGCTATTCTGTCTCATGGGTTTTATATGTACGAAGATAGGCTTCCACAAGTGCAAGAATAGTGGTGATCTGATCGTCCGTACATTCTTAAAGATAAACCAGCAGCCTTTGGTAATCCAGATTATCGGTTGGAGCTGCCGGATAAAAAAACGGATCAGCAGAGATATGTAAAGCACGAATGAGTTGTCCGAGTTTTTCAAGACTTGGAACATTGCCATGATTTTCAATCTCTTTGATATATCTTGATGAGACACCGGATTTTTCGGATAACTCATCATAAGTCAGCTTTTGGTCTAATCTGGCTTTCTTCAGGCGAAAACCCATGTCTTTATCAATTTTCTTAGATTTAGCCATATCATGCACCTCCGTATATAGTGTATAGTTCACCATTTAAAAAGAAAATGAACTAATAACACACTATATAAGAGTATAAAAATAAGAACTGCGTATCTTTAGAAATCAAAGTTGATTTTGCTGAAAAGATTAAGGCAACCGGAGACAC